>ERZ1643251.4065-NODE-4065-length-12999-cov-19.134580_pt1 | contig 12999 bp, 22 predicted proteins | sample MGYA00579261_ERZ1643251 | MGnify/ENA primary metagenome ERZ1643251 (study PRJEB29033, sample SAMEA4952267) | chicken gut metagenome | biome: Broiler Chicken; feature: Gastrointestinal Tract; material: Caecum | place: Ireland | collected 2018 | study: Broiler... | reverse complement strand
TCAGAATAGTTCCCTGCGGTCTGGACTCATACACATCATCCAGAAGAATACCAACTGCTCCAGTCCACGGTGTCGCTGTTACCGGCTTTCCATCCTTAGTAATCGGCATACCAGCTTTTACATACTTCTCTCCTGTTTCTGCATCTGTATCGGAAACAGATGTAAAGTCAATCGTCATGGAAACGCCTTCAAATTTTGTTCTGTTGAGAATTTCAACTCCAAGACCAACATCTACAGAGTTGTAACCCATATCTCCTCTTGCCATAAATGATTACCTCCTACATATAGCGTTCTAAGTTACTTGTATTTACGCCGGTTTTCTGATGTGCAAGTTCCTTTGCAACATCTCCAACCCATGAGTTTTTGTCTGCGCTACCGGTTCCTGCCTTGATATCAGGATTGCTTTTGATAAGTTCCTGTACAGCATTTTCTCCGGCAGTCTTGATTTTTGCCTTTACGAATTTATCCAGAGCAGAAAAGAACTTATCCACATCCGGCAAATCCCCAGTCAGTTCAGAAAGAGACTCTGCTGTTTTTTCATCCATGCCAATTCCCATGTACCGCTTACTGTAATCCATCGTGCGGAACTTCTCTTTCAGTTCCTTGATTTCAGCGTCTTTGGCTTCATCGGCAAGGCGTTTTTCTTCGTTTGCCGTTTCCTCGGCTGTCATTCTTTTTCTGAGATTTTTGGTGAGTTCACCTTTTTCTTTCAATGCCCTGTCAAGAGCCGCCTTGTTCTGAGCGTTTGTGGCTCTTTCCTGCGCCAGTTGCGCCATCAGTTCCTCCACGGTTGGAGTATCGTTTTCGCCGCCGTCTCCCTCGCCGCCATCAGAACCGCCATCGCCGCCATCTCCACCGTCTCCGGGGGATTCAGCGAAAAACTGAATGTTCATCGGCATCTTGCATCTGGCTCGACCAAAAATCTGAGACTGACCATAATGGTTGTTCATAAATTTCATTGTTCTTTCCTACCTTTCTGTGTTTAGAGTTCGGCTTCTCTGCCTATTAGAATTTGTGTTATTTTTCGTCTGTCCTTCTCTGGACAGTTGTGCTTTTATGTCATCTCCGACAATATAAAAACAGCCGGTTTCCCGACTGTTTTATTCTAACCATATTTATTTTTCTTTTTTGGTGAAAATAGTTCAGGTACTGTCCACCCATTCCGTCTCCTAGCTTTTACCATTCCGTAGCTCAGTCCTAATTCGTTACACCATTGCTTTAAAGTTTTTGTTTCTCCCATGTATTCTACAAATACATTATCGCTTCGATTGCTCTGTTGCTCCTTCATGGTTATCCATCTGCAATTACTTGGCTCATAATTTCCATTTACATCAATTCGATCTAGTGATAGCTCGTCAGAATAACCATTGTTCATTGCCCATTCATAGAAATTTTCGAATCCCCCATTCCCTGTCCATTCATCACATACAGTTATTCCTTTTTCATAATATACATTACTATTGTGATAATTAGGTTTGCACCTACTAAACATGGAACGATATTCGCGGTATATCCTCGTCCTTGATAGTCCATGGGTAACCTTTTTGGGCATTTTTCGAGCTTCATCGCTAAGACAACCACACGATTTAGTCTTTCCGGATCGTAAATCTGCTCCACAGACAACTTTTTCATTTCCGCAATCACATTTACACAGCCAAGAAACTCCTCGTTTAGTCCTTCCTGCTTTTTTGCTTACAATAAGTCGCCCAAACCTTTTCCCTGTTATATCTTCATATCTATTCAACTGTTCTTCTTTCGATTTGCACCCGCAACTTTTTACATGTCCATTTTTTAGATTAGATCCTCTAACATAAGTTGTGTTTCCACAATCACACTTGCACTCCCACATGAGTATGCCGCCCGTCGATTTTTCTTCACATAATGATACAACAGTTAATCGTCCGAATTTTTTTCCTGTTAAATCCATCCTGTTTGGGCTTGGCTTCCCAACCGGAAGGCACCCACACGAAACAGTTCTTCCATGTGTCAAATCATAACCAAGAGCCTCCTTTTTGTTCCCGCAATCACACTGGCATAACCACATTGTGTTGCCCCTCTTGTTGTTTTCAATTCTTTTAATGACAAGTAATTTTCCAAATTTTTGTCCTACCAGATTTGCAGCTTTTGCCAATCATATCACTCCTAACAGAAGTCGCATTTATGCCCAAAGAACGATACCTTAAATTCTTTGTTCTCTAATTCTGGTGTTCTCATACTATCTGCAATATGCGAAAACACAAAAGATACCGTGAACAATACGACCATAATCTTTTCTCTCATACAGAACCTCTTTCTCCTGCTTTCGCAGGCTTTATCTTTTGTAAAATACTTGATTTTCCGCAAGAGAAATGATATGATTTATTTATCAAATCCATTGCGGAATTGAGGACTAATAAGAAACTGTTTCTTTCCACGGAGCCAGTTTCTTATTTTTTTCGTTCTTCATACTGAATTTCAATTCCACGGCGTATCACTTTAGAGCGGTCAGAGTCCTGTTCAGATACCAGAGTATCCAATTTTTCGACCGTTTCTCTGTCCATCCTAACTTTTACAACCGTATCTTTTGGCTTATCAGTAAGTTTCTGTCCTAATTTTGGAGACACGTTCACTCCCTCCTTTCAATTTGTGTCCACGTTCTGATTATAACATTGTGTCCACAAACTGTCAAGGATGGATTTAATAATATATTATCGAACACCTACATCCACAAACCAAGCTATTGGGTGGAGAATATTGCGTATCCCTTGGAAACATCATCAGCGAACCGCCAACATAGAACGGTTCGCCTATCGGTTTTGATGTACCGCCAACTTCCTTATGAGTTGTCCGGACTCTCTTGTCCCCCATCGTCAGCCACCGCTTCATGGTCTTTCCTTGCGCTATGGCGTCCTCATTGCATTGATACGACCGGGTTGTATTGGCTTCGCATTCCGCCATAAATTTTCCTCTGTCCGGGGAATAATAGTAATATTCCGTTTGATGTTTCTTTGTGGAATCCATAATGTCGTAAGACATATCCCGGACGTACTGGCGGATATAAGGCGTAATGGTTACATATCCCGCAAGCGCAGACAAATACCGGTTTTCATACTCCTGTCTTGCCTGCTCCCAGTTCACTTCATTGTACTGTTGCATGGTAAATAGCAATGCCAAAACGAACAGGAACCCATCTTCCAACTTTTCCGCAAGTTCTATCCTTTTCTGTATTTCATCATCGGATAATTCCATCTCGCCGAAAAACTGTTCAAAACTCATGCTCCGTTTATTTGCAACAAGATCGTTTAGTTCATCGAATGATAATCCTTCAAACATAGGCTATCACTCCGCATGTTCTGTCCGGTCTGTCTGCGGACCATCCACAATCGGAGACTGTGACTCCTGATCGGAACTATCCTGCATCAGACGTTCATCCTCAGAAGTTTCCGTTTCCCCGTAAGTCTTTTTCTGGTATTCTTCAATTCCATCTTTGGAGTCAATGTATACCTGTTCCACATCCTCAAACATATTTGCGACTTTCAGGGCGTGTCTGCCGTTTACGCCATGCGATACCAGAGTAGCAAACGCATTTGCTTTTGTTGATAAATCCCAGTTCTGCCGTCTGGTGTACTTAATGTCTATATCTGTTGCGTGGATTTTCCTTAACGGGTCATCGTCCGGCAGTTCTTTGCTTGGTGAAAGGCTAACTGCCTTAATCAAAAGCGCAAGAAGTTCTCTATCCGCGCCCTGGATCATCTGCTGTTCCTTGTCCGCATCTACAGCGGTCGCATCCCATCCAGACGATAAACTGGATGCAATTCCAGTAGAGCCGCCGCCCTCAGATGAATACTGCATCGGAACGAAACACTTTTTCAGGATTTCATTCCGGGTATCATCAATCGCCGTCAGCGTCGGCGAACTGTCGAATGTACTGGACATCGGCTCAATCTTCGGATTGTTTCCCTCGCCTCCGGTATAAGTCAGCAACCATTGCCCGCTCTGAGGCTTAATCGGATTTCCGTTTTCGTCTTCCGGGAACTTGATATCATTTCCCCACCAAATCTCCTGCGTTTTCTGCGCTACGTCATTAGCAAAGTTGGAAACCATAGAGTTTAGATTATCCATAAGGGAAATCTGACGCTCAAACCGTCCAGTCCTGTCAACCGCCCGTTCGTACTCCACAATCGGGATCATGCCAAGCGGATTGATGTATTCCTGCACATCGTCACCCGTTATCTCAAACATGGATGTATCGGTGAACGCTGTATAATACAGTTTCCCGGAAATCTTTGTGTAAGTGACGCCGAGAACCTTTTTCTGGCCAACGCCGCCGTAATAAACGCAAAAAGCATATCGGGAGTCCAATGTAAAGACTTCTGCGTATGCTCCCTTTGTGGCTTCATCGTCCCAGTATTTTTTCGGACTGACAATCATGTGACCAATTCCGGTCTTTTCCACGAAATCAGCAAGTTTCTGCCGTTCCCGCCCTATACAAAGTCCGTTCAGCATCATTTCATTCAGAGCGGAAATTCCTTTACTGTCCACTTCCTCGTCCGTGTTATGATGCTCATTGTTTCCGCGCTGGGTATAAATCGGCGGTGTTCCCCAGAAATATCCTTTCCAGAACTCAGTAACGTAGTTCGCCATGTTGTCTGTAGTACGAATATCAATATCACTTCTGACTATTTTCTTATACGGAAGTGGCTGAACACCCGCTTCATAGTCAATCAAATATTGAGCACCCCCGGCGTTACGCCGATGTATCGCATATGCTTTTTTCAAAACTTTGAGGACGTTGAATTTATTGATTTCCTTTTCATCCGTGAAAATCTTCTCCCGTCCTATGCAGTTAAGATTTAAGTTCATTTTGCATCACCTGTTTTTGGCACATACCGTCCTTGAAAAGTCACGCCGGATGCCGTCGTCCGATTATTAAATGTCGCCGGAATTCGTTTCCATACTTTCCCGGCTGTTCTTGCCCTGTCTTTGGCTTTGTTCTTCTCTGACTTTTCCATATCGTTCTCCAATAGAAAAAGCACGGACTTTCACCATCGTCCGTGCCGTAAACTTTTTTCATTATAACCTTATCAAATTTTTTAGTGACAAAAGGGACAAGTTTATTTTTCTTCCATAAACCTGTAAAACGCCTTTTTCATAGTGTCCGCATTATTCCCTCCCCCCATATTTATCCCAACCTGTTCCCAAGTCATTCCGTCTATAAACCGAAAGGAAATAATACGCCTCATTCTGCTGTCGTCCACGCTCTTTATGAACTTTTCAATTTCATCTATCTTATCCATTATTTCATTCTCAAGGCTTTGGAGAGTGGCTTTTCGGTTGTACAGTCGTTCTTTCAGTCGCCCGTATTCAGCATACGGGAAACCTTCAATCTTATATCTCTGTATACCGCCCATTCCGCCGGTAACGCTGTCAATCACAGTCCCACTTTTTTCAATGGCCGCAAGCTGTTTCTCAGTGCGCTTTATCCTTTCTTTTGTCTCGTCAATTTCTTTTTGTAAATCTATGTACTGCTTTAAAACTGATTTTGAAATCATGCGTTACCTCCCAGAACTTCATCTGTAAATCTCCATATATATCCACCAGATGTTTTTTGCTTGCCTTGTGCGCACTTTCCGATAGACGAATTACGCCCTCCAATTTCCAAGGCCGCTTCCATTGCACTCGGAAAATCCTTTAGTCTTTCTCCATCAATGCTAAACATTGTAACTGGTTTAGAATAATTTGATTTGTTTTTTTGATGCCACTTTAATCCTTCTGGAGACTTATGCCAAGCAGTCGCTTTTTCTCTGGCTTCATCTAGCTGCTTTTTACCTCTCATTCGATATTCCTCGTTTTCCCAGTTACTTTTTCCATGTTCAGAAAGGTGTGTGTAACTAGGGATACACTCAAGATTGCCTATATCATTATTAAATGGGTTTCCATCTTTGTGATGGATACAATGTCAGGCAGGAACATTTTTATGATTATAAGATTCCCATATGGCAACATGCAGACCTTTCGCTCCTTTTCTTCCGTCATTAGTTTTTGACTGAGACAAATAATATCTCTTTGCTCCCATAAGTTTATAGGTGACACCGTTAAATATTACTTCTTCTGGCTTGTTAATTGTATTAACCATGTATTCGCCTCCTAAAATGGACTATTGATAACCTGCGCTGACGGTGTTTTAGGCTTTGCAACATATTCAGCAAACATAGCCATTCCGTCGCAAACATCATCTGTCAAATTCTTTCCTGCAACTGTATAAGAAAACATATTGGCAACTGCCTTTCCATACGGCGATTTCGGTGTGTACATTGATTTATCCTTAATTATCACATGCTCCTTTACCCATCCACTGTTGACAATGATTTTTGTTTCCTTGTTCTGCGTGGTGAATTTCTTTGTAATCCGTGTTCGGCACTTTCCTTTGATTTTTTCATTGATAGCGTCTGCCGTTCGCCCTCCGGCTGAATTGCTTTCAAACTGAACGCTATGCGGATTATGTTTAACAATCACAGAAGCGCACAGTTCATCTACAATCTCAATCGCTCCGTTATCATAAGTACAATCTTCCCAGTAATATTTATCTCCGTATTGATAGAAAATCGGCAGAAAGCAGAAGTCCGTTCCTCTGTCCTTTGTATCGCAGATGCCAAGAACTGCGTCCGGTTCTCTGTCGGGGAGTTCGTAATACCGTTCAAAATCATCCTCGTGGTAAAGCAGTCCCTCACGTTCAATCGGCTCATTCATAAACAAGCATTTGAACGATACATCGTCCATCGACTGCTTCATATCAAGAAAATATTTTGTATCAAAACCAACGTCATAATCGTAATCAAAGTTGCTCTCATTATTCTCGTTCAATGCAGGGATTGAGATAAACCTTGCTCTTTCGTCCCCCTCATGTTCTCTCTGCAACCGGCCTATGATGTCATGAACCGTCCACCTAGTCGCTATATGTATTTCCTTGCAAAATTTCTTTTTTCTGGTCTTTAAGTCTGTGTTGTAAACCTGCCACAGCTTGTCCATACGCTCTTTTGAAAGCGATTCCTCAAGTCCTGAGCACATGTCGTCCGCATACAAAATTCTTTCGCATCGTGTAGCACCGGTAAGAGACGCTCCGATTGCTCTGCATGTAAGAGACTTAAATCTTTTCGGTTCTCCAACATTTATTGTCTGCTCTTTGCTGTTTGTATCAGATCGGATATTAAATTTCACATAAGGGAATATCTCGTGCCATGTATATTCTCCATCCGGCGCTAATATCTGTGATACTCCATCATAAAAACTTCTCGTCAATATTCCAGAATGGGCGGATGCAAGGTTTGGTTCCTCCGGCCACCATCCCATGATTCCAGATAAGAAGAAAATCCCTGCCGTACTTTTAGCTGTGCCCGGCGGCATTGAAATAGTTAGCAGATCTATTTCATCATCGAGTAGACTCTGCATGGCTTGCGGAATACCAAATTCAAGAAATTTTCTTCTTCTCGGAAGATAAAACCTTCGCTCTGGCTCTCTGTTTCTTTCAAGATACAACCAGTAGCTGTCCAAAATCTTGTTTTGTGCTTCCCACAACATCGCCTGCCAGTACATCTCATCCCACTCAGGCTTTAGCGTCTCCGCATACTGCCGCAGGGCAATATCCTTCACTGCCTTTGAGTACGCAAAACAGTATTTCCTTTCATTTGGGTAATCTTTTAGAATGTATTGAGACTGAGCAAGAATGGCAGCTACCGTCCGATAGTCCACGCCACGCTCCAGAAGTGTTTTGAGTTTTCTCATGTCAGATTTGTATTCTTCGAGTAATTGCATAATAAAAAGCGGAGTCCTCCCTGTTCGTCCAGCAGTCGCACGTATTCTCATTATCCGTAAAATCAGCTCTATTCTTTGACTCCGGGTTAAAACAAACGTGTGTCCAATCATCGTGATATGCGCAGTTTTCACAGCATTTATTTTCTTCTACCATAAAATTCTCCTTAAACGCCGCCCTTCGGTAGCGCAGAGGACGGCTGGCGTAATGAAAATGGATGCTGTCTCAACATGCACCCGATTCTGCGCTTGTGACTCGAACACAAGAGTATGCCATTCGCAGAACTTTTGAGAGTAAGTGAACGAATTTCCACAGATTGCAGTTCTGCGGAAGTATGCGGGCAAGGCTCGAACTTGCGACTCTGTTATAACTCTGCTCTCCCAACTGAGCTACCGCACACCACGCACTGATTATTGGCTCAGTACGCAAAGCCAAGGCTCCCTACGGAACTGATATTGCTGTGCAATTCTTCCTTTGGTACGCCTAATGGATAGGTGGGATTTGATACCCACATGGTTATATTCTGAGAAGGTATTATTGCTGATTACAGATTTCGTCCTGCTTATCACTCGGTAATACTCTTAATAACCTCGCCTCTTTGCTATCGTCTAACTTCCGCCACTATCCACGCCCATTTTCTGTCTGCAAGGGCTGTGCAGGGCTAATCAACATCTGGCATTCGCCTGTCTGTAGTTCCACCCGCCGACTTTGAATGTTGATTTAATAGTTGGCTGAGGCTCGCCCGGTGATTCCGCCGATTTGACCTCATTTAATGCACCATCCCATGCTCTCGGCAACCAACTATTTGCAGGAACCGCCGAAACGATTCAAGGAACCCTTTCTGCACTTGTCAGATGGGCAAATCTGGCAGAATCTCTTACGCGGATTCACTTATTGATGTACTAACTTAGCGCATACATCGCCAGATAATCGCAACAATCTTTCACGGCTTATCGTGCTGCTTTCACACTATCCTGTCAAATGGGGCAGGAACCAAAACCACCCGGAGCATTTGAAGTTCCTTTAATCACAGCCTTGCGCCGTAGGTGGTGGAGGCTTTCGTATGGAAATAGGAAGCCGGAGGCCGATAGACGGATTTGAACCGCCAACCTATCGCTTACAAGGCGATTGCACTGCCATTGTGCTATATCGGCTTAGCCACCAGTTTTATAGCGAGGGGAGTCGAAAAAACTGGTGCTGTTACGGTTCTTTAAGGTATGGGTATAATGAGAAATGAATCTGCTTTTTGCAAAGATGCCGCAACTAAAACTTTGCAATTAGGAAAGGAAGGAATTGAACCTCCATTTGTCCATTGCGTTTTTGATTTTTAATCAATTAACGTCTTTCCTTAACGGCGGGCAAAAGCCCGCCAGCTTTATTTTTCGTGCCGCGAAAGCACTACCGGGAATTATATACCAAGGAGAATTCTTATAAAAGTTATGGCAACTTCCCATTTTCTGATCCCCGGAAATCAGTTTAGGGAACGGGGCTAGCCGGACTCGAACCGGCAAATGCAGGAGCCAAAATCCTGTGCCTTACCATTTTGGCGATAGCCCATTAAACTTCTATGTATCGAATACTCTTTACAAATTCCCGTGGGAACATCGCAAAACTTTTCCCGTCCTGTTCACATACTTTAAAAGATTGTGTATAATCATCGTATTGGAATGTGGTGTCTTTATACGTCTCAACACTTTCTTTTGTTCCATCCACAAACTGAATTTCTACCATGCTACACCTCAATTCCACATCAGAAATACGCTACCTGCATATGACAGAAACATCACTCCAAAACCAACAATTGACGCTTTATCGTGCTTTGTTCTGGCAAAAAGCAAAATAAATAGGCACATCAGTATGTCTAAAAATGTTATGAAATATCTGAACCACATATTAGTCCTCCCCAATAATTCGACTTAAAATAATCTCTGGCATTTCATCAATATTGGCATCCTCTGAAATATCTTTTAATGCGCTGTAAATGCTCGCCGAAAATGCTTTGTACAGGTCTCCATGCTTCAGAAGCTCATCTCGTAGGATTTTGCAGGCGTTCTGAACTTCATCATTCTTCATCACTTTATCCTCTCCAATTCTTCCGCAAATCTCTTAACCGCACGTTCATCCCGGCTATCTGGCTTAATTCCTACGAAATTCCCGATCAGGGAGAATACGCCGAGCAAACTGCAACCGTTCACAGTCTGATTTCCGTGGATGACCTCTACTTCTACGTCATCACGATATTTCTCGCAGAGTTTGATTAAATCTTCCGCAGATTTCTTTGAATTTAGGTTGAAATTAAGCATTACATTTCCTCTTTCTTTCCTGAGCAATCACCTGGCAGCCACAATTAGGGCAGTCAAAACAATCATAGAGTTTTTCTTCCTGTTTTCCGTTTAATGACTGGCTCAATCCGCCATTTACGACATTGTCTCTTGTTGTATAATGCTTGTCCTTAATCGCCGGAAACTCTGTTCCGCATATTTTGCATTTTAACATTTTCAATCCTCCCGATTTAAAATCTCTACTGATTTCTCAACGTGTTCCTGCCGTAATCCTCCGTCTTTTTCATAGAAAGATGTTCTCACAAGGCAATCACCAATGCCAGCTTCATCATATTTGTGTTTTGGAAAATCATCGTCAAGGCTCACAAAACGAATGTCCTTATCCTGCTGGTTATCCAGCCATGCTTTAATTTCTTTTGGTCTATCCTGCCCGATGTATGGCGTATGGTCTACGATTTCCATACTGTATTCTTTGAGTGTATCGGTCAAATATGTATACATGGGATGTTCCGGTTCATTTTTTCTTTTTCCCAAATCACGCCATGTCGAAGAAAGAACAATTTCCGCGCCAGTCCGGTCAACGATCTCTTTCAGTAGTTTTACCTTTTCAGGATTTATTTCTGTATAGCCTTTACAGTCTTTCGTCTGCCCGAAATAATCCATAGAGTTCAGGACTCCATCAATGTCAAGGAAAATAATCTTTCTCATATTAATCTCCTGTTGAATACACTGGTAAATCAAAAGACACCTTGAACCTATCCGGCGGACAGTGTGCATAATTGCCACACTCGTCCATCAAAATCAGATTTCCGTCCTCGTTGATACAAAATCCCTCCATATCGCACGGAATAAGGTTCTGCGCCCATTTCTCGGTTCTGGCGATATGCTCTAAGTCTGGATATTCGCCAGTTTTTGGGTCGATAACGTCAAATTTCATGTCCATCACCTTTTATTATTTTGATAAGTTCATCCCATCCATCAATCTGTATTGCGCCAATTTTTGTTCTTGATATACATTCCTTATGCCAATCAGTTGATTCCCAGTTAGCGTCTCCAAAAAGCATATAGTAGTCAAACGGACGTACTTGATATAATCCCATGTTACCGGATGTTTCTGGAACAAACACAATCATGGAATCATTCGACTTGATTATCATTCTGTGTTTATCAAATTCAAACGGGATTTTCTTCTCGTAAAGTATTTTTCCTATATCTTCCATGAACATAATTGTTTCTTTGTATGTATCGGTTGCGACTAGAATTCTTTTCATCAAAGTTCCTCCAACTTCAAGAGTTTCATCAAATATGGGATTTTACTTGGTCTGATTTTGATTTCCATATCTCCAGACTGTAGAAGTTGTGCAAGAAAGAAGACCAACAAATAGTCATTAACGTATTTCCCACGTATTCCAATCTCTTCATTCTCGGGATAAACGCCGTCCAGTTCTGCCACTCGCATAAGCGCTTCATATAGTTTTTTTCTCAATATCCATGCTATAGTTCCTCCAACTGCTTTTTTAATTCTGCGATTTTGTCTGAAAGATACCCAGATATAAAATCTTGCAAATCCGGAAAATCTCTCAATGTAAGTTCTGATTCTTGCTCGATATAGCCTCCACCAACAGGATAATATAAATACTTAGCAACAATAAGATTCGTCGCAGAGCTCCGAGAAAATGCCATTGTAAAGTCATTTAGTTTTTTGATTTTACCAAGAAGTTCATTCGCCTTTTCTAACTGCTCAATCGTCATATTCGCTCACCTCCTGTTCTGCCGCCAGCTCCCGTTTATCGTTCTTGTGCGTCCGGTTCCTATGGCACCACTCACAGCTACCGTGATTCCGGCAGGTTGCGTCTATGGCTTTTGCTCCACGATAAGGCTTGCGGTGGGATTTGCCGGATTGGATTGATTTATCAAGGCTCATTCTGATAGTTTTCTCCCACAGAACGGGCAATAGTTGATTTCGGTTTCAGATGACTTACAGTTATCACCAGATGAAAACTGCGTTGTCAAAACATATTTATCATCTTTATTTGTTTCAATATAAGACATTACATTAGGCTTACCGCAACTGTCATTCAGCATTCCGAAATCCAGTGAAATATCGGTAATCTCACAAAAATTATCAGTATCACAATATTTACACATAAATTATCCCTCCATTTCCGGGAACGTATATTCCCTCATTGCATTATCTACAAACCGTATCTGCGTTGGCTCTACCTCGTGGATTGTGCCATCCTCATACTCTACAATCGCAAATGTAGCTGAAATCTGTCCGGCAGAATGGCCGCCACGCAACGCGGATTCCCCTACTACTTCCGATCTGTGTGACCAGCAGTGAAATAGAGTTTTGTGTATCTCTTCCTCACGAACGGTTTTAATTTCATGTTCTTGTTTTTTTCGGTTCCATGTTTTGTATGAACTCTCTGGAATATGTACAATACACGGTCTGAGTTCGTATTTAATTTCTATATCATTTGCTTTCATTTCCAGGACTTTCTGACCGTCAACTTTTGCTTTGAATGTGATTTGGCCTGTATCAAAATCATGTGAAACCTTGAGTTTGATTTCCGTAATATCAAGTCCCTTGCACATATCCATCAGAACGTCTCCTACGTCCATCAGGACTGATCTGACAGCACCGCCGGTATCAACGATAATATCTTCTTCTGGGTTGAAATCGAATTCTTTCTCACAATTTTCAAAACACATAGGTTTTTTTCCTTTCAGTTCGCCGCAGGCGAAAAATTTTTGTGGATTTTTAGCGTTTCTTTCTTCCATTGCGACCGCCGTGCTTTGGTAGCGCATCTGGCATGATCCCTCTAGCCTCAAGCTGCATTTTGAAATACTGTAATCCCTTTGGTGTGAGATACGTCTGTATTCCAGAAAATCCGTTGTATGGGTTCATGTATGATTTCATCTGGA
>ERZ1643251.4062-NODE-4062-length-13004-cov-9.068422_pt1 | contig 13004 bp, 11 predicted proteins | sample MGYA00579261_ERZ1643251 | MGnify/ENA primary metagenome ERZ1643251 (study PRJEB29033, sample SAMEA4952267) | chicken gut metagenome | biome: Broiler Chicken; feature: Gastrointestinal Tract; material: Caecum | place: Ireland | collected 2018 | study: Broiler... | reverse complement strand
AACGACGTGCTGGGCACCGCCTGGCTGGTGGACATCCCCAAGGCCGCCCTGGAGGGCTGGGGCGTCAACGAAGTGCTCATCGGCCTGATCTGCGACGGCGCCCTGGCCGGCGTGGGCGCGGTGCTGGGCTTTGTGCCCCAGATGCTGGTGCTCTTCCTGATGCTGGCCATCCTGGAGGACATCGGCTACATGGCCCGCATCGCCTTCATCATGGATCGCATCTTCCGCAAGTTCGGCCTGTCCGGCAAGAGCTTTATCCCCATGCTGGTGGGCACCGGCTGCGGCGTGCCCGGCGTCATGGCCTCCCGCACCATCGAGAGCGAGCGTGACCGCCGCATGACCGTCATGACCACCTGCTTCATCCCCTGCGGCGCCAAGATGCCCATCATCGGCCTGATCGCCGGCGCCCTGTTCGGCGGCAGCGGCTTTGTGGCCGTGTCCGCCTACTTCATCGGCGTGGCCGCCATCGTCATCTCCGGCGTGATGCTCAAGAAGACCAAGGCTTTCGCCGGCGACCCGGCCCCCTTCGTCATGGAGCTGCCCGCCTACCACATCCCCTCCGCCGGCAACGTGCTGCGGGCCACCTGGGAGCGGGGCTGGTCCTTCATCAAGCGGGCCGGCACCGTGATCCTGGCCTCCTCCATCATCCTGTGGTTCCTCCAGGGCTTCGGCTGGGAGAACGGCGCCTTCGGCATGGTGGAGGACATGAACAACTCCGTGCTGGCCGCCATCGGCTCCGCCATCTCCTTCATCTTCGTGCCCCTGGGCTTCGGCACCTGGAAGCCCACCGTGGCCGTGTTCACCGGCCTCATCGCCAAGGAGAACGTGGTGGCAACCTTCGGCGTGCTCTACAACTACGTCGGGGAGCTCAGTGAGAACGGCGACGAGATCTGGGGCCTGGTGGCCGCGGACTTCACCGCTATCTCCGCCTACTCCTTCATGATCTTCAACCTGCTGTGCGCCCCCTGCTTCGCCGCCATGGGCGCCATCAAGCGGGAGATGAACAACTGGAAGTGGACCCTGGGCGCCATCGGCTACATGTGCGGCTTCGCTTACATCATCTCCCTGATCGTCTACCAGATCGGCGGCCTCATCACCGGTGAGGTGTCCTTCGGCATCGGCACCGTGGCGGCCGTGGTGCTCATCGCCGGCCTGGGCTACCTGCTGTTCCGCAGGAACAAGTATGACGAGAACACCCTGACCTTCTCCGTGGCCGCCGCTGCGGCCCGCAAGTAACCCCAACCGCGGGCGGGGCCTCCGCCCCGCCCGCCCTTTGTATTCGGAAAGGAGAACCCTATGAACCTTCCCACCATTCTTGCCGGCCTGCTGATCGCGGCGGTCTTTGCCGCCATCGTGGGCAAGGGCATCTGGAACCGCCGCCGCGGGAAGCACGCCTGCTCCTGCGGGGACAGCTGCGGAGGCTGCGCCTGCGCCGGCATGTGCCACCCCCAGCCGGCGAAAAAGTCCAGGCCCTCCGGGCAGACCTGAGACGCGGAAAGGAGCTGGATGCTATGGAGCTGACCAACACCAACGTGCGCTATCTGCTCACCATCTACCATCTCTCCCAGGCACGGCTGGAGGTGTCCTCCAAGGACATCGCGGAGACCCTGGCGGTGTCCCGGGCCTCGGTCACCAGCATGATGTCCATCCTCTGCGGCAAGTGCCTGGTGGCCAAGGAGCGGTACGGCAAGGTTCACCTGACCGACGACGGCTGCCGGTGGGCCAGGCTGCTGGCCGGGCAGACCGACAAGCTGGCCGAGACCCTGTGCAACCGGATGGACGTGTCCTACGAGGATGCGTGGAAGGCCGCCTGCGCGGCGGTGTCCGAGCTGCCCCGCCATATCTTTGAGCCGATCTCTCTGACAGAACGAACACGAAAGGAAGTTATCCCCTCATGAAATGGTATCAGAGTCCCAGATTCCTCTGCTTTGCCGGCGGCGTGGCCGCCGCCCTGGTGGGCGCCCAGGTAGCCAAATCCCCCAAAACCCGTCAGCTGTGCGTCAACGGCATCGCCAGGGGCATGCAGCTCCAGCAGGAGGCCAGGGCCGCCCTCCAGAACATGAAGGAGGACGCCCAGGATCTGTGCGCCGAGGCCAAACAGAAGGCCGCCCGGGAGGGCGAGGCGTAATCCCATGAAGTATCGCATCGCGTATGACCAGCCGGGCCGCCTGCGGGTGCGCTTCGGCCCCGACGCGTTCACCCAGGAGCAGGGCTACGGCATCGCCGCCCTGCTTTTGGGCTGTCCGGGGATCACCGGGGCGGAGACCTGCCCCGTCAACGGCAGCGTACTGGTGCTCTACCGGGGGGACGGCCGGGCCGCCGCCCTGGCGGTGCTGGACGGCCTGCGGCGGGACGCCCTCCCCGTGGGCGCCGCCCGGGACGCCGACCAGCTGCGGGAGGTGGACGACCACTTCTTCCGCCGCATCGCCGGCCTGACGGCCCGGCACTTTCTGAAGAGGTGGTTCCTGCCCGCCCCCATCCGCTGCCTGGTCACCCTCTGGAGCGCGGCGGGCTACTGGCGGGAGGGCCTGAACAGCCTGCGGGAGGGCCGGCTGGACGTGGCCGTGCTGGACGCGGCCTCCATCGCCGGGGCCATCGCCCAGCGGGAGTGGGCCACCGCCGGCTCGGTGATGTTCCTGCTCAGGCTGTCCGGCCTGCTGGAGGACTACACCCGCAAGCGCACCCAGACCTCCCTACGCCAGAGCCTGGCTATCCACGTGGACACGGTGTGGCGGGTGAACGGGGACGGCGCCGAGGAGTCGGTGCCCATGGGGGCGCTGTCCGCGGGGGAGCGCATCCGGGTGCGCGCCGGCTCCCTGATCCCGGTGGACGGCACGGTGACGGACGGCGACGCCATGGTCAACGAGGCGTCCATGACCGGCGAGTCCCTCCCCGTCCACAAGCGGGAGGGCTCCGCCGTCTACGCCGGCACCGTGCTGGAGGAGGGCAGCCTGATCATCCGGATCACCGCCCTGGCCGGGGAGAGCCGCATCCAGCAGATCGTGGGCCTCATCGAAAACTCCGAGGCCCTGAAGGCCGGGGCCCAGAGCAAGGCCGAGCGGCTGGCCGACGCCATCGTGCCCTTCAGCTTTGCCGGGGCCCTGCTGGTGGGCCTGTTTACCCGCAGCCTCACCCGGGCCCTGTCGGTGCTGATGGTGGACTACTCCTGCGCCATCAAGCTGTCCACCCCCATCGCCATCATCTCCGCCATGCGGGAGGCCTCCGCCCACCGGATCATGGTCAAGGGCGGCAAGCATCTGGAGGCCTTTGCCGAGGCGGACACCATCGTCTTTGACAAGACGGGCACCCTCACCGCCGCCTGCCCCCAGGTGGAGGGGGTGATCGACTTTACCGGCCGGGGGGAGGACGAGCTGCTCCGCTGCGCCGCCTGCATGGAGGAGCACTTCCCCCACAGCATGGCCCGGGCGGTGACCCGGGCCGCCGAGGAGAAGGGCCTCAACCACGAGGAGCGCCACGCCGAGGTGGAGTATGTGGTGGCCCACGGCGTGGCCACCACCCTGGAGGGGGAGCGGGCCCTCATCGGCAGCCGCCACTTCATCTTTGAGGACGAGGGCGTCGCCTGCACCCCCGAGCAGGAGGCGCGCATCGCCGCCGGGGCCAACGGCCGGTCGGTGCTCTATCTGGCCATCGGCGGGAAGCTGGCCGGCGCGCTCTTCCTCAGCGACCCGCCCCGGCCGGAGGCCGCCCAGGCCATCGCCGCCCTGCGGGCGCTGGGCGTCCGCCGGGTGGTCATGCTCACCGGCGACCAGGAGACCGCCGCCCGGGCCGTCTGCGAGAAGCTGGGCATCGACGAGTTCCGGGCCCAGGTGCTGCCGGCGGACAAGGCCGCCCTGGTGGAGGGCTACAAGGCCGGGGGCCACAGGCTCATCATGGTGGGGGACGGGGTCAACGACTCCCCCGCCCTGGCCGCCGCCGACGTGTCCGTGGCCATGAAGGACGCCTCCGACCTGGCCCGGGAGGTGGCGGACATCACCCTGCTGTCCTCCGACCTGCGGGAGCTGGCCGCCCTGCGCCGCCTGTCCCAGCGGATGCTCCGGCGCATCGGCCGCAACTACCGCGCCATCCTGTCCATCAACACCAGCCTGCTGGCCCTGGGGATCTGCGGCGTGCTGCCGCCCACCACCACGGCGCTGCTCCACAACGCCTCCACCATGGCCATCAGCGCCGCCAGCATGCGGCCCTGCCTGACGGGGCCGGAAAGGAGAGGCCATGAAGCACCATAAGTTCTGGGCCTGGGCTTCCGTGTTCTGCATGCTCATGTGCATCTACACGGGCAAAAAGCATCGGTAAACAGCGCGTCCCCGCCGGGTTTCCGGCGGGGACGTTTTTTATCGGGGCTGATAGCGCACCTGCATGGCGGTGAGCTGGCGCAGGGTGTCGGCGCACAGCTGCCCGTAGTATTTCAGATAGGCCTTCTTGGCCTGCCGCTGGGCCTTCTGGTGCTCCTGAAAGGCGCTCCAGTAGGCGCAGGTCTTGTGGCAGCCCTCGTGGTACGAGGCACATTGGTTCTGGCAGGGAAGCATGGCCATTCTCCTTTCCGTGGAAGGCGGTATCCGGTTGTTGTGCTTCCAGTATAGACCCGGCGGCCCGGCGGCGCTATCACGGCCGTGTAAAGACCGGGTAAAGCTTCGTCTCCGGCCCCGGCGGGGAGGGGCAGAAAAAGATTAAGAAAATTTTCACAAATAGGGGGATCCTTTCTATGGACATTTCGTCCAAAAAGAGGGATAATGAAACAAGACCTTAACAGGAGATAAAAAAGGTCTTAACAAAAACAAAACAGAAGCGCAAGAAAATCTGAACAACGTCCCAACCATGCTTTTGGAAGGAGAGAGTTGAACATGAAACGCACACACAAGAGGCTCACCCGTCTGCTGTCCGCGGGCCTGAGCCTGGCCCTGCTCACCACCCTGCTGCCCGGCGCATTGGCGGCGAGCCATACTCTTGATGGTTATGAGGTGGATGCTGGCAAAACAATAAAAATTAACGCGAATGACTTTAACAGCTATTGTAAAGATATGACAGAAGATGGAGAGACTATGTATTCCATCTATTTCTCTGATTTGCCGTCTTCTCGAGATGGTGAATTATATTATTTAGATAGCGACAACGAAAAGATCGAAGTGGTAGACGGCGAAACTATATACTGGGAGGATTTTTATTATCTTGTCTTCGAGGCTGACGAAGATTGTGATGATGTTATCAGTATTGATTTTGACGGTAGGGCCGGACGCAGAAGTGGCGAAGAATTTTGGGGTACCCTAGAGATTGATGTAAATGGGAATCGCTCCTCTTCCTCCTCCGATGATCTGACCTACGAGATTGATCTGGATGATGTCTTTGATTTTGATTATCGGGACATCGAGGATTACTTAGATGCTGAGATATCCAAACTCTGGATTACCGATCTGCCCAATACCCGGTATGGTACCCTCTACTACAAGTATGACCGTTCCGGTGAGTATGAGGTTGAAGAGGACGACGATTTTGACTGGGATGAAATCGATGATCTGACCTTTGTTCCGGATGACGAAGGAACTTTCACCATCGGGTTTGACGTGAAGACAACCAGCGGCAAAAACCGCACGGGCGAAGTGACCATTGAAGTCGGCGACGGCAAGAGTTCAGTTTCCGCCAAAACCGGTGATGTAACTTACTACATGGACTCCGATGACGAGTGCGACTTTGACGCGGATGACTTCAACGACTACTCCCTGGACGAGACGGACTACGACCTCTATAAGATCTGCTTTGACGAGCTTCCCAGCTCCAGCAAGGGCGTCCTCTATTACGACTACTACGGCGACGAGGACGAGGTGAGCACCAGCGACACCTTCCGCTATGGCGAGATCGACGACCTGACCTTCGTCTCTGCCCGCAACTATGAAGGTGTTGTCACCATCCCCTTCACCATCCTTAATGACGATGACGAGACCATCGAGGGTGACCTTGTGATCAACGTGGGCGTCAGCGGCGATGCCGAGGTGGTGGTAAAGCTCCAGGGCGCCACCGGCAACCCCATCACCTTTGACGCGGACGACTTCAACGACGCCGTGGTGGACGAAACCGGCTATAACCTGAACTATGTGGTGTTTGACTACACCTCCGGCCGGGGCGGCTATCTGTACTTCGACTACGGCGGCGGCAGCGAGGACGAGGTGGACGACGCCCGCTACTACCGCTCCTCCTCCCCCAGCCTGGATGACGTGACCTTTGTCCCCGGCAGCGCCGCCGGCACCACCACCCGCATCCCCTTCCGGGGCTATACCACCAACAACAAGACCGTCAGCGGCGAGGTGGAGATCACCTACGTGACCCTGAGCTCCCCCTCTGTGATCACCTACACCTCCAACGGCCTGGGCGTGGACTTCCGGGCCAGCGACTTCTCCGCGGCCTGCGCGGCCCGGGGCGGCTCCTCCCTGGTGTCCGTCACCTTCCCCAACCCCAGCCTCACCGGCGGGCAGCTCTATTACAGCTTCACCAGCCCCACCAAGTACCGGGGCGAGGTGATCTCCTCCGTCACCTATGATGTCAACGGCATCTACCGCCTGGACGGCATCACCTTCCTGCCCAAGGCGGAGTACACCGGCAGCGTGGTGATCCCCTATGTGGGCACCGATGCCGCCGGCATCACCTACAACGGCAACATCCAGATCATGGTCACCCCGCCCAGCACCACCACCCGCTTCAACGACATGGGCAGCTACGGCTGGGCCGTGCCCGGCGTGGAGTTCCTGGCCGCCTACGGCATCACCACCGGCACCGGCACCGGCACCACCTACTCCCCCGCCGGCACCCTGACCCGCGGCGACTACATCCTCATGCTGGTGCGCACCTTCGGCTTCACCGCCGACGGCGCCGCCTCCGGCAACTTCAGCGACGTGAAGGCGGACGCCTACTATGCCGACGCCCTGGCCGTGGCCAGGGCCCTGGGCATCGCCACCGCCGACGCCAACGGCAACTTCCGCCCCGGCGATCCGGTGACCCGGCAGGACTCCATGGTGTTCCTCTACCGGGCCATGCAGAAGGCCAACCGCACCATCCCCAGCGCCTATGACAGCTACCTGACCCGCTTCCCCGACGGGGCCAGCGTGGCCACCGACGCCCGTCCCGCCATGGCCGCCATGGCCCAGGCCGGCGTCATCAAGGGCGACCAGGCCGGCAACCTCAACCCCACCGGCACCCTCACCCGGGCCGAGATGGCCGTCATCCTCCACCGGGCTTTGACCCTGTAACTACGTTTCAAGCAAAGAGGCCGACAGCACAGCTGTCGGCCTCTTGTTTGATTAATCCACCAGCTTGTCCAGCTCCTTGATGTGCTCGGTCTCGCTGGAGGTTTTGTGCTTGGCCTGCCTGGCGTAGATGCCCACAGCGGCCTGGGATCTCTTGATGGGCTGCATGGTGCCGGCGCCGGCCACGCAGCCGCCGGGGCACGCCATGCCCTCCAGCAGGTAGCCGGGGTACTTGCCCTTCACCGCGTCGGAGATCATCTGGCGGCACTCCCGCAGGCCCTCGGCCTTGGCCACCTTGACCTCCCGGTCGGGATAGCGCTGCTGGATCACGTCCACCACCGCCTTGGCCACGCCGCCGGACACGGCGAAGTTGCGCCCGTCGGTGGAGGCGTCGTTGACGCCGTCGGGATCCTCCGGCAGGCTCTCCAGCTCGATGTGCTTGGCGTCGAAGATGCCGGCCATCTCCTCAAAGGTGAGGACGAAGTCCACCTCGCTGCGCACGCTCTTGCGCATGGCCTCCAGCTTCTTGGCGGCGCAGGGGCCGATGAACACGATCTTGCCGTTGGGGTGGTCATGCTTGATGAGCCGGGCGGTGAGGGTCATGGGGGTGAGGGCCATGGAGATGCAGTTGGCGTGGTCGGGGAAGGTCTTCTTGGCCATGACCGACCAGGCCGGGCAGCAGGAGGTGCCCATGAAGGGGATCTCCTCCGGCACCTCCCGGACGAAGTCCTCCGCCTCCTGGGTGGCGCACAGATCGGCGCCGATGGCCACCTCGAAGACATCGGCGAAGCCCAGGGCCTTCATGGCGGCGCGGAGCTTGCCGGGGGTGACCTTGGGGCCGAACTGGCCCACGAAGGCGGGGGCCACGGCGGCGTACACCCGCTCGCCGGACTGGATGGCCCGGATGACCTGGAAGATCTGGGACTTGTCGGCGATGGCGCCGAAGGGGCAGTTCACCAGGCACATGCCGCAGGAGACGCACTTCTCCGGGTCGATATCCGCCTTGCCGTTGGCGTCGGTGCCGATGGCGTCCACGCCGCAGGCCACGGCGCAGGGCCGCTCCTGGATGATGATGGCCTTGTAGGAGCACACGTCGGCGCAGCGGCCGCACTTGATGCACTTGTCCTGGTCGATGTGGGAGCGGCCGTTATAGCGGTCCAGCTTGATGGCGTCCTTGGGGCAGACCTCCTCACAGGGGTGGGCCAGGCAGCCCTGGCAGCCCTCGGTCACCAGCACCCGCTTCTCGGTACAGCCGTTGCAGGCAAACTTGATCACATTGATGAGGGGCGGAGTGTAGTAGGTCTCCGGCCGGTCCGCCGCCTCAATGTTGTCGGAGAGGGGGGCATGCTCCGCCGCGCTCCGGCAGGGCAGGCCCATGGCCAGCCGCAGGCGCTCGCCCACAATGGCGCGCTCCAGAAATACGTCGTTGCGGAAGTTGCCCACCTCGCCGGGAATGATCTTGTAGGGGAGCGCCTCGATGCGCTTGTCCACCGGCCACTCGGTGTGGTAGGCCATGCGGGCCACCTCGCGGAAGACCCGGTGGCGAATCTCCTGAATACGGGTTTCTACGCCTCTCACTGTCGTTCTCCTCCCTAGTAAGGCTCTGGTTTGTCCATATTGTTAAGCATCCACATCATACCTGTTTGGCAGCAAACCTGTCAATGCCCATTATTCCTTGTCTTATGGGAAAAAGCAAGGGTTTTTCTGAAAACCGCAAAGTTTATACCAAATCGTTTTTCCCATGTGATATAATGTGGGCAATCATTCCACCCGGAGGTGTCCCCATGAACCCGGAACTGCTGCGCCGGCTGCCCAAAATGGATCTGCTTCTCGCCCGCCCCGCCCTGGCGGAGCACCCCCTGCCCTACCCCGTCAAGCGGCAGGCCGCCCGCCAGGTGCTGGACGACTGCCGCCGGGCCCTGCGGGAGGGGGCCCTTGCCTCCGTCCCCGGCCCGGAGGAGCTGGAGGGCGCCGTCCTCCGCCTGGCGGAGCGGCTGTCCCGCCCCGCCCTGGGGCGGGTGATCAACGCCACCGGCATCGTGCTCCACACCAACCTGGGCCGCGCGCCCCTGAGCCGGAGGGCGGCGGAGGCGGTGGGCCAGGCCGCCCGGGGATATTCTAACCTGGAATACGACCTGCCAAACCGCCGCCGGGGCCGCCGGGGGGAGGCGGCGGAGGGGCTGCTGTGTTCCCTCACCGGCGCGGAGGGGGCCCTGGCGGTCAACAACAACGCCGCCGCCGTGTTCCTCCTGCTCTCCGCCCTGGCGGCGGGGCAGGGGGTGGCCATCTCCCGGGGGGAGCTGGTGGAGATCGGCGGCGGCTTCCGGGTGCCCGACATCCTGGCGCGCAGCGGCGCCCGGCTGGTGGAGGTGGGCACCACCAACAAGACCCGGCCCGCCGACTACGCCGCCGCCCTGGAGTCCGGGGCGGCCCGGCTTCTGCTGAAAGTCCACCCCAGCAACTTCCGGGTGGTGGGCTTCACCCAGTCCGCCTCCCTGCCCGAGCTGGGGGAACTGGCCCGCGCCCACGGCGTCCCCCTGCTCTGCGACCTGGGCGCCGCCGCCCCCGGCTCGCCAGAGCTGGAGGAGGCGGTGGCGTGGGCCGACGCGGTCTGCTTCTCGGGGGACAAGCTGCTGGGCGGGCCCCAGGCGGGCATCCTGCTGGGGAGGGCCCCCCTGATTGACCGGCTCCGCTCCGACCCCCTGGCCCGGGCCCTGCGCATCGACAAGCTGTCCCTGGCCGCCCTGGAGGCAACCCTGCTGGACTGGCGGGACGGGACGGCGGTGCCGGTATCCGCCATGCTCTCTGCCGAGCCGGCGGAGCTGCGGGCCCGGGCGGAGGCCCTGCGGGAGGCCCTCAACCCCCTATGCCCCTGCGACGTGGTGGAGACGGCGGGGGAGGCGGGGGGCGGCGCCAACCCCGGCGAGGCCCTCCCCGCCTGGGCGGTGGCCCTGTCTCCGGCGGAGGTGCTGGACGACTTCTTCCGCCGGCGGCCGGTGCCCATCCTGGGCCGCATCCACCGGGGCAAGCTGCTGCTGGACGTGCGCACCCTCCTGCCCGGCGACGGGGGGGAGATCGCTGCCGCCCTGCGGGCGTGGAGGGGGGATACGCTGTGATTGTCTGCACCGCGGGCCACGTGGATCACGGCAAGACCGCCCTGGTGAAGGCGCTGACGGGGGTGGATACCGACCGGCTGGCGGAGGAGCGCCGCCGGGGCCTCACCATCGAGCTGGGCTTCGCCCCCCTGGAGCTGCCGGGGGTGGGGCGGGCGTCGGTGGTGGACGTGCCCGGCCACGGGCAGTTCATCCCCACCATGCTCTCCGGCTGTTCCAATATGGACGGGGTGCTCTTCACCGTGGCCGCCGACGAGGGGCCCATGCCCCAGACGGCGGAGCATCTGGACATCCTCTCTCTGCTGGGGGCGGAGCGGGGGGTGGTGGCCCTGACCCGGGCGGATCTGGCCGCCCCGGCCAGGCTGGCGGAGACAGCGGAGCGGACGAGAGAGCTGGTAAAGGGCACCTTCCTGGAGGGGGCGCCCATGCTCCCCGTGTCCGCCGTCACCGGAGCGGGGCTGGACGGGCTGCGCGCCGCCCTGGCTCACATGCTGGCCCAGGTTCCCCCGCCGCCGGCCGGGGCGCCCCGCCTGCACATCGACCGGGTCTTTCCCGTGGCGGGCAGCGGCACGGTGGTCACCGGCACCCTCACCGGCGGGCCCCTCCGCCGGGGGGACGCCGTACGGCTCTACCCCTCGGAGCGCACCGCCCGGGTGCGGGGCCTCCAGTGCCACGGCGTCCCGGCGGAGGAGCTGCCCGCCGGAACCCGGGCGGCGGTAAACCTGGCGGGGGTGCGCCTGCGGGAGGTGTGCCGGGGGGACACCCTGGCCGCCCCCGGCTCTCTCGTTGTCACCGACCGGGCGGACGTGTCCCTGCGGGTGCTCCCTGACGCCCCCTTCTCCATCCGCAGCGACAGCCAGCTCCACTTCCACCACGGCGCCCGCAGCCTCACCTGCCGCTGCGTGCTGCTGGGGCGGGACGTGCTGCGCCCCGGGGAGACCGGCTGGGCCCAGCTCCGCTTCGCCCAGCCCCTGGCCGCCGCCCCCGGCGACCAATTTGTGGTGCGCTTCTTCTCCCCTCTGGCCACAATAGGGGGCGGGATGCTGGTGGATCTGACCCCGCCGAAAAAGGGCCGCATGAGGCCGGAGCGGGCCGCCCGGCTGGAGGCCCTGGCCCGGGGGGAGGCCCCACCACCGCCGGAGCCCTCCCCCGCTCCCCGCTCCCCGGCCGTCCCCGCCCCTTCGGAGGAGGCGGAGCGGGAGCTGGCGGCGCTCTACCGGCAGCTCGGCCTGGCCGCCCCGGCCTGGGAGAAGGTGGAGCCCCGCTTCGCCGGGCGGATCAAGGAGGCCCGCCGGGCCCTCCGCCGCCTGCGGGAGCGGGGGGAGCTGGCGGAGCTCGCCCCCGGCCGCTATGTCCACCGGGCGGCGGCGGCAGCGGCGGAGCGCGCCCTGCGGGATTCCTTCGGGGAACACCCCTTCCGCCTGGCCCAGGCCCGGGACATCCTGGGCCTCTCCCGGGGGGATACCCTGCTCCTGCTGGAGCTGTGGGACAGCACCGGCGTCACCCGCCGGGAGGGGGACGCCCGCCGGTTCACTTGACAATCCGGCCAAACCTGATAAGATGGAGTCAGAACATGGGGGCGGAAGGGCCGCTGGTGGGCCCCCCGGTCTTCAAAACCGACGGGGACGGTGCTCCCGTCCTGGTGTGTTCGATTCGCACCCGCCCCCGCCAGCTCAGAACCGCCCTTTCGGCACGAGGTTCCGCCGGGGCGGCGAAACCTCTGAGCCTTGTTTGGAAATTGGCGATGTGTCCAGCGGCGAGGGATTTTGGGCCGCTGGCAAGCAATTTTTTCGCAGGAATCCTGACGGATTTCAAGGAAGAATCGCGCTGTCCAGCGGACGAAAGACCCGCCGTCTGGGCATATCGAAAGTTTTCAAACAAGGCCAGGCCGGGCCGGGCGGTTCTTCGCTTCCAACCGCGACCCGCTGCGCTGGGCTCGCGGTTGGGGGCCGCCCTGCGGGCGGCTGTCGGAAACAAGGCCTTTTCTGCTGAAAGGAGTGTGCCGTTATGTCCAGCATCCCCTTCTCTGCCCGCCGCAGGCTCTGCAGCACCTTCAACGCCCAGGAGATCGGGCAGATCCGCGCCGCCCTTCAGGGGGCCGGGGTGGAGTTTGTCATCCAGCAGGACCGCCAGAACGGTTCCTTTTTCGGCATCGGCCTGCAGCTGGTGCCCCCCTCCGTTGAATACATTATCTATGTCCATGAGGACGACTTTGAGCTGGCCGAGAGCGCCATTCAGGGTACCGTCGGATAACAGAAAGGAGCGCCGCACATGATTTCCCCCCTTGACCGCAGAAAGCTGCTGAGTACCTTCAACGCCCAGGAGGTCGGACAGATCCGCGCCGCCCTTCAGGGGGCCGGGGTGGAGTTCACCATCAAGCAGGACAGCCGCCCTGTGGGCGGCACAGGCTACGGCAATGTCACGTCGGCCATCACCCTGGGCGCGGGGGCCGCGCCCTTTGAGTACACCGTCTACGTCCACAAGGACGACTTTGCTCTGGCCGAGAGCGCCATCCAGGGCTCCTGCGAATAGCCGCACAGACAGCCGCCGCCCCGAAAGGGGCGGCGGCTGTCTCTTTATCACCCGTTACCACAAGCACAACGGCAGTTCAGAGGCGTGGCACCGACGGCGGCCCGGCGGG
>ERZ1643251.4058-NODE-4058-length-13013-cov-4.921979_pt1 | contig 13013 bp, 14 predicted proteins | sample MGYA00579261_ERZ1643251 | MGnify/ENA primary metagenome ERZ1643251 (study PRJEB29033, sample SAMEA4952267) | chicken gut metagenome | biome: Broiler Chicken; feature: Gastrointestinal Tract; material: Caecum | place: Ireland | collected 2018 | study: Broiler... | reverse complement strand
TCAAGCTTCTTCAATATTGTTTAATTTTCAAGGTCCTGCGCCGTCCAGCCTCTCAGCTGACAGCCTGATTATCTTACCACAGATTTTCTAATCTGTCAACAACTTTTTTCAATTTCTTTTCAAAAGTTGTTTCCTTTTGTTCAGGCGTTGCTCATTTTTGACTTTTCGGCTTGCCGCCTCACGAGGCAGCTTGCTTATTATATCAACCCTTTTTCCTTTTGTCAACGCTTTTTGCTATATTTTTTTAAAAAACTTCCCGTTTTTGATAAAACGGGAAGTTTTCTACTCTCTTGATATATTTCTATAGCCTTAAAACCTTAATTCTAAGTTATACATATACATCCAACTGGTGACCAAAGGAATTGGTCTGAGGCAGCATTTCCAACAGCTGGGCTGCCTGTGCTTCTTGGAAGTTCATTGCTTTTTTTGCAACAGAAACAGAAGCTTGGAGCTGCACCTGATTTTGTGCATAGCTACTGCTCATAGCAGCAATTGACATAGTATCCATGTAAAATACCTCCTATTAGGATTTTTTTGAGGATTGAGAAAGTTTATATAAAATCTCATCACCAATTTGGTCTAAAGGCAACTGCTTGGTGATTCCTCCCATTTTATACGCCTCCATAGGCATACCATATACAACACAGCTCTCTCTGTCCTGTCCAATGGTATATGCTCCTGTTCGGCGCAGCTTTGTGATTCCTCTTGCTCCATCGGCTCCCATTCCGGTCAGAATTACACCAATCGCTTTAGCACCTGCCACATCTGCCACAGAATCAAACATTACATCTACAGAGGGACAATGTCCACTGACACGCTCCCCTTGCATACTGCGTATATAATACCCTTTAGCGTCCTTTTTCAGAACCAAATGGTAGCCACCCGCTGCCACAATAATCTGTCCTTGCACAACTCTGTCCATATCTTGGGCTTCTTTTACCTTCATTTTGCAGATACGGTTCAACCTTTGGGCATACAAATTTGTAAAGTTTGGTGGCATATGCTGAACAATTACAATTCCTGGTGTGCTCTCTGGCAAAGCCTTTACCACTTCGATAATAGCTTCTGTTCCGCCAGTAGATGCTCCAATAGCAATAATTGTTTCATTGCTTACCTTCAGCACAGGAGGCATCCGCTGCATCAAAGAAGGTTTCCGCACAGCAGCGGCAGCAGCTGGACGGCGCACCTTGGCCTGAACGGCCATTTTTACCTTATTCCGCAAATTCAGCAAAAACTCATCCACAGCCCCGGGCTCTCCTGCTTGGGGTTTGTTTACAAAATCTACTGCACCAGCTTCCAATGCATCAAGGGCATTCATGGGCAAAGATGTTACAACAATAACTGGAATAGGCTTTTGAGGCATCAATTTTTTCAAAAATTCAATGCCATTCATTTTAGGCATTTCTACATCCAGCGTAATTACATCTGGCTTTAATTGCTCTATTTTGCGCATAGCGTCTTCTGGGTCCATTGCGCTTCCAACTACAGTTAGAGCAGGGTCCTCCGAAAGACTCATCCGCAGTTTTGTCCGAAAAAGAATAGAATCATCAACAACGAGCACTCTTGCTGGGTCAGCCATAACTTATCTACCTCCCTTGTTCGGCTGCTTCTGATAAATTGCAGGCATCAGGTAGGTATATTTGGAATTTGCTTTATCAACACTTTCAGAATGTCCAATGAACAAATATCCACCCATTGCAGTTGCATCATAAAATTTTTCCACCGTTTTGTTTGTGGTAGGTGCATCAAAATAAATCATCACATTCCGGCAAAAGATAATATCAAAGGGCTTTTTGTACACAAAGGGGTCCATCAAGTTGAAAATACGGAATACAACTTCCTTTCGTATTTTCTCACACACTTGAAAATTTCCGTCTGGAAGCCGATTGAAATACTTGGTTTTCCATGCATCCGGCAACCCCTTAATACTATCCATGGAATAAATTCCCTGACGTGCTTTAGTAAGTACATTTGTAGAAATATCTGTTGCTAAAATTGTGGTATCCCATTGCGGCTTACGAGGTCCAAAGTATTGGTCCATCACCATAGCAATGTTATATGCCTCTTGTCCTGCAGAGCAGCCTGCACTCCAAATGCGCAAATCTCCTCGTCTGGTTTTTTCCAGTTGAGGCAAAGCCACTTTCATCAAAAACTCAAAATGTTCGTTTTCTCTAGCAAAATAGGAATGGTTGGTTGTAATTTTGTTTAAAAAACCATGCAGTTCCTCTCCGCTTTTATCCTGAAACAAAATTCTCATATACTCCGAAAAGGTAGAAAATCCTTTTCCTCTCAATGTATGAGAAAGTCTGCCTTCAATCAGCTGCCTCTTTTTGCTCAGGTCAATTCCATAGTGGCTGTAAACAAAGCCAACCAAATCCTTAAATTCTTGGTCTGTTAGCTTGATGATTCGGTCTTGGCTTAAATCTATGGGCATTTTTGGTCTCCTTTCCTTAGGTTATATCATGCGTTTGCAACCACTGTTTCCAAATCATTTACAAAGAGTTTTTCACAGTCAATATTCAACACAGTTGTGCCATTGTGTGTAGAAATGGAAGCAATGTATTTTGCTGCTACATCTCCCGGAGGAGTTGCAGAAATACTTTCTTCAGAAATAGTAACCACTTCCGAAACACTGTCCACAATTAACCCAATATGCATTTCATTGATGTCAATTACTACAATACAAGTCTTATCATCATAGGGCCGTTCTTCCATGCCCAATTTCAGACGAATATCAATTACAGGAATTACTTTGCCTCGAAGATTGATAATGCCTTTTACATATTCAGGCAAATTAGGCAAGTGTGTCACCCGCTGTACTGTAATAATCTCTATAACGTATTGCAATTCTACGCTGTGCAACATCTGTTCAATATAAAACAGCAAATACCGGTCTTCCAACTCGGTTCTTCTGTCTTGCTCCATGCTCAAAACCTCTCCTGCCATGTCCATTCCTCCCTTACAGGTTGTTGATAAGTGCATTTGCATCCAAAATCAAACTTACAGTACCATCTCCCAAGATACTGCATCCAGAAAGCCCTTGTGACTTCAAATCGTATTTATTGAAGAATTTGGGGAATGGCTTTACCACTACTTGATATTCTCCCAGCAATTCATCTGCAAAAATACAAGCATTGGCACTGCTATTTTCAATCTGAATCAAAATACCATCTGTAATGTTTGTGCACTTTGGCTCAATCTGGTACATCTCATGCAAACGCAAAATGGGCAAGCACTCGCCTCGTACCATAATCATCTCACTGCCGTTGGAGTTTCGGATAATCTGCTCAGGGTCAGTAACTTTAAAGGACTGTTTAATGGAAGTAATGGGCAAGGTAAGCACTGTGTCACCCACAGACAAGTTCATGCCATCTACAATGGCCAATGTCAAAGGAATTTTGATAGAGAAGGTTGTTCCCTTGCCCAATTCACTGTGAATAACGATGCTTCCGCCTACTTTTTCGATATTTTTACGAACAACGTCCATGCCTACACCACGACCAGAATATTCTGTCACTTCTTGGTTGGTGGAGAATCCTGCCAACATAATCAGTTGGTATGCTTCTTTGTCTGTATACTCCGATTCTGGTTTTACCAACAAACCTTTTTCTCTTGCTTTTGCAAGCAGTTTCTTCGGGTCCAAACCACAACCATCATCAGAAACATCCAGCAAAATCTCTCCGCCTACATTCCGCGCAGACAACATAACCTTGCCCATTGCTGGCTTGCCCATTGCAACACGCTCTTCAGGCAGCTCAATGGCATGGTCCATAGAGTTTCGAATCATGTGCATTAAGGGGTCAGCAATAGCATCGTTGATGGTTTTATCTATTTCTGTATCGCCACCATATGTAACCAGTTCTGCTTGTTTGCCCAATTTCTTGGCCATATCACGAACAATACGAGACATCTTCTGGAATGTTCCATGCAGAGGCAACATACGAATACTCATTACCACATCTTGTAGTTCATCGGTCAATTTGCGCAGCTCTCGAACAGACTTTGTAAAGTGGTCTAGTCTTAATCCCTCCAAGTCAGGGTCTCTTACAACCATAGATTCGGCAGTAACAATTTCGCCCACCAAATCCATCAAATGGTCTAGTTTAGACTGATTTACACTAATCAAGCTCTGCTTTACACCCGCTTTTGCTGCATTGGCATTAGCATTTGCAGCTGCGCTGGCAGCAGGTTGAGCTGAGGCAGCAGGTTTACTGGTTTCCACAGTTGCCTGTTTTGCTTTTGGTTGTGGTGCCACAGGTTCTGCCTGTACCGCTGGTTTCTCCTCAACCTTCTCAGGTTGTGGTATAGCAGGAGTGGTGCTGGCAGGAACCTCTTGTTGAGGCTGCTCGGCAGACAATTCCCCTTCGGAGATAACTTCATAGCTTTTGATGTTCAAAGCCTGCTCAATAACTTTTATTACATCATCTTCAGAATCAAACCCACTACAACATACTACCAAGCCATTTTTCACAATCTCTGCGCTGGTTGCTGCATCTCTTTCGGGATGGTCGGGGATAGATTCTACTGTGCCACAGCATCCTTTCAGCTGGGAAATCAGCATAAAGGAACGCATGTTTTCCATCTGGCATCCATCTTGGAAGAATACACGAACTCGCAAAACATCTCCTGCTTCATGGCCACCGGTAGCCACAGGAGCTGGCTGCTCCTCTACAACAGCTGGTTGCTCTTGCTGAGGTGCATTCTCTGCCACTTGTTGAGCTGCTGCTTCTTCGCCCTTCATCACAGCTGCCAAGTTATGGAAGCTAGAAATCAGAGCAGAAGCATCAGATGGGGTATAGTTTCCTGCCTGAACAGCAGTAATCTCTTTCCGCAAAAAATCGGATGACTGGAATACCAAATCAAACAACTCATCAAAAACAATATCCAGCTTACTAATATCTTCACGGATGATATAGAAAACATCCTCCACAGCATGGGCCAAGGTGGACATCTCATCAAACTCCAACATAGCCGCAGAGCCCTTGATGGTGTGAGTAATCCGAAAAATAGAATTAATATTGTTTTCGCTAATGGTTTTTTCTTTTTCTGACTCCAAGAGAATTTCATCCAGTTGGTCTAACATCTCATTGGTTTCATAAATAAACGCTTCCAGTAAAGATTCCATTCCTGTATCCACATCATTCATAACGCATTCACCCTCTTGTTTTCATTCATCTTTATGAACTATATAGTATATCTCTATTATCCAACATTTTTCAAAAAATGTAACCCCCTAATCTATATTTTTTCAAAAATAATTTATTTTTTCATATAAAATCTCTTTTTACTATTGATTTTTGTCATTTCTATGGGATAAATTAAATAGGATATGCTTTGCCATATCCATTGCTTAATACTCCATTGGCCGGTGAGAATATGGTTCTGGCCTGTGTGGGCAGTTCTTAAGCTGTTATATTTTTTTGTAGAGGAGAAGTAGAATTGGCGGAATTACTTAAAGTAACTACACCCATTATCAATAAAAATCAGCCGGTTCAACAGCCTGCTCAAACACAAGCACCCGGTGTACTAAATATTCAGGATGCTTCTCGTGTATTACAGACCCACAACCAGACCAATATGATGAACGATGGCAATGCCACACTGGAAAATTCCAGTGCTCCGGCTATGCTGTTGAATTTGTTAAAAGACCCGGCTGTCGCTGCATCTTACCTGAAAAACATCTCCTTTTTGGAGGAGATATTCAAGCTGTTGCCTGCCAACAACCAATCCATGACGGCAGAAATTGAACAGCTTTTTGGTAGTATGATGATGCCTGAAGCGGAAATTGCACCAGAGATGATGCGTCAAGGGGAAACTGCTACCCTATTGCGTGGTGAGTTGTTCGACTTTTTGCGCGATATCAACAGCAATGCAGCTCCTCGCAGTGACCTGCAAGCAGCTGTTGCCAATTTCCTGAAAGCTGCCAACAGCCTTTTATGTCGTGAAGACATTCGGGGTGCTGTATACAACAATCTGCAATTTTTGCGGAAATCTCTTAGTTCCAGTCGAGAGCTTTCCTCTAAAATTGACCAGTTACTTACAAAGATTGCATTGGGCGGCGACAAGGAGTTTCCACAAACCAAATCTGAGGTGTTATCTTTTCTCAACGAGGTAACCACCAGCATTTTATACACCGACAAACTGGACAAGGTGCTTTCTATCCTCAAATATAATCTCTCTCGGTACAATGCCAACGAAGATTATTTCCACGAGGCTGCCTTTTTGTTACGCCAGCACCTGACTGCTCCCCAAAGGCGCAGATTCTCCGCTTTGGCAGAGCAGTTTTTATCTCAGTTAGCTCAGCAAAAAACCCATCCAGAGCTAAAGTTTGGCTCTTCTCGTGTGATGGATACACTGGCTTTGCTTCTGTCTCGTCATTCTTCCAACGAATCTCTTTCTGCTGGGGATGAAGCACGTATTGAACAAATTCTCCACAGTTTGCTTTCTTCTCCTTGCAACTTTACTCCGTTGCTTCATTTCATTATTCCTGTGGAATACCAAGATATGCGTTCCTTTGCAGAAATATGGATTAACCCAGAAAGTGACGAAAAAGATATGCCCAAAGGAGCGGGCAAGGGAGTTCATTTTTTGCTGGTAATTGATGCCGAAGGTGTGGGACGTTTTGAAGCAGATGTCTATATCCATGAACGCACTGTTGATTTTAATTTGCTGTGTCCGCCAGGATTGGAGTCCTTCTTTTCAACACTTTCCACCCCATTGTCACAAACCTTTGCTTCAATGGACTACCGTGTAGGCTCCATTCAGTTTGCTCCTCTGGAACGTCCTCGTTCCCTGATGGAAGTTTTTAAATCATTGCCATATAAAAGGATGGGATTGGATGTCAAAGTCTAAAAATAAAGCGGTTGCATTAAAATATAATGCGGAACAAGACTTTGCCCCTGTGGTAATTGCCTCAGGCTATGGCGAAGTAGCCGAACGTATCATTGACATTGCTGAACAGCGTGGAATTCCTGTATATCGGGATGACAGTGCTGCTTCTATGTTATGTATGCTAGAGGTGGGCACTACAATACCACAAGATATGTACCAGCTGGTTGCTGCCATCTACGTTCAAATTCTCAATGCTGCGGCTAAATTGCAACATTCTCATGAGTTGCCCCATTCGTAAAATTTGTTATCGAAACAGCAGAATTTCTGTTGTATAAGGAGGATTTTTTATGGACAATTATATTGCACGACAACCCATTTTGGGCAGTAATGGAAATGTTATCGGATATGAACTGCTATACTACCAAGACAGTGGCCTTACCTTCCACGCCCACGACTCCAATACCGCACAGGCCATTGTGCAATTTTTTAATCAGTTAGACGAATCCTCTTTCCTAGACGACAAAGAGGCTTTTCTCACCTTTACTCCCAATCTGCTCATGCAGAATATTCCCCGTGTATTCGACCCTCGAAAACTGGTTATCCAGATTGAAGATAATGTTTTGATTCATCCTGTTGCCCGTATGATGTTGCAGCGATATAAAAAGCAAGGATATCGCCTTTCTTTGATTGGGTTCCAGTTTAACAGCCGTTACATGGACATTCTGCCCATGATGGCTATTCTACGCATCAACTTTAAAAATATCACACAAGAGCAAATGGACACCTATCGTTCTGTTGCTTCTGAATTTAACCTAAAGTTGGCTGCTTACAATGTAGATGATTTGGATACCCGTGCTTTGGCTGAAAAGTGTGGTGTAGACTACATTCAGGGCAAGGCTGTTGCTGAAATTGCACGTGCAAGAGCTCAGAAAACGCCACAGCATTTGAAAACCAACTTCTTCCATCTAATGGCTGCTGTTACTCGTGAAGAGCCCGATTTAGATGAAATTGCACAACTCATCAGCATGGATGTTACCTTGACATTCTCTTTGCTGAAGATGGTAAACTCTTCTTACTTCTCTTTGCCCAATCGTGTAAAGGATATTAAGCAAGCTCTTACTATTCTCGGTTTGGGCCAGTTGCGTCAGTGGATTTATCTGCTCAGCTTTGGCGGTGAGGATGATATCACCGATGAACTGATTAAAGTATCTTTCCAGCGTGCTATCTTCTGCCAAAATCTTTCTGAAAACATTTCCAACTTCCCTCTGGCATTCTCCGAGGCATATATGTTGGGTATGTTCTCCATTTTGGACCAGCTGCTTGATGTTCCCATGGAGGATGCTTTGGCATCTTTGCCCATCTCTGATGCGCTGAAAAATGGTCTTACCAAACAAGAAGGTCCTTGTGGTGCAATGTATCTACTAACCTTGGCATACGAGCAGGGCGAGTGGCATAAGGTTAACAAATATGCAGAGGAACTGCAACTTCCCTTGAGTATCATTGCACAACAGTACTTGGAAGCTGTAAGCTATGTAAATGTAACTTGGAACAATTTGATGGAGCCTTTTGATTCCACAAATCCTCCTATGCCCATGCCCCATAATTAAGCATCGCTAATTCATTTACTCTGCATAATAACCCTTTAAACCCCGTTGTTGTCTCCTATTAGATAACAACGGGGCCCTTTTTATGTATAAAAAAATAGGCATCTGCTTTTTTGTAGCAGCCTGCCTATTTTTTGTTTCTGTATCATCCTGAAAAATTTACCAGCTAAATTCTCCCCGATTCACCGATTTAATTTTCATGATTCCATCACTTGCAGAGAAAAATAAAGTTCTTCCGTAGTTCTTTCCAGTATCCTCTGCTATGATAGGAATTCTCAACCGCGCCAATTCTGCCTTTACTGCCTTTACATTTCTTTCACCAATATTGGCCAAAGAATTGTTTCCTCTTGCAGCAAACATCTGTGCCCCTCCTGCAATTTTAGCTTGCAATCTTGTGGGAGAAGCACCTGCCATCTGCATCTTTTTTACTAGGTGAACAATGGCAGTATCTGCAAATTTATAGGGCTGTTGGGCGGAATTTGAAAATCCTTGGCTGCTGGGGAGCATAATATGAGAAAGACCTGCTATTTTGCCCAGTTTGTCATACAGGCAAATTCCCACACAGGAACCCAATGCATAGGTTACCAAAATATCTTCACCTTTGGCCACATTCAAGTCGGAAATTCCAACGGTGATTGTGCTCATTATACCAACCCCAGACTACTCATAATTTTGTTTAGCGAATCCACCTCTGGAATCATCAACACATGAGTGCCTGCACGAACATTTCCATTTCCCAACTCATCTTCAATGCAAATAATTTTATCGCTAATATTTGCATAGTAAATCGCAGGTGCGCTCAAAATAGCTCCGGCCATGTCCACACACAAATCTGGCACACTGATGTCAATGGTCAACCCTGTCATTTCGCCAATGGCATTCACAAAAGAACCTGCCATAATGTTGCCCACTTCTTGAATGGCAGAACCAGCCATTTCATCTAGTTCCCCATTTTCTGGAAACTCCACGCCCATCAACTGCTGCAAAACCAAGTGAGCAAAGTCTTGCTTTAGCAGGAACATAATCATTCCTGTTACATCTCCTTGCAGTTGCAGCATCAGACCTACTAATAATTGCTCTGGGCCACCCAAACTTTCAATTACATCATCATATTCCAAAATACGAATGGTAGGTACTGCAATATCTACCGGCTCTTGCAACATCACCGATAATGCTGTTGCCGCATTTCCAGAACCAATATTTCCAATTTCACGCAATGCATCCAGCTGCATTGCATCTAAATCGTCATAATTTTTCAATGATAATCCGCCCTTTATGCTCTTAGATTATTTACATTTTGTTCAATCTCATCAGCAGTCTGCACTACTCGTGCACTCAACTGAAAAGCTCTTTGTGCCATAATCATGCGTGTCATTTCATCTTCCATGTTGACATTTGCATTTTCCAGCATTCCCTGCTTGAGCATATAATCTTCATTTACAACACCCACACGGGTAAAACCTGTTTGTTCGTTGGTTGCATAACGACTAGAGGAAAGGGGGGTCATTGCACCAGGACGCTCTATTACAAATACGCCCACTCTATCAATTAAACCATCTGTATTTGGAATTCCATTTTCATCCAATGTCAACTGAATACGATTCTGTGCAGCATCCAGTACAAAGCCTCCATTGGCATCGGTAAGATATGCCTGACCATCTGCTAAACCAATGGAAAAGCTACCATTTCTTGTATAAGAAATTTTTCCATCTTGCTGTATGGCAAACATTCCATCTCCCTGAATAGCAAAGTCCAGCATAAAGTTTGTGGTTTGTGATATTCCTTGTGTATGGTCTATGCCCAAATCAATGGCTTTTACGCCACTTCCAGTCAACGGGGTATCCTCTGTATTTGCATACATATAGCGATACATCAAATCTTCAAAGCCTACCCGTTGCTTTTTATAACCAGTAGTATTGACATTTGCTAAATTATTACCAATATTATCCATTGCAGTCTGTTGTGCCATCAATCCGGCAGCACCTGCATAAAATGCCGATTTCATCTATTGGTCAACTCCTTTACTGTACAGCACCAATTTGTGCCACCGCTTTTCGGTCAATTCCATCAATAATCTGTAATGCTGAACTGCAACTCTGGAATGCTCTTTGTGCTGCAATAAAATTGGACATTTCTTGGTTCATATCTACATTGGATTTTTCCAGTGTGAACTGTACTACCTGGTAATTATCAGCATTCACAGCACCCTGTGGAGCAGTAAACATTCCATTTCCCATTTTGGTCATGGTAGTATTATCTGCGGGGCGAGTCAATTGCAAGGCACCCACTTGCTGCCCTTGCTTATTGTATACGTTGCCCAGTTCATCAATGGTAATTCCATCTTGTCCAACCTGCAAAGGACCATTTTTCCCCAGAACACGGCCAATATTGGGCAAAGTCAGATAGCCCTGGTCATCTACAGTAAATTGACCATTTCGAGTGAGGTAAGTGGTTCCATCTTGCCCTTGTATATTAAAGTAGGCATCGCCATTCAATGCAAAATCCAACTCTCTTCCAGTAGGCTCTAATAGACCACTGTTCATGCAGGCAACTTCTCCCTGTACTACACTGATGGGATAGGCTACCCCATCTCCCAAAACTTGCTGTCCGTTGGCATCTATGCGTTTTTGCACTTCTGCTTCAAAAGCACCTGTTACCAAACGGCTAGCGCGATATCCTGGTGTTTGTAGGTTTGCCAGATTATTTGCAATGGTATCTAATTCATTTTGTTGTGTTAAGATACCCGAAGCAATCGTATAAAATCCAGAATGCATTTTTCATACCCTCCCTTTTTTATCCTTCTTCATATTTTTTTAAAGCTGCTTGTAGTTTTTCCAGTGCCTTTGCCCGAATCTGAGAAACTCTCTGCTGGGTAAGTCCTAGAACCTCTCCAATTTCCCGTAAATTCAGCTTTTCATAATAGCAAAGAGCGATTACTTGCTTGTATCGAGGTGGAAGCTGTTGGATAGCCTTTTCCAGTTCTGCTAAAATTTCCTCATTCACCAGTCTGGCATCCATATCTTCATTTTGCACCTAATGGGCTCCTGTCAAATTGATTTCACTGCTCTGCTCAATCAATTCTTCATAGGATACGCTGTCAGCTGCGTAAATCTCGGTTTGCAGTTTTTCCAGTTCCTCTACACTCATTTCCAACTCAGCTGCAATTTCTTGCTGGGTAGGGCGTCGCATCAGTTTTCCTTCCAGTTCCATTTGTGCTTGCCGAATGCGCTTGCTCATTGTCCAAATGCGGTTGGGCAACCAGTTTTGTTTCCGCACATAGTTTACCATGGAACCGCGAATTCCTTTGTAGATATAGGTGTCAAACTTTACGCCTCTATCCGGGTCAAATCGTTCAATTCGCTCAATCAGTGCCAAAATTCCTTGATTGAAAAAATCTTCTGGCGGAATATTGGATAACAACATAGAACGCATACTGTAAATGGCTGCATTTACATATGGAGCATAATGCAAAACAAGCTGATTTCGTAGAGTAATGTCCCCTGTGCGCTTATACTCTCGCATTACCTCATCAGGGTCTTCTAAAGCATACTCTTTCCCTTCCAATGCAACATTCACTTTTGCTATCCTCCTTTCCGCATATCAGGATATTGCTGCGGTGGTCAGATGGAGATAACTCCCAAGGATTGAATTTGCACACTGGAATCTACATCATTAAAGGACAGCACCACCACATCTGGGCAGAACTGGTCCAGCAGCTTTTTGTAATAAATTCGCACAATGGGCGATGTTAGAATAATGGGCACCTGCACCAGCCTTCTCATTTCGGTTACCTTTTCTGTGGTAGCAGATACAATGTTTTGAATGGTGTTGGGGTCTAGAGCAAGGTATGCTCCTCCCTCCATCTTCTTTACACTGTTGATAATTTTATTTTCAATCTCGCTATCCAAGCTAAGCACTTTCATCTGCCCTGCCTCAGAGAACCGGTGTGTAATGGTACGCTTCAATGCTTGGCGTACATACTCTGTAAGCATATCCGAATCTTTGACGGTGGGGGCATAGTCTGCCAAAGTTTCCAGAATGGTTTCCATATCCGAAATAGGAATATTTTCACGCAACAAATTCTTAAGCACTTTTTGCAGCTCGTTTTGAGAAATCAATGCAGGAACAGTATCCTCCACAATAGCTGGATTGTTCTTTTTCAAATTCTCCAGCATCTTTTTTACTTCCTGTCGTGTCAGCAGTTCAAAAGCATGTGCACGAATCAGCTCGGACAGGTGTGTAATGATAACACTAGTGGCATCAATGAGAGTATAACCCGCCATTTCTGCCTTAATCTTTTTATCTTCACTAATCCACTTTGCCGGCATTCCAAAAGCTGGCTCAATGGTATCAATACCATCAATGGCTTCTGCTTCTGGCACATCTCCCGGAGAAAGAGCAAGATAATGGTCTACCAGAACCTCACCTACCGCCACGCTTTCCCCTTTCAGTCGTACTTCATACTGATTGGGGTTCAACTGGCTGGAGTCGCGCATACGAACAGGTGGAATAACAATGCCCATTTCATCGGCAAACTGTTTTCTTAACATAACAATACGGTCCATAAAATGGCCGCCG
>ERZ1643251.4057-NODE-4057-length-13013-cov-19.355533_pt1 | contig 13013 bp, 16 predicted proteins | sample MGYA00579261_ERZ1643251 | MGnify/ENA primary metagenome ERZ1643251 (study PRJEB29033, sample SAMEA4952267) | chicken gut metagenome | biome: Broiler Chicken; feature: Gastrointestinal Tract; material: Caecum | place: Ireland | collected 2018 | study: Broiler... | reverse complement strand
AACCTTTTTACGGGTTCAGTTGGGTACCGCTTGGCGGAGAAAGAGGGATTTGAACAAGAGAGACGAAAAACAAAATTGCCGAAATAGCCCCAAATAAAGCCGTCAAAACGCAAATTTTACAAAAAAACAAAACTGCTGACACTTGTTCTGACTCTTGTTTTTTACAAAATATTCTTACACAACTTTTATCTGCACACAGTGTTTTTTTGCAATCCTCCCCCTAAATTGACAAAACGTCCAGCCTGTGTTGACGCAAAAGAAAAAAGGAGGTTACCTCAATGAACATATTACAACTAGCACTTGTAATATTGCAGATTGTCCTAGCAATCTTACAGATTATCAATAATCGTCCAAAGAAATAAACTCCTTATTGGAGATTGTAACACAGTCAGCCCATTTCGTCAATTCCCAACGGCCACTTTCGCCTCCTCCCTAGCCCACGGGAAGGAACAAAGGAAAAGGACGGTACTCTGATGAAACGACACTTGCCCGTTGTAAAACGGCTTTTGCGGCATAAGCCGCTCTGCTTTTATTCCACAGTCCGTTTGACAACGTGCATTTTGTGCCGTCTTTTTGCCTTGCCGAAGCAACTCAAGAAGATAACCGTTTTTTCAAAGTTGCTTTCGGAAAGGTTATTTTACGGCACAAAAACGTGTAAAAAGGTGCCTCAGCAATCTAAGAAGATGCACCGTTGCCGACTAACAGCCGATGCCAAGTATATAACTGATTTTGTGTACTTCGCTTCGCAAAAAAGAGCGGGCAGCGCCCGCTAACCCGCTTCGGCTTGCCCGCTCTTCTTTTTTGGAGAAATTCTTCGACGATCAAAAAAGATAATAGCTGTCTATTTCCGGAATGATAGTTTTGAACGGCTCGCCGTCTATCATATAGTGCTCCATAAGGTCGTCTATATTTTGAAATCGAAATTCCGTGGCGTTTTCTTTTTCCATGTAAGCCAGAACTATACCCGATACAAACTCTATTCTGTATGAATTGCCACGGTAAGTAAATATAAAATCCATACCGTTTTCCTTCGCATCCTTCAAATCGGACAACATTTCCAAATCTTCTTCGTCATATATTACGTTATTTTTTGTCATTCCAAAACCTCCGCTTGCGCTTTGCTTTATTAAATTCTCTACTTTCTTTTTTATTGAGACTTCGCCCCGTCATTCGAGCGGAGCCCTCTATATCGTGTGCATGATCATGTACGTTGGAAATATGCGGCGCATCCATATCCAAATATGCGCGACCGTCTTTCCCGAATTTGCGACGTCGCCGCAATTTACCATTTCTTTTATCATATGTATCCAAATTCGTATTCGGCTCTCCCACAAAAGGGGTGTTGCGTTTATCGTTCTTGGGTATATTTTTCCCCACATGAAAGAGGGGATACTTCTTTTTCCCGCTCATAATATATCACTTATCATCTCCTTTTTCAATATGTTTTTGCTTTATTTTAGTCAGATCGTTGAAGAAATAGGAATTTTCGCTCGTGAGCTCCGCCCACGTGGCTTTTTCGGAAGCAAATTCACGCAAGTCGTCTATGCCGACAGGTGAAGCCAAAGCTTTTTGATTGAAGTAGTCGCTGAAAGCGTCGGTACTGAACCGCTTACTGTAAATCTTTTTGCTCATAAGGTAGTACTTTTTCGCCTTACGCTCGCCGCTCTGAGTGCCGTCCTCAACCGAAACATTCAACTGCATGTAACCGAATCGATTGTATATGCCACTGCGATACTTGTCGAGCAATGCCACTCCACCGTGGCACAAGTACATGGGCAACGTATTGTCGCCCCTGTCGTACCGGTACTCGTAATAAGATTTTTGAAACCAACAAACAAGTTTAGATATGAGCCAATCACCCAAACCGAACAGTGGCATAGACAGACGCATATCTGAGCACTCGTCAATGTGAACTATCTCGCACAAATCCCGTGCATCTGCGCCCCAGCTTTCCGGTCGTTGCTCGTCCACTATCACTTTAACAAAAGGAAAATTGTCCACCGTTGCGGAATGACGTATCATTTTTAGCGTGTAGTTGAACAAGTCGTTTTTCTGATTTGTCTCTGCGGCGCTTTTCTTCTTTTCCTGCAGTTCCAGATTGTTGCCACGTTCCTTGCCTATTTCCGTAATGTTGAGTACGCCAAATTCAAAACTGTCGGCATATTTATTTTGCTCGACAATACGCCGTCCGAGCCGAAGACTGTCAAAGTCCAAAATGTGCGAATGCCGGCTAAAAGCCGCCTGCATCCGGCTGTCACTACGAAACAAATCTGCATGCCACAACGGAAAATTCCCGACACTGTTCAGTACGGCATCGGTGCGAATGGAATAGTTGGAGATAATCAGACTGCTCTGAATGACGTAAATGAAGTATAGTTGCGCATAGTTATTTATGGCGTCCCAGATGTTCTCAACGTACAACCCGTTGTCGTGAGTAACACCGTACCGTTTGTAATCATAGCCAAATATTGCGTTCTTTCCCTTTTGCCACGCCCGTTTGCATTGCCGTATAAATCGCCTGCATGTTGCCAGATTGTAGACGAAGTGTACCCGCATTGCATGCTGCACTTCATTTTCCAAATTTATCCACGGAAAAAACGGAAACTTAAGGTCTGTTTGCAGAAGTTTTTCAAATGCCTTATCTCGAAACATTATTTCTTGCGACAACGCCATATCCGTTATCATTGTGGTCTTCTTTTTGCCCATTGTGCCGCACACCATCACCACGATGGGACGCTCGTTAATAAACCCTCGGTTGCGTAGTTCGTAACGTTCCATACGGTCATAGCCTATTTTGCGGCGCAATCTATCTGTAATCACGGCAAAAATTATCAGCCAACCGACAAGCGGGATAAAATCTATCGCCACGGATAAGTCCATGAGCAACTTCAACGCCTGACGGTACAGCGACACCAAGTCGAAGGACGCCACAAAATATAAATAGTAAGCAACGGCGGAAAACGCCATTGCAAACACGTTGAAATTGTACAGCCACAACGCCAGCCACAACCTTCCGTAATACCGATGCTGTCGCAAAAAAAGAAGAAACCGACTACACCACTCTTTTGCCGGAGAATAAACTTGCTTACATATTTTTTTGAAACGGCACAGCGCCCTGCTATCTTTATTGTATTTGTTGTTTTGTTTTCTTCCACCCAATCTGACGACAATCAGCACAACGCAAAACACCGGCAAAGCGTACAGTACAAAATAGGCAACATACATGCAGCAGTCCAAAAGAAAAGACATATAAGCATTAACATTATCCCAAGACGCCCATACTTGCCAATAGTCGTCAAACAATTGCACGAACTCTTCCCAAGTGTCGGGCAAATCGAAGGGCATTTCAAAATATTGTGTAAAATCGTTGACTGTCACAGTTCGGTCGCTTTCGCCGCTTACCAGCACTTCGAAATAAAATGCAAAACTGTTTGCAACGTCCATTGTTGCTTCCCCGATGCGCCCCGCCGCCAAAGGAAAAACAAATATGCTGACGGCGAAAAACGCAAGCGTTACTGCAATACAAATGTAATGGCGGTAATCTACCTTTTTCATAACTGCCCCACAGTAAACGCAAAATAGCCCAAAAAAGCTAAAATGAATATTTCCACAACAACACGCAAAATCTTCTTGATTTTTTTCATGACTATCGTCCTTTTTAACAAAAAATATTGACTTTTGATATTGAATTGCATATAATATAATTGTCTATTGATTTAGACAAAAAAAACAAATTATTGTTTTCTGACGGGCGACGCGGGTAGACTTTGAGCTACGGCCCGTCTTTTTATTTGTGTTTTTTCCTTATTTTCTTATATTTGCGTATTTTAGACCTTACATTTGCAAAATCCTCCTTGGAAAATTTGAACTTTCTGTTGGTTGAGCCAAAAGCCTCGTGCTTTAATTGTATAACACCGTGACGTATATAGGATTTTTCATACTTGCCTACTTGCGGATTTACTGATAGAGGCATATTCTTTTTTCCCATGGTCTCAGCCGAATGAGTAATACCCAGTGCCGAATATCTTCTACCGTCATCTTCAAATATGTAATTAGGATGATTGGTTCGGTTATTATACCGAAATTCATTTTTAGAAGTACGTTTACGCTTTTTCATAGTCTGTTACCTGCCTTTGAAAATCACCTTCAATGCCCACACCACAAAAAATGCCAAGACTGCAATCAGAACTAGCCCAAACAATATCGTGAGTAACTGCGTAAACATCTCGCTGACTTCACCGAGATAATCGTTTACAGGTTGTCCTGGTTGCATGCTACCAATAAAATCTTGCGGATTGTTGACAACAGGAATTTTCACAATAGTATCCCCTTTAAGATATCCCAAAGAGATAATATCGAAATCAAGAAATACTGGTTGTTGCACCATATATCCCACCTTACCGGAACTTAACAGGCTGTTATTGCCGACCTTATAACTGACGTGGAGATTGGGAGAAAAATAAGTGTCCGCTGAAAAACGGAAAATATACGTTACTTTATCCGAATTGATCCTTACATGTTTTTTAAAATCGTTGACTAACTCTGGGGCAATAAAATACTTAGAAGATATGTCCTCATCAGACATATTACTTATATCGTCGTAATAAACTCTTTCGATAGGAATACAAGAATTGATATCAAACCAATGATGATTTCCCAACAAAATTTGCCAAAGATCAGCACTAGAAGGACTTCCAACAAAGGTAAACTTATCTTCTTCATTATTCAAATCAATAAGATGATAACCACCATCAAAAAGAAAATCATCCGGCGAAATTTCTATGCCCCCAGGCAAATTTTCCGACGACATGTAGTATCTGTCGGAAAATAGATCCTGAGAATATTTTCCCAAAACAAGAGACTCTCCTTGCTCGGCATATTCATTAGTATAGTCTTTCATATACGACAACAAAACATCGGGCGTTACCACAAAGCCTTCGTCACTTCCTACCCGAAAAAGCCATGAAAGAGTGTCAAGCGAAAATTTGGAATCATCCATTGCATGATTATAAGCTCCTAACCTAAAAAATGTCCAATCAAAAGCGGGATCGTCAATCCCCCACGCAAGCCACCTATCCTCATTTCCTTCAACCATTTTTTGCCCTTTTTGTAACAACAAATCCGCATACACTTCGTCGTATTTTATCAAAACGTCATTCTCAGCAAAATAAAAATCGTCGAAAATCGCAAACATGGGAGAGGACAGATACTTATACATTTGCGCCTGCACGCTGTACAAGTCATCATATTGGTCATCAAAAGACTTATCTACAGAAAAATACACGGAAGACAACTGTATCTGAGTAACAGTGCTATTATACATACGATAATAAGCAAAGTGTGTTTCGACGTCTAACACTGTAAGCTTGTCGCAAACACAAGCCAACGTACTGTGTTGCTGAGAATTTGCAGACATGCCTTGTGCATAGCCGCTGTAAATCCATTTTCCACCTACCTTGTAATCTACCGAATTTAATTCGCCCTTATAGCGAAGCTGTATTCCGGCAATATGATATTCTCTGCTTGCAGGCGTCATAGCCACGCGATTGTATGTATCCGATACGTGCTCTACCAGCTTGAATTTTGCAAATACGTTGTCTGCGCTGACGGAAAGCAGCTGCAACGTGCAATTTTCGTACTCGAACCCGCCGTCGCTGTCTTTGGAGCCCAACCAAAAAAGCACTTCACAATAATTCGGATCTATCTCCTTACCCGAAGGGTTGTAGAAATAAAAATACAGTCCGTAATTATGCTGCAAATCCATTATCGTGGAAAAACCGTACTCCGCAAATTGCAGCAGCTGCGGAACCTTATCTTCCCCGAGGGGATAGTCGTCAACGTCAAACAATTTTCCGTCAATCGTTGCACCATTGAGATCCGCCATGACACTCGTCTGGTCAAAATTGGAAGGCGTTGCGCTTTCGGCAAGCGCAACGCTACAGCTACAACAAACAACAATCAGTGCCACAAGACACGCTATCATAACTTTGTACTTCACTTCTTCCTCCTCAGCAGCCGCCTGATAACTGCCACCACAACAGCAAAGGTCATCAACGCCGCCGTCAACATACCTAAATCTTTTATTGCCTGATTCTCCGCCAGACTGTCTATTGCTTGTCCTACTGCTGTTCTGCGCAGCATTATAGTACAGTCGGCGGTAATCAGTTTGGGTAATTACCGTCCAATTTGTAAAGCACGGTGGAGACTCCCGTCGCACCGAAAACATCTTCCGTCGGCGTTCCTGCATCCACCTCCAAATATGCGTATACTTCGCCGTCTACAATAAACGTTACAACACACTTGTTGCGTTCCCAGACGGCGTACAGATTCAATACGCCGTCGGCGCCGGTAGTTATATCATTGGTTATCTCAGCGCCGTCTACATAAACAACATCGCCCCCGGCAGAAGTTGCCCAACCTTTGAAGGTATAATATTCCCGTACAATATTGTCTCCAATGGAAGTCAGACTAACAGTCTGATTGTAGTTTACCTTCTGATCGGCAATACTGCCCGTGCCGTCGTTTGCATGATATTTCACTGTCAAAACGTTTATCTGCCAAACGGCATACAAATTGACAGTACTGCCTGCATTTCCAATATTCTGAACGCTTTGACCGTCGGTATATACAACTCCACCACCGGCACTTGTCGCCCAACCTTTGAAGGTATAACCGGTACGGCTGAACGTGTTAGCCGTAAGCGCCAACGACTGCCCGACAATATGCTGTTGATTACTCATACTACCCGTACCGCCATTAGCATTATACTTAACCGTATATGCCACAAGTTCCCAAACGGCATAAAGACGAACTGTACTATTATCCGTTGCAGTCAGATTCTTTACCGACTGCCCATCGGTGTACTTCACGCTGCCGGAGGCGCTCGTTGCCCAGCCTTTGAACTTGTAGCCGGCACGGCTGAAGCTGTTGCTTGTCAATGCCTTCGCCACGTCGTACGTCATCGCCAAATTGCTCATGCTGCCCGTGCCGCCGTTTTTGTCAAAAACAACGGTATAGGTGTTGGGACGCCACCCGGCATACAGCGTTATGTTGCCGACAATTTTATCCTCAGTATACTTGTGCGTACAGTTTTCATCGGTATACCACCCGGTGAACGTATAGCCCGTCTTGACGGGATCGTCGGGCAACTCGGAAACAGTTTGCAACGTAAATGTGAAATCTTCGTCAATGATATCTGTTTCCACCAACATTGCGCCGTCCGAGCCGGTCAAGCCCATTCCCTGATTGTCGTACAACGTAGCGCTGCAACGCACGGTATAGGTGACGCCGGCGGTAAGCTTGCCCTGTTCGAGCAAATCTACAACGTCTATCACAAAACTTTGCTGGGCTTCGGAAAGAACCTCATTTGCGCCGGCACTGCCATAAGAAACGTTCCATGTACTGTTTGCGGTATAAACGGTACTGCCGCCAGTCATAATCTTGACAGACGTAGCCGCATAACCGCTGAACGATTCGCCGAACCCATGACCGTCTTCACGAGGACTATCGGCAATTGAAACGTTTATGGTGCCTGATGTCAGACTGTTATCTGTGAAGGTAAATTTACCCTTTGTTTGAGCAAAAGCATTTTTGGGCACAGTCAGAACGAGAATTCCGACGACACAGCACACCAACAAAACGCTTAAAGTCGCCAAAAAAATTATTCTTTTATAATCTTTAACTTGACTATTCATAATCATCTCCTTAAAAATTTTGCCCCTTGGAAAGACCAAAGGGCAACAATTCTACTTGTTGTACGTTACCGTTACCTGATTTGCATAACCGGCAATTTCCAACAGCGACACTTCGGCGTCGCCCACAGGCTGTATTACAATTCGTGCTACGTCTGCGCCTTCGGGAATAGTGGAAGCATCCAAATCAGCAGTCAGCCAATCAGCCGATGCGGACAAAAAGGTTTTGACTCCATCTTCATCCACACTGTAATAGAACACCTTATACTTGACGTTTGCGTCCTCAGAAACGGTTATTTCCAAGCCGTCCGCCGTTACATAGTCCTTGGTATAAATGTAACCGGTATTCTTCTCGTACTCTCCTTCAGCGTCCAAAGTGCCGATGGAATACGCCGTACTACGCAATGAGGCTGTCGTTGTTTGCCTGTCCAATTTCACAAACACAACGGCAAGACCTGCCACAAGTGCTGCAACCAAAACAAACACGATTATCCATTTTACCGCGTCGGCACGTTGATGCCTTTTCAAACTTGTCATATTTTTCCTCCTAATTTTATATATTGCCACCCTTTAACAGGAAAGCCAAAATCAAAAAAGGGGAAGAATTAACCTCCCCCTTTTAATTTTTCAATTTTCTTCAGACAGTCTTCGCAAAATTGGCCGTGCGCGTTATACACACACCAATTTATTTCACGGCCACATCGGTCACAAATCATTACCGTGCGCCGTATCTTCCGATTACAACCCAAAACCTTTTTCTCAACACATTTGAACATGACACACCTCAAAACGGCGCTTCAGCATCGTCGCACATGCTGTCAAAAACGGCAGTTACATCAAAGCCTTTGTCTTTTTTGCCGACAAAATCCTGCACTTCATTCCGGTACATACGCCCGTTACCTTTGGGCTTTCCATTTTTCAGGCACCCCTCGGAGTACACCGTCACAGTTTCCGTCGTAACCTCTATATACGAACCTATACGCCGGTACAGCTGTTCCAAGCTGTCACGGCTGTACTGATACCGTGGGTACCAGTAGCACAACGGCACCGATGACGTGATGACTATCATTTTGCCATTGAATACCTTGTTGTTAAACCTCGAACGCACCGAAGACTGCGTATTGTTGTCCAAAATTTTCAACAAGTCTTCCAGATCCTCGAAAGCCGTATCTCGAAGGTCATCCAGAATTATGGCCATTTGACCGGCGTAATCCTGAAACGGATCATTGGAGCTACTGCTTACGCAGTAGTCGTAGCCAAGATTATTGAGCATCTTCTTAGCGTAAAACGTTTTTCCGGTTCCGCCCTTGCCGGTTATGAACACAACGTCGATTTTTCTGTCTGTCTGTAAAGACAGACACTGACAATGCAAGTCCCAAAGCTTCCGAAGCAACGTGTACGCTTTTGCCTTTTCGGAAACTGGCAAACTGTTTACATATTTCAGTTGTTGGGCGTAACTGTAATTGTCGAAATCACCGACAATCTTGGCTGTCGCAATTTCACTTTCAAAATCGAAATTGCACACCACCTCCGACGGACTGTACTGATGCTTGTACTTCTGACTGTCGTTGCCGTGCGTCAGATACAGCAAAACATCCGTCTTGCGGCCTTTGACCTTCTCGATGAACTGTTCCCCGCTGTGCTCCAGGCCCTTTTCGTCGGTGTAGCTCAGCTGAAACCACTTTGCCACGTCGGCAGTGTTTGCCGACGAAGGGTGAAAGTTCAAATATATGTGGTAATGCGGACGAGTGTCGTCTTTGTCGTGCAGTATGTACGCCCATTGCTTGATGGTTTTGTACTGCATGCACGTTTGCTGAATATCTACCTTTAATTTGTCCGCATCCTGCACTATCTCCATGTGGCGCAGTTGCATATTTTTTACCCCCTTGCAACTGAAATATAACAAAATTTTATACGTTCTTATACGTTTTATACGTTCCCCCTTGACAAGCCCAAGGGGGAAAACGCATAAGTTTTTACGTGTTTTTTGTGGGTGTTTGCTCTTCCGTTATACGTTTTATACGTTTTATACGCATTTTTTAATTTTAGATAACGGAAGAGTTGTGCACATAACGTATCTGGCTCTTGATATCTTCTATGGACGTCAAAAGCGTATACGTTGAACCGTCGGTCAATACTACCACAACATTGCTGTTATTCCGTGCTTTGCCAAAATAAATCACTTCAGACAAATTTATCAGAAGAACATCAGACTTCGTTGATTGAACCGTGATAAACATAACTACTTTCTTTCCGGAAAATTCTCTGCAAACGCTTTCATCAATGTCTTGCGTGAATTGTACTGACTGTCTTTCCCTGTGTCTTTGTCAGGGAAGAAGGCAATCTGAACAGGAACATTAACATTTCCCAACGCCAAGTAGAAACGTGTGGCCGTTTTTTCTTCGCCTGTTTTTGTGTCTTTGTACGTCGTTTCTTTCTGATACAATTTTACTTCTGCCATAATGGCCTCCTTCGGCTTTCGCCATAAAAAATTTTATAAAGGCTTGCGCCTAATATACAGGGGAGTGCCGTTAACCGACGGCACACGGTCGGCGTTGAGTACGTCCGAAGAACTGTGCATCCAACCTACCGTTTTTTACCGCCGATGCACTGGCGAATGGGGCGGTAATTTTTTCGGACGGTACCGCTAAACGTCTGACACGACCAAGATTTTATTAGACTGTTCCGATTGTCGACACTGGGAACAGCAAGGACAGACATTTTACGACAACTGTCTTTGTCGTTTGAATGCAAGCGGTAATGTTTTACGACGGTACCGCTAAGCGTCAGAGGAGCAAACAAAATGAACTTATCCACGCCATCGATGCGTTTTCAAATCGAAAATTCCAGTTTTCACTTCACCGGATCGTGTAGGTTTTCGAAAAACCTTAACGTAACGGTCGTTGACCATGCTAACAGCATATTTTGCATTACCAACGATATCACGTTCACGAAAACCACCGTTACGTAGCATATCCGCCTTCATAGAAGATGTAATTCTTACAAAAGACATAAATATTCCTCCTTAAACAGTTTCTTTTAGCAATAAATGCTAGTATCGAAATAATTAAAATAAACAAAATCAACAGCAACGAAACAACTCCTTAGGCAAACTGTAACGGTCAAGATAATTCAGCAAACGTGCAATTTGCTCATCAGATAGACTACTCTCATTGCGTTCAGAATCAAGAGAAAAGAACACCAACGTCCCCACCAACACCTCCAACGTATCCGTATTTATAACGTTCGGCATTAGGTGCATCAATTTTCCGGAATCATTACAATAACCAAAAATATCCCAAAGCCCAGGCAATACAAAGGAATCAATTCGTCCTTCAACAAGTTTCTGATAAGTTGCAAGGTCATTTTCGATTTCCATAGCAACCGCTTTTGTAAATGGCTTTTTCACAACAACTATTATTTTTGACATTTAATTATCCTCCTGCTAGCTAAAACTAGAAAATCTATACTGTGTCAAAAGTATAAACTACAAATTTTAGATTGTCAATATAAATTCTAAAAAAATTAGTATATTTTTGGGGGAGGTGCATGGAAATGCTAAAAATTAAAGAATTAAGAGTAGAAAAAGGAATAGACCAACAGACATTAGCGCAAGCATTAAAAATAGGCAAAGGAAGCATATCAAACTGGGAAGTAGGAAGAACCGAACCAAGTATAGACTACATATTATCTCTTGCAGATTACTTTGAAGTCAGCACAGACTACTTGTTGGGACGTAGCAACGACATAGGCGTAGTGCAGACAAACGCAAATCTCACGCAATTTGAAAACATGTTACTTTCGATTGTCAGCAAACTTTCCCGTGACGACCAGTTTCAGGTGTTAGGTTTTGCGCAGGCTCTGGCGAAATAACCTAAAAAGAACTATGTTTTTTTAGGTTTCAAAAGGGAGCGAAAATTGCTGTATTATATTACTGCCGCAATCAGGAGGGCGGCAGTGATGAAAACAGAAGACTACATAGAAGCAATGGAAAAAATCAAAGAAATGCACACGCAAACAGGCTACGCACTATCAATGTTGTTGGGTGCATTAAAAGGGGAGTTAAATAAGGTAAAAAAAATGCCCGAAACATAACGCCGGAACAGCCATCGGACACATCAAAACAAATGTCAGCAGTTTTGTTGAAGGAGCAATCATTGAAATTCAAAGGCAAAACTATCAAAAAAAGAACAGATGGTCGTTGGTGGACGAGATACTACGACAAAGAAAAAAAGCAACACAGTATTTACGGGAAAACACAGCAAGAATGCTTACAAAAATTGAAAGCAGCGTTGAAAAAAGTAAATGAAAAAGAAGTAAAAGAAGTTTTAACCTTCGGAAACTGGAAAGATACATGGCTGCGTCTATACAAAGAACCGACTCTGAAAGCAAGCACGCTTTACCAAACCAAACGTTATCTGAGCAAAATGCAATGCTTATACGAACTGCCGTTACAAGAAATAACCACGCTGAAATTGCAGGAATATTTGATGAGCATAACAACTCCACGAAACAGACAACACTACTTGGACGTACTGCGGGACTGTCTGAACAAGGCCGTCAAAAACGACTTGTTACAAAAAAACCCTTGCGACAACCTGCAATTACCGAAATACAAATCGAAAAAGTCCAAAGCATTGACACACGATGAAGAAAAGCGCTTTATTGCCGCATGCGAAGAGGATACCTACGGAATGCAGTTTTTGCTGTGCTTGTACCAAGGACTGCGCATCGGAGAAACAAAACTGCTTACCCTTCAAGACTTCGACTTTGCAAAACAAACGCTGAAAATTGACAAGGCGCTAAACGACCAATACAAACCGGACACGCCAAAATCTGAAACGTCCAACAGGACGCTACCGTTATTCCGAAGAACGTCGGAAGCCATAAACAAACTGACTTTCAAAATGGCCAAATCGGACAAACAAGTATACAGTCACTTCAAAGCCATTTGCGAAAAAGCAAATATAGACGGATACACAGTACACAGCCTACGTCACACCTTTGCAACAAGATGTGCCGAAGCCGGCATTGCACCCACCGTAACACAGAAATGGATGGGGCACTCTACAGTAGACATGACTCTGAACGTCTACACACACGTTAACGCAGACTTCGAGGCAAAGCAACAATTAAAATTTGACACTTATTTTGACTCTTAAAAATTAAAAAATTTTACAAAAAACAAAAATTCCGCCCTATTTTAAGGCGGAATTTATCGCAAAAATGGCACACCATTTATGCACGAACATGCCATTTTTGCCTGTTTGGCGGAGAAAGAGGGATTTGAACAAGAGAGACGAAAAACAAAATTGCCGAAAT
>ERZ1643251.4052-NODE-4052-length-13017-cov-6.420691_pt1 | contig 13017 bp, 11 predicted proteins | sample MGYA00579261_ERZ1643251 | MGnify/ENA primary metagenome ERZ1643251 (study PRJEB29033, sample SAMEA4952267) | chicken gut metagenome | biome: Broiler Chicken; feature: Gastrointestinal Tract; material: Caecum | place: Ireland | collected 2018 | study: Broiler... | reverse complement strand
GTAACAAAAATCGGTGCATCTGCTTTTGATGGATATGACCTTATAACTTCAATTACGCTTCCAGAAGGGGTGACGAGTATTGGGAAATATGCATTTTGGGATTCTGGTATAACATCTATAAATATTCCTAGTACTGTGAAAAATATTGGCGAAATGGCATTTAGAAATGCAAACTTGCAAACAGTTGATGTTGATGAAAATAATTTATATTATTCTGATGATGAAAGTGGGGTTTTGTTCAACAAAGATAAAACAGAATTGATATATTATCCAAGTGAAAATGTATCAACTTCTTATGCTATCCCTACTAGTGTGGAAACGATTTCTGGCGATGCATTTAATGGATGTAAATATTTAACCACAATAGTTTTGTCAGAGAACATAATCAATTTCAAGCAAGATTATGAGAATTCAAGCTTGCCTATGTATTCTAAATCATTTTCAAACTGCAATAGTTTGAGTTCGATTATTGTGGAGGGACAAGCCTTGGCAAATATATTAAGCTCAGGAATAGATATTGGAGGGTTGTATGAGAATATTACCCAAGGAGAGGTGATTTACATTAAGACGGGATTAAGTGTTACAGGTGGATACTTGAATTCGACAAATTTCAACATAATTGAAAGTGTAACAGTTTCAGGCAAAGATGGAACATACACACAGTACACAAGAAAATAAAAATATACAAAAAACACATAGGATTTCTGATGTGTTTTTTTGAGCTTTCTCAGTGCTACTCTCAAAATGACGCTAGAATGGTGGATTGTTGCTAATTTTTTTTTGCATTTTATTGTGATGTATGTTATTATATTATATATATGAAAAAGTTAAAACAATCTCACACAAAGACATTAATATTTGCGCTTTTGCTGTCCATAGGTTTTGTGCTTGGCATTTTGGGCATCATATTTGGTGCCGTAAATGGCATGACATGGCTTTTGGTTATTGGCATTATTGCCACCGTTATGGGTTTTTATGGTGCTCCTTTGGTTTGGATAAGATATGGTGAACAGTCTTCCTATTTGGCTGTTTTGGAATGTATTGAAATTGACAATATTTTTGTGTTGGATGACATTGCCAACAACTTAGGCAAAAAGCCTAGGGAAATACTGGGTAGAGTCAATTATTTAATTTCAAAGCGATATTTGACGGGCTATCTTCTTGTTGACCAAAAGTACTTAAAACCAATTGAAGAAAACAAAGAGGTGGTTGTGACACACAAATGTCCATATTGCGGGGCAACACTTAGTGTGGGTGAAAATATCTCATCTTGCGAATATTGTGGTGCAAAATTAAAGATTCATTCAAAGAAAAAGGCTTGAGGAATTTCAAGCCTTTAATTTATTATTTTGTCATCTTCGCCACCATAGCCGTGCATTTTGTAATATTCCTCCAGATAGTTGTTGTTTATCATGCAATCATCAACATCATGTTCATCTGTGCGAGTGCACATGTAGTCATGTATTTGTTTGTAATAATTATATTCTTGTTCAAGTTGAGAATTATTGTCTTTAAGCCCATCTAGTTCATTATTTTTTGCATTTAAGACAAAAGTTTGGATTATGCCGATCAGCAAAAAACAGCAAACAACTATGCTCATGATAATTAATGTGGTTTTGAATTTTTTGCTTTCTTGCATATCTTTTGTAACCTTTGTGTGACTTTCTTGAAAATATGATAGCACCAATTTCTGGTTTTGGCAATAATTTTTCCCAAAGTGAGTTGTTCCAATATCAAAAATATCATAAAGAACAAGATAACATACAATCTAAATTGGCCAAAGAGAAGAGCTTGATTGATTAAAAATAGGACCATAAAACTAAGTATTACAGCAACAAATTCCAATATATTTTTGACAACCTTGTTGTTATTGCATAAAAAAGTAATCATATATGCGATGTCAAAAAACAGGCCACAGCCAAAGCCACATAAAATTATCCATAAAATTATATAAAGTTGTGAAAGTGTTTCAAAAAGTATCATTTGAAAATTCTTTTAAGAAGACTTTGTTTTTCTTTTTTGTTGCTCCATTTTATACTATCTATTACACCACTTAAAACCAAATCTCCATTTTCCTCATCCAATTTTATGGTTTGAAGTTCTTTTCCAATTATTTTTATTTCGCAATCAAGAGCCATCAAGTTGACTTCGTTTGGTGAAAACGAAATCACCTTTTCAACACCTGTGATACTCAAATCATTTCTGTTTACAAGTCTTAAAATATTCTCTTTCAACATATTATACTCCTAGTATAATATATTATTGACAAAAAAAAATATGCCCATGTGGGCAAAAACTGCTGTTTGTCATTCCGAAGTGCGTAGCATTGGGATGATGCGTGGTTGAGATTTCTCACTTCGTTCGAAATGACAGAATTGGGAGATCGAAATGACACCACATGTCATTTTTCTTGATTGTTTTGTTTTTCCAAAAGCAATTTTATGTCGGTGAGCAGTTCCTCGGTGGTTGGTTGGTGCTCAAGTTTTGCTTTTTCTTCTGCCTCTTGTTTTTTCTGTTCACGAAGTTCAGCTGTTTTTGCAATGACTTCACGGCGATTTTTCATATTTACGCCCAAGGTTTTGAGTTGCTTTTTCTCCTCTTTGTTTGGCATTTCGCTTATTTGTTTTTGCAAAAATCCTTTGGATTTCATGAATATCCTGAGTATGCAGAAAAGTACAAAGGCAACGAGCAAGAAGTTTATGATTGCTGTTATGAATGAGCCCCAATCGATGTAAATGCTATTTGCAAGGTCAACTGCTCCGTTTTCGTCCACAACTCTTTTTAAAAAAGTATAAGCGCTGTCAAGTCCCGTTCCGCCCAGTGACAACAGATAATTGATAAATGGCATGATGATTCCATTTGTAAGTGCTGTTACAATGGCAGTGAATGCACTTGCAACAATGACACCAATTGCCATATCAACAACGTTCCCACGTGTAATGAATTTTTTGAAATCACTAAAGAATTTTTTCATAGGTACCTCTTTTTGTTTAGTATAAAATGCACTTAAAATTTTGTCAATATATTTGAGATGTATTTGTTTGACAGCAACATTTTGTTATTTTATAATAAATTGTATAAAATAAATTGTGTAAAAGGTGCAAATGGAAGAACAAAGACAAACTCTCAAACAGATGCCAGAGCATATTCGTAAGAAGTTTGAACAAAAAAAACAAGAAAAGCAAATTGACCAACCAACAACTGAGTCAGTTGATATTTTGAAGTCACTTAAACACGATGAACAATCAAAAAGTGATGACAAAAAAGAGAAACAAAAGAAAAAGCTAAGCAAAAAAAGTATAATCATAATCTCTGTGGTGGTTGCCTTGTGTGTAGTAGGTTTGACGGTTGGGTTGGTGCTTGGTCTTTTGCCAAGATACACAAAAATGGACTCTCCACAAGTCAATGTTACTTCACTTAGTGATAGAACAATTGTAAGCGTTGATGCAAATGCAGATGCAGTTATATATGAGTTTGTTTTGCAAGCTCAGGGTGAACAGCAGCAAAGCATAAGGTCAAATTCACCAAGTTTGACATTGACGCAATATCTTAAAACTCCTGGAGTTTATCAGATTAGGGCAAGATACATAGGAGAAAACGAGGCACAAAACTCAGATTTATCCGAAGTTTATGTATACCAGTATTATCAAACACTACAAACACCAAATGCCACCAAACAAGATGACAAATTGGTTTGGGAAAGAGTTGGCATGGCTGGTGGCTATAGGGTTTACTATGGCACAAATGATGGAGCTTTGACTTTCTTTACGGTGGACCAACCATCAAGTGATACTCAAACTGTGGAGTTTAACCTATCACAATTCGACACACTGCCTGCAAAAAATTACTTTGTCTATGTCCAGGCTGTAGGATTGCAAGATAGTTATTATGTTGATAGTGATCTTAGTACTGTCATTGAGTATGCAAATGTAAAGACTTTAGCCACACCAAGTGATGTGACCTACAACAGAAGTGAGAATTTATTAACATTTACATATGATGATGACTTGGTTGCAAATTTAGTTTTTGAAATAAACATAAATGGTGGTTTGTATATTTACAAAACAAATGTAAAAGGTAATATTTCCATTGACCTAATGCCTTACATCAATTCACAAAGTGTCAACAATTTGCTTATCAGAGCACTTGGTGATGATGTGTGTCTTTTGTCTTCAGACTGGGTGAATGTTACAGTTAATTAAAAGAGAATATATTTGTTAATAAAAAACATACTAACAAAAAAGGTAGCATGTTTTTTTATGAAGATAATAGAAGATATAAAAAAACAACTAAATAATAACCCTGACATTTTGGAGAGAAAACTCAGTGTTTCTGGAAAAGATGTCTATCTTTTGTTTATAAAAAGTACAGTAGATAAAACACTTTTTGTGCATTCTGTGATTTCTCCGTTACTTGATTATTCTGGAGAGGTGAGTTTGGATATTTTATCTCAAAATGTCATAAAAGCCGTGGAAATTGAAAAAATTGAGAAAAGCCAATTTACAAAAAGTTTGCTTCGAAACAAGGTACTATTATTTATCGACGGCGACCAACAAGCCTTGGCGATAGACATGGAACTTTTGCCTACACGTCAGCCATCAGAACCTCCAACTTCGCCAACTATTCAAGGTCCAAGGGAAGGTTTTACAGAGAGCATAAAAACAACCATAGCCCTAATGCGAAAGCAACTGCCATCAAAACATCTCGTCATAAAAAGTTTTTTTGTTGGAGAACTTTCACATACACAAGTTTCCATGTTTTACATGGACAATTTGGCTGATAAAAAACTTGTTAAAAAAATAGAGAAAAAAATAAAAAAAATAAATACTGATGCAGTTTTGGATCCCCATTACATTGTTGAATTTATAGTCGGTCATCCAAACTCACTTTTTGAGCAATATGGTTCCTGTGAAAAACCAGATATTGTTACTGCAAAACTCATGGAGGGAAGAGTGGCAATCGCAGTCGATGGCTCGCCAATTGTTATTACATTTCCGTTCATGCTGTTTGAGGATATTCAAAATAGCAACGATTATTACACAAATTCACATTATGCCACGTTTATTCGTTACGTCAGAGCATTTGGTATAATCATGGCAACCGTTGTGCCGGGAGTATATTTAAGTTTAAGGCTTTATCATTATCAGGTGGTTCCACTAAAGTATATATTGACCATAAGTGCAACCACTCAAAATTTGCCTTTTACTCCATTTTTGGAAATTTTATTTATTTTAGTCTTATTTCAAATGCTTTATGAAGTGAGTTTAAGGTTGCCAAGGTATTTGGGCATTGCGACAAGTATTGTGGGAGCTTTGGTACTTGGCGATACCGGTGTTCAGGCTGGACTCATTTCACCACCCGGGATCATAGTGATTGCATTGAGTTTGATAGCTGTCTACACTGTACCAAACCAAGCACCTCAACTCAATATAATAAGGATAGTTTTTGTATTTTTGGGTGGAACTTTGGGCCTTTTGGGTATAGTTGGTGGTATGATTTATTTTGTCAACTATCTAAATTCCATGAATGAATTTGGCACTCCAAACTTGGCACCCTATGCGCCAAGAGTAAACTCTGACCTTAAGGATGGATTGCACAAAAAGCCATTGACACAGATGAAACAAAGGCCAAAGTCAATTCATTCCAATGATGATGAAAGGGGGCTAAACAAATGACAGATCAGATGAGTGTTAGGCAAACAGCATGTCTTTGTGCCATTTCATTGCTTGCGTTAAAATTGATAACACTGCCTTCATTGCTTGTACAGATGTCGACATCAAGTGCGATATTGGTCGCCGTGATTATGTTTGTTGCCGACTTGTTTTTGTTATATATTTTTCTAAAAATAAAAGAAAAATATCCCAATTTAACACTTTATGAATTAATACAAAAAATATTTGGGAAAATAATTGCAAAAATAGTATATATTATTTTATTTGCACTTTTTATTTTAAAAATAATTATGCTAAATAATGAAGCTATATCTTATATGCGAGATATTGTTGATGAAGATTTTCAAATTATTGTTTATTTTATGAGTTTTTTGCCGGTGGTTATTTCTCTTGCTTATTCTGGCCTAAAAAGCACTGCTAGAACATGTGAATTTGGTTTTGTCTTTATTTTTATTGGTTTAATTTTTTGTTTATTTTTATCAGAAATAACCTTTACATTTGGTGAAATGGGACCAATTTTTAAAGAAGATATTAACAATATTTTAAATTCTTGTTTTAATGTTGGATTTTGGTTTTCTGATTTTTTATTTGTTACAATTCTTGCAGATAAAATTAAATATCAAAAAAATATGAAAAAAATAATTTTTTCATTTGTGATTATAACATTGTTGATTGTACTGGCTTTATATGTTATTTATATCAGACTGTTTAATGTAACTGCATTTCTACACAAAGATGCAATCGCGGATATAACGCAGTATAACAGAAATATTGGCAATTCAGGGAATATAGATATAATAGCAATCTTGGTGTATATGTTTATCATTTTCTTTCAAGGCGCCATTTATGTTACCACGGCTAAGACCATATATGAAAAAATTGTCGGTTATGAAAACAAAGTTCATGCTTTAATCTTTATCACGCTCTGCATACTTTCATTGCAGCTATTCGTATTTTATAATCTTGAGCTCATAATTAGTTTTGTGTTTAATTATTTAAAATACATGGGAATTTTTGCATGGATAATAATTCCGCTATTTTATATAGGTTTGTTATTATTTGACAAGGAGAAGGAAAATGGCATGGCTAAAAAAAAGTTTAAGCAAAATTAAGAATTACACAGCATTATGTTATTTCATATTGGTTTTGATATTGTTTTTGCCATCGGCAATAACAATGCCATCTCTTAGTTTTCGTAGTGCAATAGTTACTGCAATTGGGGTGGATAAAAACGACGAAGAAATTTCAGTTTCTGTGCTGGCACTTTCCAATATTTCAAAATCGGAAATGAATGAAAATTCAAAGCTTATACAGGGTACAGCTAATACATTAGCAAATGCAATAAGTAGCCTAGAAGCTTCAATTGGTAGGCGTGTAAGAATGGGACATGTTGGATATGTGGTTATCTCACGAGACTTTTCAGACGTCAATGTTGCAGATGTGCTAAGTACATTGATCGTAACTGGAAATGTATCAAACACTGTACCACTTTTAATGTGTGAAGGGAAAGCAAGTGATGTATTGGATAATGCTCTAAAGATGGAGCAATCATCTTCCTACAAGATGAGAGAGATGATAAATAATGAATTCAATGAAACATACACCAAAGACATAAGTATAGATGCATTTTTAAAAGGATATTACTCGGACATTGGTGTTTCTACACTTGGATATGTGGTGCTTGAAAATGACAAGACACAGGGTATAGAGAGCAGTAGTCAGGGCGCTGAACAAAGTAGTGGACAAAGTAGTCAGAGTGGTGGACAAAGTGGGCAAACTTCTGAGCAAAACAATGTGATTTCATATAAAACTCAGCATGCAGTTTTTAAAGATGGCAAGTTCGCATATCTATTCACAGAGCAAGAGATGAATGGTGTAAATTGGTTGGTTGAAAATAATCTACAAAAAATTATAGATATTGATGGTATAAGCGAACAAGGGCTTGTGGATGCAACAGTCACATTTTCAATTCAAAACCAATCAATTAAACCAGTTGTTTCCTTTATTAATGGCAGACCATATATAACTTTTGAAATTTCACTCACATTATCTCCAGTGGAATTGATTCAACAAAATAACACACAAAAGTCAGTTAAACTATTAAAACTTTCAGATAATATGCAACAAAAAATAAACGAAGTGATTAAAAAAGATGTTGCTTTGGCATTACAAAAAATGCGTGAGAATAAAACAGATGTGATTGGAGTGTATAGAATTTTGTATAGCCATTATCATAGATTTATGGACTTTTTGGACACACTTGCTGATAGACAAGATTTTTTAAGATATGTAAATATTGGTGTCGACGTTGAGAGTTTTATAAATAGTAATTAAAAAAAACTTGCTTGGACACAAATATGTGTTATAATACAAACATCAGGAGTTTGTATTATGTTAAAGAAGACAAAGGTAATTCAACCTAAGATATACGAGGCTAAAGAGAATATAAGCCTTTTTAATGGTGTTTATATTTTAAACGGCTGTAAAAATGTTTCACTTTCGGGAAGTGCCATAGTTTTGGAAGCCACCGACACCACTTTTTCGACAATTTCAAATAAAGCTCGCATAAATATTTTGCATAGCGGTGAAATATATTACATAAGTGGAAAAGCTCAAATAGGATTGATTGAAAGTGGATATATTTTTACAGTGGGAGGCAATGTCAAAATTAAAAGCATAAATTCCTGCAATATTGATTATATTTCATCAAAAGCAAAGATTGGGACAATCAATAATGGCAACATTAAATTTATTGACGGAAAGACAAAGATAACAACAATCAATAATGCAAATATATATTTTGTTCGTGAAAATGCAAAGGTTGGTACCTTGAATGGTGGTAACATTTTCGCAATTTCAAATGATGCTCAAATTACAACAATGAATCATGGAACAATTGAATATATTCTTGATAATGTGCGCGTGGGTGTGATCAATAGTGGAACGGTATCACATATCTGTGATAGTGCAGAGGTTGGAACACTCAATGGTGGCAAGATTGATGAACTTATGGGACATAGTTTTGTCGGTCAACAAATTGGCGGACGCATCAGACAAAAAAGTGGCAATGCACTTATTGTTTATAAGCAGAAGATAAAGGCTAATCCAGATAACGTAAAGCAAAAAGGCAAGGCTGGTGAATAATGTTTTGGGATGTTTTACTTGATGCTGTAATTGATACTTTGAAAGTTGTGCCTATACTTTATTTGGTTTATCTGCTTGTATGTTACATAGGGCACAATAGCAATAATAAATATGTTAACGTAATGAAAAAAACCAAATATTATGGACCGTTGATTGGTTCAGTTTTGGGTGTTGTGCCACAATGTGGTTTTTCAGTGGTGATGAGTGATCTCTACTCTAAAAAGGCTGTTACGATTGGAACGCTTATTGCTGTCATGATTGCCACCAGCGATGAGGCAATTCCACTTATGTTAAGTGATCCTAACTATATTGTACCACTTCTAATTATGATTGGTATAAAGTTAGTGGTTGCAATTTTGGTTGGTTATTTGTTCGATATCTTCTATAAACTTATCCGTGGTAAACAAAACATAAGCGAAGATGGCTTTAAGCAAGAGCATGATCATGATTGCGAACTTACGACTTGCTCACATGTGCATACAGTACACAAGGACCACGACCATTGTGTGGATAATATCTTTTTGGATGCACTTATCCATACACTTCAAATCACTGCTTTTTTGTTTGTAGCCTCACTTATTATTGGTTTGGTAGTGGAGTATCTGGGCATAGAAAATTTAAGCAATATCTTCACATCAAATAAATTTGTACAACCATTTTTGGCAGCGCTAGTGGGACTTATACCATCTTGTGCGTCCTCAGTGTTTTTGGTAGAATTGTTTATGGCTGGAGGTATCACCTTTGGAGCTATGATGGCAGGACTTTGTGCTGGAAGTGGTATTGGAATAGTTGTATTGTTTACAAAAAATAGAAAGCATATTTGGACAAATATTTTAATTTTATTTTCATTGTATATAGTAGGTTGCGTTGTTGGTATTATTTGCAATTTATTTGTGTAATAAAGTATAAAAAACCACTTTCGCTTGTAGCGAAGGTGGTTTTTTACAAGAATTATTATCTTATTTTCATTCTCTTTCTAAGCAGAATGAACATGACTGTAAGTCCAACAACAACCAAGCATGAAACCACAATCAATATGATTGAAACGGTGTTTAGTGGTTCTGTCTTTGTCACTCTGTATGAATACAGCAGTCTGCCACTTTCCGTCAACAGTTGTATGTCATATGTGCCAGAAGCTTGGATAGTGAAAGTATAGTAAGTTTGCAATTGTCCATCTGCCAGCCGTTGTGAGGAGAGAATGAAGTCGTCCATGCCAGCTATTCTTAGTATGCAGTCTCCAACACTGTTTAGCAGATCTTGAGTGTTAAAAGATACCGTTATTGGATCTGTTGTAGATTGATTTTCTTCAATTGAAACCTGTATTGGAGGAGTCGCGTCGTTGATCCAAAAACTGTATGTGAAGTTTTGGCCAAATTCATTGTCGCAATTTATTGTTATTGTGTAATGGCCGGCTCCTGTTACAGCATCATTCATGGAGATAAGCAAGTTTGCAAGGTAGGCTTTAACACTTGTTGTGCCATCGGCATTTGTTACCTGTTTGTAAACAAGTTGTCCCATGTTTTCATTGGTTATGCTGTCGGTGATGTCTTGACCATCTTTTATTACTCTTTCAACATAATAATTCGCATATTGGCTAAACTCCATAGACCATCTTGATTCATTTGGACGAATTATCAAAAAGTATAATGGTTCTTCATTTATATTGGTTGTCGTTCCTGTTTGAGTGTCAGTAATAGCCGCCGAGAAAGATACTCTGTACAATCCAGCTTCATTAAAGGTGAATGTCCTATTATATCTATCAGATGTTGGTGTGTAACTTTCTCCATTTTTAAGCACTGTTATTCGAGGCTGTGCATTTTGGTCATAATAACTCAATGTAGATTCTGGAATAGTTATTGTCACAGTATCATCATAGACAGCATTGTTTATTGGAGATTGGCCATTAGCATAGTATATCACACTTCTAAGGTATCTTATGGTATAGGTATTTTCAAGTGCTGTGAACATATGAACATTTCCTGCAACATCCTTAAAAGTTAAATAGTACGTTCCTGATGAGGACAATGTCATGGTAGTCAAGCCATTTTCGGTTGAAAGACGTGGATTGTATACAGTTTGATTGTCACCGAAGTAAACTGTAACGGTTATATAATTTTCTGGTATACCATAATATGATTGCCAAGCAATGCGCTTATAAGATGTATTGCTTTCTTCCACACTGACTGCAAATGTTGTAACCGTGCCTGTTGTTGAAAAGTTTGTAAGTGTACCTTCATTATTGTAATGCGAAAATCTGCTGAGTATGTTTGTGGTTGCTGGGATTATTGTTATTGCAATTGTACGCTCGAAATATACCGTAGCAGTTTGGCTGGCTCTGTTTGAAATTGTGTAGATATATGTTGTATAGCCACTTGTTGGAATTATCTCTGGCTCAGTGATTTGGATGTCTTGTTCTGTGTTGTATACTATTTCAAAATCATCTGTGTTTAAAATATAATGTGTTGTAATATTCCTTTGTATATTGCCTTGTGTGAATGTGAAGGAATTGCCAGTAGGAGAGGCGACATATGAGTTGTTGCCACTGTGATACACGACTTGATAGAAGTCTTCATCGTTATCTGAAATAGTAAAATCCAAATATATGTCATAAATCCTATCGGTAAATATTTCTTGAAATCTTATTATAATTGAATATGTTTGAGGTTCGCTAACTGTAAAACCAGAGTTTATTTGAGTTATTGTTCCATCTTCATATTCCAAGAATACTAGGCAAGGTATACGACCTGTGGTTTGTTCAAACATTATTCTTATCTCATTTCCATACATTGTGTCATGGTTGAACAAGTTGTTTTGTGAGTTGTTCGAACTGTCTAGTAGGGTTATCCTTGGGATAATATTATATATCCTTAAGTTTATCGTTCGATAAGGCATTCCAGTGCTTATTTCAGCGAAAGCTTCGTAAATGTTAAGTGAGAATGTTATTTCTCCACCTACAACACCTTCAACCATGTCCTGTCTTGGAGCATTGAAGACAATTGTGTGCACAATGCCGTTCGAAGATATAAGTACACGTCCATATCCAAGCGACTCAAACAATGTCCTATCACTGTCATTGCTAAGATTGAAACTTCGAACTGCAGAACTTGTTGTAGCCGTTACTAAAACAATATCTTTTTCTATATTATAACTAAAGTTGATGCTTTTTGTTGAATAGTAGTAACTTGTACCATTTTCGTAGTTTTCAACCAAAGGCACTTCACTGGTCAGTTCATTTTCAATGATTTCTGAGCCATAAATGTTGCTGAATGAATAGGAATCGCCAAAGTTGTCTTGTATGTAATATCTATAATATCTGTTGTTTGTTGGAGAAGTGATTATTATTTTTAAGTATGTGCTTCCCATATAGGTTACATAAGTTGACGTGACAAGGTCGCTGATATCAAGTGATGTTTGCATACTTGCAAAATATGTATCAGAATTTTTGGAGTATACATATCTTTGCTCAAATTCATTATTTTGATTTCGAACATATTGAACTATCTCAACATTTGTTGCATATATGGTTGCATCTTGTGCTGAAGAAGTCGCTGGAATCCTTATCAATATTCCTTCCTCATTTTGATAAGCCGAAGTGGTGCTTGTGTGCATCACAGAAAGTGATGTGTTTAAAACCGAACAGGAAAGATTGATGTCTGTATAATATGGAACATATGAAATTGTAATGTTTTGTTTTTGAGTGCTTGCACTAAGTCTTGCGAACTGAGAAAGGGGAATTTCGCTTAGACTTGGGTTTTGTGAGTTATATGTAGCAAGGTTATAGTAGTTTCCATTTGAATAAGGAGTTTTGAGATAGGATACTCCGTTTACAGTGATTTGATTCCAGTCAAATCCCATCATGTCCACACCTGTCAAAACAAATGAACTTTTTGCAAAAACATCAATATTATAGTTTAAATCAGAATACAAGAAAACATCCGGAGTTGCGTTATTTTCAAAAGTTATAGGCGTGAGCTGGGTTTGTGCTAGATTTTCCACATTTGTGAGATAAATTGTATAAACTGTGATATTCCCAGCCATATCGATTTCAACAATCTCTATATAAGGTCTTGTGTGAGTGCTTAGGTTAGATATAATGTTTGAAAGCGAATTAGGGTCTAGTCTAGTAAAGTTATTAGTAGAGTTTTCAATAGCCGTCACTGATGTTTCTTGTGTATATATATCATTATATTTGGTGTAAATT
>ERZ1643251.4051-NODE-4051-length-13018-cov-8.802592_pt1 | contig 13018 bp, 9 predicted proteins | sample MGYA00579261_ERZ1643251 | MGnify/ENA primary metagenome ERZ1643251 (study PRJEB29033, sample SAMEA4952267) | chicken gut metagenome | biome: Broiler Chicken; feature: Gastrointestinal Tract; material: Caecum | place: Ireland | collected 2018 | study: Broiler... | reverse complement strand
TAAGGAGGTAATGTTCATGTCTACACCACATAATGAAGCAAAATTAGGAGAAATTGCAAAAACTGTAATAATGCCAGGAGACCCACTTCGTGCAAAATATATTGCAGAAACTTTTTTAGATGATTACAAATTAGTAAATTCAGTTAGAGGAATGTATGCATATACAGGTAAATATAAAGGAAAAGAAATAACTGTTATGGCTTCTGGAATGGGAATGCCAAGTATGGGAATATATTCTTATGAATTATATAAGTTTTATGAAGTTGAAAATATTATTCGTGTTGGTTCTTGTGGTTCATATAAACCTGATTTAAAATTATTTGATATAATTTTAGCTGAAAATACTTTTTCTGAAAGTAATTTTGCCTTGACTTTAAATAATGACATATGTCATATGGTATCAAGTAATAAAGATTTAAATTCTGTAATTATAGAAACTGCAAAAAAGGATAATATAAATATTTGTGTTGGAAATACTGTTTGTACTGATTGTTTTGATGTTTATATGACTGATGTTCAAAAATTTTTAGAAAGAGTTCCAGAAGGTTTCAATCCTATTTCTGCTGAAATGGAAGCTTTTGCTCTTTTCTATGTAGCAAAAATGCTTAATAAAAAAGCATCTTGCCTAATGAGCGTTGTTGACTCAAAATATATCAAAGATATTGCTACACCTGAGGAACGTCAAACAGGTCTTAATACAATGCTAAAACTTGCTCTAGATAGTTGCGAAAATTTATAATTTAATAACCTGTAACAGGCAACTTTGGCTTTTCTGGCTCAACTGGTATTTCAGGCTCTTTTGGAGGAACTTTTGATTTATTTGTTATAATAAGTTCAACTGTTTCTCCATTTTTTATTATTTCTATTTCATAATTATTTTCGTTTAATTCATAATATTCGTTCGTTTCTACTTCTTTTACAAAATATTTTCCAATTTTTAATTCTTTTGTAACTGCTGTTCCGTCTTCTCCAGTAGTTACTGTATCAACTAGCTCCATGTTTTCGTCATATACCTCAAATTTAACATTTTCTAGAGGCGTACCTGCCTTTTCTCCTGTTATTAAATTATCATCTTCACTTTTTTTGATTATTTTTATATATCCTTTAATATAATCATTAGTAACTGTTATTTCTTTTATCTCATCATATCCTATTGTGACTTCTTTGTCTTGAGTGTCTAGCACATACTGTTTTTGAGTTTTGGTTTCTGTAAGTATTATTTTTCCTTGTTTCAAGCCTGTTATATTTATTATTCCTTCTTTATTTGTTGTAAATTTTCCAATATTTGTTCCATCTTCGTATTTTGCTATAAATTCTACTCCTGATATTGGTTTTTTGGTTTCTGAATCAATTTTTATTATTTTAATCTGACCTTCATATGCGTTTACATTTAGAGTACATTCACCACTCACATTACTATATGCCTCATATGTTAGTGCATAATCTTGTAAATTAGGATCATAACTTTTTCCATAAAAGATTGGATATGATTTTAACTTACCATTAATTTGAATTTTTCCTTCAAAATTTTCTAATATTTTTTCTTTTGGAATTAGTATTTTAAAGTTTTCTCCTCCAGCAAATTCTGTTTTAGGTTCATTGCTTAATGATGAAATATAGCTTCCTTCAGGAAAATTTGATATACCTGTTATCTGGTAATTATTTAACTCAACATTACTTGATACACTATATTCTTGTGAATAAAAATTATTGTTTTCTTTTTTAAATTCTCCAATTTTGTTTATTTGCAATTGTCCCTCTATTGGACTTTGTGTACTATTTCTTGCTGTTTCTACTATATTTTTTAATGCATTAAATATTTGTATTCCTCTTTCATCTACTCCTCTATAAAAACTATCTACATCTCTATCATAAATTACACTATATACTGCTTGTTTTGTTGCTACAAATGCATCTTGCTCGTTTGCAACACCTAATTCAGCTGGTGTTTTGTATGGAAATCCATTTATTATTGCTCTCCATACTTTCTCGTCTGATAGCATTTCTGTTACATTTACATTATAGTTTTCTACATCTCCTACTCCATGTTTGTCTACATTTAAGCAGTATGCATAATGTATAGTTCCATTAATTCTATATCCTACCATTGTTGTTACTACATAACTCCATTGCCCTGTTGATGCTTTTTTGTATTGTAAATGATTTTCACATAATCCTAAGTTTTCTATGTATGCATTTTCTATTTCTACTGCTTGTGCTTTGATATAAAATAAATTTATTATTATCATTAGTAGTAAAATTATACTTATTGTTTTTTTCAATATTTTGCTCCTTTCAATTTGACATTTGGTGCCGGTTCTTTTTTGCCAAAATGGCATTTGGTGCCGGTTCTTTTTTGCTCATTTTTGGAAAATAAATAGAATAAAAAAATTTGATTAAAAATGTAAAGTTATATTATCACATATTAACATAATTTTCAAGATGTTTTTAAAACTTTTCGCCGACATTATTCGACATTACTATTTGAAAATTTGCCAAAAAGGACCGTCCCTGTGGCAAATTCTCTTTACTTTATGTAAAATATGTGTTATAATGCTTTTGTTCGAAGTTACACAACTTCAATTTTGAAAGGAGTTAAACAAAATGAGTAAAGTATCTGAAAAGATTGCCCGGTATTATAGTTTTAATGAAGAGTATACCAAATTTAAAAAACTCTTCACACGACTAGATTTTGGCGGAATAACTGCCTCTGACATCCTTAAGGCTAAGCCTTATTGGCTTAAAGCTTATCAAGCTTGGGACGAAAATCCATTCGATTTTCTCAGTATTATAAATGATGAAGATGTCGAACCAATTACCCATATTTTTGAGAAACTTGCTGACGCCACCTATAATAAGAGAGAGTTTCAAGATAAACTTACTCCTTATAGAACCGCATTTTTGGAATATCTAGAATTTCTTGAAAAAGAAATTCATGATTGTAAAAATTCTGTGGATAAGTATTTTTCACAATTTCTTTCTTGTTTGGATGATTTTCCTAGTCTTAAATTTTTAGGGTCTGTCCTCTCTTTACATGAAGCGAGAATAGAATTTCTCAATTTTTTGTTTAGTGAACAATATGTGTATTTCGATGAAGACGAAGAAAATGAGAACCAAGAAGATGAGGCTGAAAATGATGCTGAGTAATTAAATTCAATTACTATTAACTCCAAAAGGCTCCCTAGGAAATCCTAGGGAGCCTTAATTTTACATTTGTTCTGGCATTTCTATTCCAAGCAATCCTGCTCCTATTTTTAACACATTGCCAACTGAATATGTTAAATAAACTCTTGCGTTTTGTAAATTCTTGTCTTCATTTATTATTTTATTTTCATTGTAAAAATTACTATATGATTTAGCAAGTTCAATTAAATATCTAGATAAAATTGAAGGCTCATTTTTATCAGTAACTTGTATAAGAATATCTTCAAATTCATAAATTAATTTTAGAATTTTAATTGATGCATCATCTAATAATTCTTTCATATGAACTTTTTCAATTGTAGGAACTCCTTGTGCTTTTTCTATTACACTTTTTGTACGCACATAAGTATATTGAATATATGGTCCTGTTTCTCCTTGGAAATTTAAAATTGTATCCCAATCAAAAACTTCATCTTTAACACGATTATTTGCTAAATCATTAAATATTACAGCACCTACACCAACTTTTCTTGCAATTTCGTCTTTGTTTCCTATATAAGGATTTTTTTGCTCTATAATTGTTTTTGCTCTTGAAATTGCTTCAGTAAGTAAATCTATTAATTTAATACTTGTACCTTCTCTTGTTGACATTTTACCAGATGGCAATAATACCATACCAAAAGGTACATGTTCTAATCCATCAATATACTTTTGGTCTAATCCTAAAAGTTTTGCTACTTCAAATATTTGTTTAAAATGTAGAACTTGTTCATAAGAAGTAACATATAATGCTTTATCATAATCATAAGTGCGTGCTCTATAAAGAATTGCTGCCAAATCTCTTGTTGCATATGTTGAAGAACCATTTGATTTCTCTATTAAACATGGTGCCATTCCTTTATCTTCTAAATCAATTATTTTAGCTCCTTCAGATTTTACAAGCTTTCCACTCTTTTCTAGCAATTCTACAACTTCATTCATTTTATCTGAATAAAAAGCTTCTCCATTCCATGAATCAAATTTAGTTCCTAATATATCATATACTTTTTGGAATTCTTTTAAGCTTAAATCTTTAAATCTATTCCATAATTCAACACAATATGTATCTCCGTCTTCTAATTTTTTAAAGTTATCTCTACATCTATTTAATAATTCTTCATCTTGTTTACAAGCTTCATTTACTCTAATATATATTTGAGTTAATGCATCTATTGGGTCTGTTTCTAAATCATATTCATTTCCCCACATTTTATAGCCCTCAATTAGCTTTCCAAATTGAGTTCCATAATCACCTAAGTGGTTTATTCCTATAACATTATAGCCTAAATATTTATATATATTGTATAAAGCTCCTCCAATTACTGTTGAACGCAAATGTCCTATATGAAAAGGTTTTGCTATATTTGGTGCAGAATAATCTATTACGATATTTTTTCCGTTTCCCCTTTCACTTTTACCATAATCATTTTCTTTAGCCATTTTATTCAAAACTTCTGAAACTAATAATTCCTTATTAACAAAGAAATTTACATAGCCACCAACAACTTCTATTTTTGTTATTTCATCTTGATTAACTTTTATTTTTGCTTTAATATCATCAGCAATCATAGGTGGCGCTTTTCTTAGAGTTTTTGCTAATCTAAAACATGGAAATGCATAATCTCCATTGTCTGGTCCTTTTGGTTTTTCAATTGTTTTTTCAATTTCTAAAGCATCCATTTCTAATACTTTTGATATTGCTTCTGCTATAATTTTTTTAAAATCTATCATACTATTTCCTTTCTTAATTATAGTGCATTTATTTCTACACCATCTTTGGTATCTTTTAAACTATATCCTTTACTTAAAATCAAATCTCTTAGTTCGTCTGATTTTGCCCAATTTTTTTCTGCTCTAGCAATTTTGCGTTGTTCTACAAGTTCTAATATTTCTTGTGGGATTTCTTGTTTCTGTTTTTGTTTTGTAATCTCTATTCCAAGAACAGTGTCGAATTTTTCAAGCAATTTGGCAATTTTAGGTGATTGTACTTGATATCTTACAGCTTCCCATACCACACTCATTGCTAAAGGCATATTTAAATCATCATTAATTGCTTGTTTGAATCTATTTTCTAAATCTACAATTTCTTCATCAGAAACATCAGTATTACCTAATAGATGTTTTTGATATCCCTCTCTTAATCTTTCCAATGATACTGATGCAGATTGAATTCCTTCCCAAGTGAAATTCAATTTACCTCTATAGTGGCAAGAGAAGTTAAATAATCTATATACTAATGGTTCATAGCCTCTATTTATTATATCATCTAGTAAATATACATTTCCTAAGCTTTTTGACATTTTACCACCATCTATTAATAAGTATTCTCCATGTAGCCAATAGTGTGCTGGAATTTTTCCACATGCGCCTATGTTTTGAGCTATTTCATTTTCATGATGTGTTGGTATTAAGTCTATACCTCCTGTATGTATATCAAATTCTTCTCCTAAATATTTTGTACTCATTGCTGAACACTCTATATGCCATCCTGGATAACTTGGTCCCCATGGACTATCCCATTTCATTAAATGTTCTTTTGGAGCCTTTATCCATAAAGCAAAATCATATGGATTTCTTTTTTCAGGGTCAACATCAACTCTTGCTCCTGCTTTTTGTTCATCTAAATTGATTCCTGATAACATACCATATTTGTCTAATTTTGATACATCAAAATAGATTGCAGTTGATGTTTCATATGCATATCCATTTTTCATAATCTTTTTAACCATTTCAAGCATTTCTTTAATATGATCTGTTGCTTTACATATAATCTCAGGTGTTTCAACATTTAATCTTTCTAAGTCTCTAAAGAATAATTTTGTATAATGGTCAGCTATTTCTAGAGGTGTTTTATGTTCTTCTCTTGCTGATTTTAAGATTTTATCTTCTCCCTCATCTCCATCTGAAACAAGATGACCTACATCTGTTATATTCATCACTTGTTTTACTTCATACCCATTATATTCTAAAGTTCTTCTTAAAGTATCTTGAAATAAATTTGTTCTCATATTTCCTATTGTTGCATCTTTATATACAGTTGGACCACATGAATACATTTTAACCTTGTTTTCTTCGATTGGAATGAATTTTTCTTTTTTTCTAGTTAAAGTATTATAAAAATAAATATCCATTATATCCCCCTTTTTAATTTTATACCCCACAATTATTGTGGGGTTATATATTTTAAAATTATGTTGTTGTAGTATCTCCGTCACCTGTAGAGCTTCCTGGATTACCTGTATTTGTATTATTTCCTGTGTTTGTATTTGAATTTCCTGGATCTTCTGGTTTATCAGGTTCCTCTGGTTCATCAGGTTCTTCTGGTTCTACTGGCTCCTCTGGCTCTTCAGGTTCTTCTGCTGGCTGTTCTGGTTCTGGATCAGGTTCTGGTGTTGGTGTTGGTGTTGGAGTTACTGTAGGTTCTTCTGGTTTTGTGTGTATTGTACAATATTCTGTTGGAGCAGTTTCCATAGTTGAAGCAATTCCACTTGTGTTCCATAAACCTAATCTTTCTTTTTCAACTACATAGTTACTTGATTTTGTCATTCTTGTTGAAGCAGGACAAAATTCATTAGCTAATTTTCCAGATGCGGTACATACTACAAATTGATTTTGATGTGCATCACATGTTTCTGGTAAATGCCCTTTTACAAATATTTCTGTATATTTGTCTGTACATTTATCTGTAGCAAGTCTACCACTTGTTCTGCAAACTGTAGCAGATACAACATTTGCAGGTTGTGTGAATGTTGATCCTTCTAATCCAGTATGAACTTTTTTCATTACTTGAGAGAACAATTGACCTGCTGGATTTCTTTTTCCTCCAGTATTTACTTCTTCTGGTGTATCATATCCATACCAAGCTGCTCCTGCATAGTAGTTTGAAAATCCGCATAACCATCTATCTTTGTCATCATTTGATGTACCTGTTTTTGCTGCAACATCTATTCCAGATATAGCACAATATGTTGCTGTACCACCTGAATCTTTTACAACTGATTTTAATAAATCTTTAACCACATAAGCTGTTTCTTCTGAACATACTTTTTCTGTTTTTTGATTAGGTTCCATAACAACTTTTCCATCTGTATCTTCAACTTTTGTGTAAAATGTAGGTTCTATATAATTTCCATTGTTAGCTATTGCTGCATATGCTCCAGCCATTTCTAATGGACTAATTCCATTTGTTAATCCTCCTATTGCTAATGATAAACCAACATCTTTTCCTTCATCCAATGTAGAGATTCCCATCTTTTTTAAATATTCTATACTTTTTGCTGTTCCTAATTCATTCATGATTTTTACAAATGGAATATTTTGCGATGTTGTAACAGCTCTTCTTAAAGACATTATACCTTTAAATCCATTGTAATTTTTTGGTTTATATTCTGCGACTGTACCTTCATTAAATACAGTTGCTAAGTCTGCATAAATTGTCGCTGGTGTAACTATTCCTTCTTCAATTCCTGGAACTAAATCTGCTAATGGTTTGAATGATGAACCAGGTGATCTTAATGTTTGTGTTGCTCTATTTTGACCTCTTGAAGTAGTTTTTTCTCCTAATTGTCCAATACATCCTACTACTTTACCTGTTGATGGTTCTATTAAAACCATAGCTCCTTGTGCTGTTTGACCACTTGTTTTTGATGTTAATACATAAAAATCATCTTTTGCTTCTTCTTCCATTATTGATTGAATTGATGATACTTGTGTTGAGTATATTTTTAATCCACTACTTTGTAAATAAGTTTCTGCAGCACTTTGAGAAATTTGTTTTTCTTCCATAATTTGAGCGATTAATTGATTTATTAATGCATCAGTATGTGATGAATATACATTTCCTTTTGCACCATTTTCAAATTTGAATCCTGCATCAACTTCAGCTACTGCTGTATTATATTCTTCATCATTTATATATCCTTGTTCTTTCATTTGATTTAGAACTGTTTTAGTTCTATTTGCTATTCTTTCTGTTACATCATTTCCTGAATATGGGTTATATCTATTTGGTGAATGGTTTATTCCTGCTAAAAATGCACATTGTGCAATACTTAAATCTTTTGCTGTTTTATTAAAATAATATTCAGCTGCTATCTCAACACCATGGTTTTCTTTTCCACCATTTTGTCCAACATATATTAAATTTAGGTATAATTCAAGAATTTGGTCTTTGGACATTACTTTCTCTATTTGATATGCCTTTACCCATTCTTTTACTTTCCTCATTACACCCTCAATACCTGTGCTTTCCTTATCCTGAGTTATATTCTTAACTAATTGTTGTGTTATTGTACTTCCTCCACCAGCTGTAGATTCTCCACCATGAGTTATAAATGAAAGAATTGCTGCTGCTGTTCTTTTGAAATCCACTCCATGATGTTTTTCAAATCTTTCATCTTCTATTGCAATATATGCTTTTGGTAGATATGGTGACATTTCTTCTAAAGTGATTATTTTTCTATTTTCGTCTCCATTTAATTCTGCAATAGTATTTCCATCTGTGTCAACTATTATAGAATTCTCTGACATTATTAATTCTGATATATCAATCTTAAAGTCGTCTCCCCATAGACCATATATTAAACCTATTACGACACCTGCTCCAACTACACATAGTATTAAGAATAATATTAACATTATTTTTAATGCAATCGATAATTTTGGATGTTTGTGTTTAAATTTTAGTTTCGTGTCCTTACTTTTTGCTTTAATATCTTTGTTTTCATTTTTTACTTTTTTATTTTTATTTGTTTTAGTTTCTTTTGACTTGTTACTATTTTTTGAATTTATTTTCTTCTTTTTTTCTTCCATTTTTAATTCTCCTTTTACGAGATACTTAATTTTTTATATCTTATATAACAACAACATTATATTATATTTTTTAAAAAAAGAAAAGGTTTTTAAGAAATTATTCATATTTTGTTCACAATAATGAGCTTAAAACTCTATAATTCCATTGTTTCCGTATAATTCTTTTATATATAACTTACTTCTCCTTAACTTATTATGTATATTACCAAAGGTATCTTTACAATAATAATTTGCTTCTATTAAGTCCTTAGTTCTAAAAGCTTTTATATTCTCTCTCCATATTATTTCTTCTCTACCTGTTTCAATATCATAATCATTTATACATATTCCATTAAATCTTTTATTTTCGATTTTCATATCTCCTTCTAAATTAATAATTATAGAATTTTCGTTTATTTTATATTTATTTAATACAACTTTATTAAAGTCTAAATTCAAAATTATAGCAGGTTTTAAAAGGCTCTTTTTTTGATTATTTGATACGAGTATTAATATTCCTTCTTTTTCATATATTTCTTTTTCTATTTTTCTTAGTTTGTCAATATGTGATGTTACAACAGTTATTCTTTTATATTGTTTTGATAATTTTTTTATTAATTCTATACCTAGTTCTGTTATTTCATTTGTCGTTATTGCTATTTCTAGTTCAACTTTGTTTAAGTTCTTTTTCTGAATTATGTAATCTAAAATTTCGATTGATAAATATTTGATTAACCATTTTCCATCAAATATCCTAATATTATTGGAGTTTAAATAATTTATTAATTTTTCATTTTTATACAAGTCTTTACTTATTACCACTGCTTCAATATTGTTTTGTAACAACTTATGTATTAGCTTTCTTATATTTTTTTCTTTTTCCAAATTGTAACTTATTTTTAGATTATCTTGCTCCATTTTTATTTTTCGACTAAATAATTTAGTATTATTTATTTTTTCTATATAAATTTTTTGCATCATACCACCTCATTCAAAGTGTATGCTTGTCAATGTTTGTTTATGTTTTTTATAAAGATTTAAATAATACTAAACCCCTAAGACATTGTCTTAGAGGCTTTTTCTATATATTAAATTATTCTTCTGTTTGTCCGGTACTTTCTTTTGAAAGTTCTTCTTTTATTATTGACCATACATTAGATGTTTCCATGTCTTTTCTCCATCCAGATGTTCCAGCTAAGTTATATTTAGTAACTAGAGAAACTTTTGCTTTAATAGATTCTCCATCTTCAATCCACATTTTTATTGTATTTCTTCCTGAGGTATATTCAATATAATTTTGTTTTAATGTGTCATCCCATTGTTTTTCAACATTATTAGGAATTTTAATGTTTATCATACTTACAACGCCTCTATCTTTGATTGTTCCATCTTGTCCTATTGTCCATTGTCTAGTATAAAATGGTATTCCAAGTATAATTTTTTCCGGATCAACAGCATCATATTCAATAATTTTCTTTAAACTTGTTTCAACCCAGTTAAGTCCAGCTGTTGTGCCTGGTTCTGTACTTGATGTACCATATTGATCATATGCCATAAATACTAAATAATCTGCTACATCTCCGATAATATTTCTATCATAACACATTGACCAGTTTGGAGCTCCATCTGGTGCTGTTACATCAACTGAAGTTACAATTCCTAATTCTTGCATGCGTGGTACTAATTCAATTACAAATCTTGAAAATTTATCTTTATCTGCTTCATATATATTTTCAAAATCTACATTTATACCATCAATTTCATATAATGCACATTTTTCAACTATCTTTTCTATTAATTCTTGTCTTTTAGTGTAACTATTTAAAATTGATGATGTTACATCAATTCCAGCATCTGCATTTGATATCATAGGCCATACTTTATATCCATTTGAATGTGCCCATTCAATGTAGTTTAATCCAGCTTGGCCTACATTTTCTTGAAGTTCTCCATCCTCATCAATATAGAAAAATGATGGTGATACAACATTTACTCCGTCAATTGTTTGACCTGTTCTATCTGTAGGTTTAACATATTTTGAGAAATAGTCCCAAAACATATTTACTTTACCTGTAATTTGTTTTTCTGTTTCCCAATTTTCTCTTACTTGTGTGTAATTAGTTAATTTGTTAGTTTTAATATAGCCAATCTTTCCATTTTCTGTTCTAATTTTTGACCATCCGTTATCTTCTTTAGATATTTCTATTACAATATCTCCTTTAGATACTTTGTCAACAGTTTTTGAGAAAAAGTCTTCTTTCCATTTTACAGAAAGATTTGATTCAACATATGCTTTAATTTGTTCTTTATTCAATGAATCTATTGTTACTATTTTTTCTTCTTCTATATTGTCTAATTCAATGTTATATACATCTAACATTTCTGAAATAGGTAGATATATAATATCATCTCTTGTTATTGCATGTGCATATATCTTTTTTGTTGAACCATTTAATGTTAATTTATTTGCTTCAAAGCCAATACTTGCTATCTTTTTATCATATGTGGTTACTATTTCATTAATTTCATCTTCAATGTATATATATTTATCAAAAAAGTTTTCTATATCATCCATTGAAAGATATACTGTGCCGTTCTCTATAAAAATATTATTTTTTAATCTTGATGTTACATTTCTGTTATTAATTATAAGATTAATCTGGTCACTTGTGCTTTCTCTTAAATAATTTTCTGCTTTTATTAAAACAAATATTGAGATTAATAACAATATTAATACAACTATAATTCTCTTTAAAATACTATCTTTTTTCATATTTTTCTGCTTTTTTTCTCTCATTTGTTGTTCTCCTTGTTTTTGATTTTTACATATTTATTATAGTATATGGATAATAAAATAGCAAGATTTTTTCTTGCTATTTTACATTAATTTTTATTTTTTTACATTTTTCTAAATACACCAGCAACTTTACCTAAGATTTTGCAATCAGGAACAATTATTGGATCCATTGTATGATTTTCTGGTTGAAGCCTAATATAATTTTTCTCTTTATAAAATGTTTTTACTGTTGCTTCATCTCCAATTAAAGCTACAACAATTTCACCATTATGTGCATCTTCTTGTCTTTTTACTAATATATAATCTCCATCAAGTATTCCAGCTTCTATCATACTTTCTCCTCTTACAGTTAGCATGAAACTTTCACTATTTCCAACAAAGTCGATTGGTATTGGAAATGTGTCTGTTATGTTTTCAACTGCTAATATAGGTTGTCCTGCTGTTATTTTTCCTATTATTGGTACATCTACTAGTTCCTTTTGTGTATAGAAATTTTTTGTTGATTTTACATATGGGTCTCCATTACTTCCTTTGATTATTTTTAAAGTTCTTCCTTTTTTGTCTTCTTTTTTTATAAATCCTTGTTTTTCTAGTTTTTCTAAATATGCGTGTACCGTCGCTGTTGAGCTTAATCCAACAGCTTTTCCAATTTCTCTTACAGATGGTGGATATCCTTTTTCTAGTACTTGTTCTTCTATGAATTTTAATATTGCTTTCTCTTTTTTAGTGGTTTCTGCTCTTGTTCCCATTTAAATCACTCCTCTGCTCACATAATAACATAAACGAAAAAAAATGTCAAACAAATTTTTGACATTTTTTAATTTTTATTTTTTTATAGAGATGATTTTGTATTGAATAACTCCTGCTGGTGCATTTACTTCTACTGTTTGACCTTTTTTGGCTCCTAATAATGCACTTCCTATTGGAGATTCATTTGATATTCTATTTTCTGCTAGATTTACTTCTGTTGAACCAACTATTGTATATTCCACTTCTTCATCAAATTCAACATCATATAATTTTACTGTGCTACCAATTTGAACAGTTTTAGTGTCTATATCTTTTTCATCTATAATTTTTGCATATCTTACTTTGTTTTCTAGCTCTGCTATTTTTGCTTCATTTTCTGCTTGTGCAGTTTTTGCTTCGTCATATTCTGAATTTTCAGACAAATCACCAAATCCTAATGCTATTTTTATTCTTTCTGCTATTTCAGCTCTTTTTTCAGTTCTTAAATATTCTAATTCT
>ERZ1643251.4050-NODE-4050-length-13026-cov-6.075553_pt1 | contig 13026 bp, 16 predicted proteins | sample MGYA00579261_ERZ1643251 | MGnify/ENA primary metagenome ERZ1643251 (study PRJEB29033, sample SAMEA4952267) | chicken gut metagenome | biome: Broiler Chicken; feature: Gastrointestinal Tract; material: Caecum | place: Ireland | collected 2018 | study: Broiler... | reverse complement strand
TCTGTTAATAAAGCACCGTGCCGATTGGCTTTTTCGACTTTTTCAATCGGCTAACATTAATTATGTATATGGAGGATCGTGTCCGAAGGACCGATATAAGATAAATGGAATTAAAAAATCTGCACGGCAGAAAGGCGCGGATGCTGCTCGTGTATCCCGACTACACCGACCGCGACTGTCAGAGAAAGATGAGCGGCGGCAACTACAGCGAGGGGCTCGCGTCGATATCCGCGGTTTTGAAGCAGGGAGGGCATAGCGTCGGTCTCTTGCACCTGCTGTATCTGCACACCGAGGAGGACTACAAGAAAAAGCTGCTTGACTCGGGCGAATGGGACGTCATCGGCTTCTCGATACGCACGACCGCTTTCCCCGACTGCCAGGAATATATCAAATGGACGCGTGAGGTCTGCCCCGATTCGTTCATTATTTGCGGCGGCTACCACTGCACGCTCGTTCCCGATGAGGTTCTCGCCGCGGACGGCGTCGACTGCGTCTGCGTCGGAGACGGCGAGTACGCCGAGCTTGAGCTGCTCGACAAGATGACCGCCGGCGAGGACTATACAAGCGTCGAAAGTCTTTACTTCAAAATGGACGACGGCAGCTTCAAGCACAACCCGATCCGCCCGCTGTTCGCCGATCTCGACCGGATACCGATACCCGACTTCGACCTGTTTGACTACGACAACCTCGAGTCGTCAAAAGTAGGCACCGCTATAGTCGTAGTCAGCCGCGGCTGCTTCTACAACTGCACCTACTGCGGCAACGGCAACTTCCGCAAGGTCTATCCGAACAAAAAGATCTACGCCCGCTTCCGCTCGCCCGAAAACGCGATACTCTACCTGAAAACGCTGATTTCAAAGCACCCGTATATCAAATTTATCAACTTCCGCGACGCGATTTTCAATATGTTCCCCGACTGGTTCGACAAGTTCATCGAGCTTTATAAGAACGAGATCGGACTTCCCTGCACCGGAAACATCCGCTTCGATATACTCACCGAGGACACCGTCCGCCGTATGAAAGAAGCCGGATTCTACACTATCGATATGGGACTCGAATCGGGCGACCCCGAGATGCGCTTCAAGTATCTGCGCCGCTACCAGACCGACGAGATGATAATCAACTGCTCGAACTGGTTCCACAAATATGGAATCTCGCAGCTGACCTACAACATCATCGGTCTGCCGTTCGAGGACATACACCGCGCGCTCAAGACGATAAAGCTGAACGCGCGCATCCGCAGCGACCGCGTTATACCGAATATCTTCTACCCGTATGAGGGCACGCCGCTCTACGAAATCTCGAAGGAGGCCGGCTTCATCCCCGAGGGAGATTTCACAAAACGCCGCGTCCCGCTTGTACAGCCGCAGTTCCCCGAGGAACAGGTGCTGTTCATCGAGGGCTATTTCATGCACTTCGTCAAACGGTACAAATTAGCCTACAAGCTGCCGCCTTTCCTCGGCAAGCCTTATGAAAAATGGCTCGACGTACGCGTCACCGGCAAGCACGTGCCGTACAAGTTCCTTGTAAAGGTTCACGACATTTACGCCGGTGCCCGCGGTCATCTCAAGGATTTCCTTGTAAACCGTATGCCGAAGCTGTATGTAAAGCTGCGCGTGCTCAAGCACCGCCGCCGCGCCGAAAAGGATCTGTGATCGGGCGGTTTCGTGTGAGTTATATATTGTCCGCGATGGAATATTAATGAGGTAGTACTGATGAAACACTATATAGACCAAAAAATCTGTATCCGCTGCGGCACCTGCGACGTCGAGTGTCCGTTCCACGCCGTCATAATAAGCGACGTGGGGATGTTCTCGATCGACGACAATAAATGCCGCGATTGCAATATCTGCGTCGACGTCTGTCCGGTCGACGCCGCGAAGAAAAAGACCGAGTGAACACTTCGGAATCGAATGAACATTTCGGGCATTTCATATGATCATAATCGGAGAAAAGCTGAACAGCTCGATTAAGTCGTCGCTCGACGCGATGGTTCGCGCGCTGAATGGAGACGATATCGCTGCCGTCGAGCTGATTTGCCGTCAGGAGGAGTCCGGAGCGGCTCTGCTCGACGTCAATACCGCCCTTACCGGCGACGAGCCGGGTGCGATGGAGCTGATTGTCAGACTGATACAGAAGCACAGCAATTGCGGGGTCATGCCCGATTCGCCGAACATAGATATACTATATAGAGCCGCGCGTATCTGCGGCAGGAGCTGCCTTGTCAATTCCTTTCCCGCCGACGCCGACCTATCGCCGCTTATCGAGTTAATGCTCGAAACCGGCTGCTCGGCAGTATTGCTCCCGACCGAATCGGGGCGCGTACCCGAGCCGCGGGTGCGGGTGGAGCTTGCGAAGTCGGCGCTGTCAAGCTTGAACGCCGCCGGTATCGAGAGCAGTCGCGTTTACGTAGACATACTGTCAGAATCGCTCGCCATAAAGCCCGACGCCGCGATAAACGCGCTTGAGACGCTCCGGCTGCTGAAAAGCGAGACTGGTGCGATGACTATATGCGGCGTGTCGAATATATCGTTCGGGCTGCCGCGCCGTATGCTGATAAATTCGGCGTTCCTCGCGTCGGCTATGGTCTGCCGTCTTGACGCCGCGATACTCGACCCCTGCCGCCGCGAACTTGCGGACACTATGCACGCGGCGGCTGTCGTCGCCGGAAACGATACCGACTGTGCCGAATATATAAACTTCGTGCGCGATGAATATTTATAGGGAATCTCGAAAAATCATTATGATTTGTGAGAAAATGATTCTACATTCGCAATGTCTATTCGATGTTTATGGTTTAGATTGATTTTATCCTTAATATCGTATTTTTTAGAGGTCGCCTATAATCTCACGTCAAATTTACAATTACCTATTGCAAAATCCGGAAAAATAGGGTATAATTTATTAGTATAAACAGATATAAACGGAGGAGTTTTCACTTTGAACATTTTTTTAACCGCGGCAGACGCCGCCTCAACAGCCGACACAGCCGCCGCCGATGCCGGTCTTGCCGGTCAGGGTATTACTACAATAATCATGCTTGTCGCGATGGTCGCGGTATTCTACTTCTTCATGTACAGACCGCAGAAGAAGCAGGAGAAGGAGACCGCCGCGATGCGCAATTCGCTCCAGGTCGGCGACGAGATCACGACCGTCGGCGGCATCATCGGCAAGGTCATCAGCATCAAGGAAGAGACCGTCATGATCGAGACCGGTCGCGACGGCACAAAAATCCGCATCCTGCGCAGCGCGATCAAGAGTATCGACGTGAAAGCCGAGGACTGCTGACGATTTATTGTTGACCGCTCCGGTTGACGCGGCTGCTTTATCGCGAATATAGACCGAATATTTCAGTCAATTTTATTTCTGTATTTATAAATATTCATACAAACAGAAAAATCCGCCCGAAATCGAATCAAACGCGCATTCCTCACATATAAATAAGCGACAGTATTTATATAAGGAGGAGCGAAAATTGTCAAACAATATAAAACGGGACGAGCCGGAGCTTGCCGGCGGACTGTTCTTGTCAGCGCTAAAAGGCTTGGTCGTCGGAATCGTCATCGTAGCTCTGCTCGCGTTGATTTTGTCCGCAATCGCGTTGAGGGCGGAAAATCCGTCCGGTCTTGTCAGCATATTCGCCATAATCACGCTCTGCGTCGGAGCTGTCTCAGTCGGCTTTGCCGCCGCGAGGTGGTGTCCGGCGAACGCGGTGCTGTCCGGAATTGTCGGCGGGGCGGCGTACATAGTGCTGATCTGGCTGATTTCACTGTTCCTGCGCGGCGAGGAAGGCGGGTATCCGCTCTGGTTCACCGCTGCCGGATACGCGGGGAGTCTGCTCTGCTCATTGATCGGCGCGTTAGTCGCGAGACCGAAGCGTCAGTCTGCCGGAGAGGGTCGAAACAGTCCGGCGGCGAAGGCTCGGCGTCAGCTGCAGCGCCGCTGATGATGGCGTCAGTGTATATCAATTCAGTATAAAGTAAGGATATAATTCAGTTCATATAGTCAGGACATTACAAAAGGACTTCGCAACGCGAAGCATGGGTGATATAAAATGGTACATTCGTTCAAGCTCGGTGGTCACCGCTGGGCATATGACAGCGGCAGCCGCACGCTGCACATACTTGACGAGCTTATGTTTAAGATGCTCGACTACATCGAGCTGCCGATGCCGAAGGACTGTCCGTCCGCGCTGCGCTACGACCTCGCGAAATACGACAGCGCGGCTATCGACGATACATATGCCGAGCTCTATCGGCTCTACACCGAGGGCAGTCTCTATTCGGACGACAAGACTTCCGACGGCGCGGTCAGCCCCGAGGCGGTCGCCGGCGCCTATGTCACCGACGGCTCTAAAGTCGTCGCGTCGCATCAGAACCCGCATATATCATCGCTCGACGAGTATGTCGGGAAGCTCGAAATCGTCCCCGCGGACAGCGACGCGCTCACCGAGGATGACGCGGCCGCGCTCATAAAAGAGCTCGACCGAGCCGCAAAACCGCTTGTCGCTGTAAAACGCAATCCTTTTGCTGAAAAACAGGCGTTTGCTCACAGCTGTGACGACTGCTGGGCGAAAAATATCTGCTCACTGAAGTATTCGTCCGATGCGCTCTGCGCGCTTGAGCGCCGCCGACTCGAGTATCAGCTCGCGCTGAACCACGACTGAATCAAACATCTAAAACAACAAACAGCGTCTCATCCATTCGCCCAAACGGCGAGTTTGAATGAGACGCAGTTTTGTTATGCCGTCGGCTCACGGCTTCCAGTATTTCTCCACGCATTCCTTCGCTATCTCGACATAGCGTCGGCCGCGCTCGAAGTCTCCGAATATAGTGCTGACCTCGCGCTGCGCGATTTCGAGTATACAGCCGCTCGCGGCTTCGCAGACCCCCTTGAAGTATTCGCGGAGCGCGTCCTCGTCGAGCGGACCGGGATTCGTGACATATTCGGCGCGAGGCTTCGAGTAGTAGACGATATTCGTGCCGCGCAGATATTCGCCGACCTGCGGCTCGTTGTTGAACGGCGACACCGACAGCTTGCGCAGGTTCTTCCACTTCGAGAGATAATCCTCGAATATCGCGTCGACCCGCTCGCAGCAGCCGTAGGATAAGAGTCCGTACCGCCTTGCCAGCCTGTCCTGATAGGGGAACACGAACTCGCCGTAGGTCTCGGGCGAGACCGCGGTCGTCTCCTGCGACTCGAGGAATCCCCAGACGTCGGTGGTTTTCACCGCCTTGTCAGCCGGCAGCTCCGAGTTGCACGCGTAGCTCTCCTGCGCGACCGGACTTATGCCGACTGTGGGCAGCAGCAGTCCCTCTCGCTCGAGGTAGTCGTAAAAGTCCTCGTATACGCGCGTCGCCATATCCATGATTTCGTGCAGCGCGTCGGGCGCGTCGTACATCGCGAGGTAGTAGTTCTCCATGCCGGACAGCATGACAAGCGGATTCGTGATAGCTCCGGTCAGACTGTGCATGACGAGCCGCGGCGGCAGGATATCGCCGAACACGCTGTCCGCAAGCTCCATTCTGTCCTGCTCGGCTTTCGGATTCGCGCCGTAGCTGCCGCCGCGCAGCTTGTCAATCTCGGCTTCGTAGTCATTTATCACCGGATCGATGTGGAAGCCCTTGGTCATGCCCTCATGACGCGAGAGCTGCGGTCGCGCGCCGAACGGCGACGCCCAGATGCTGCGTCCGACGTCAAACGTCGGCGAGATCGGCGTGTCGTCGTCGAACAGCTCGCGCCCGACCATTGTCGACAGCAGCTGCCACTCGAGCGAACGCGCCGCGTCGCCCTCACAGCACATACGCGAGCCGACGACCTCGTCGGTGAAGTTTGAGTAGAGCAGGCGCACGGTCGGGCTCTCGCGTCTTGAATTAGCGAGCGCGTCCCACTTTTTGAGTATCTCGTCGTTCTTCGCCGACGCCGCGAACTCGCTCTGACGCGCGGCTAGCTCGCGCAATATACCGCGGTCCTTTTCTGATATCAGTGCCATGATTCAATCATTCCCTCCAGTGACGTATATATCCTGCCGGCTATTCGTAGCTGCCTACCCGCTTCACCTCATTGACAATCTCGCGGAAATTCTCGAGCGAGACATTGTTAGGTATCGAGTGGTCGGACGAGAAGATGTAGCCGCCGTTCTCTTTCAGCACCGGAACTACGCGGTCGATTTCCTCGATTATCCGGTCGCGCTCGGGCCAGAGGACGGCGTTGATTCCGCCGTGCAGCACGAACCGGTCGCCGTATATCTGCTTCAAGAGCACCGAGTCCATTCCCGCCTTGACCTCGAGCGGGTTCAGCGCGTCCACACCCGCGTCGACAATGTCGTCAACCAAAGACATCACGTCGCCGCAGGAGTGCAGACGCGCGTATATCCCCTTGTTGTGCGCCCAGTCGCAGGCGCGCTTGTGGAAGGGCTTGACGAGTCTGCGGTAGAGCTCGGGCGAGAAGAAGGTCGTGCCCTTGTAGCCCATGTCGTCTGGCCAGTAGATCTCGTCGAAGCGGTAGCCGGCGTCCCAGATCATATCGAACAGTGTAATACAGCTGTCGAGGTAGGTCTCAAACATATCGGTCACCCACTCAGGCTCCTCAAGCAGCGCGACGAGCAGAGTCTCGGTGCCGACCATCCACGAGTGCGTCACGTCGAAGCCGAACCAGAAGTTGCCCGAAATGAAGCTGCCCTCCGCCTGCCAGCGCGGGTAATTCTGCTTCAGGTAGTCCCAGTTCACGCGGTCGGGCGTCGCCGTCATGCGGCGCTTCGCGTCCTGCCACGCGTCCGAGTCCGAGACCTTGAAGTCGAGGAACTCGGGCGTCGAGTCAAGCTCCTTGAACTGCTTCATCGTCACACCCCACGGCGACGTGAAAATCCTATACCGGTCGGTTTCCTCGATTAGCCGCGTCTCGTAGCGCGGCGTGATGTCGACGCCGATTCCCTCGATCTTGTCGACGCCGAAATAGTCGCGCCAGTCGACATTTGCCGGCATTCCCTCATTCCGCCAGCGCACTATCGTGCCCGCCCACGGACTGTCGGTGATCGGCACGCGGTCAGCCTCGCGGTGCTCATACATACGAATATATCTCTCACGACTTGTCATAGCTGCCTTCCTTTCACATGACATCAAAGAAACATAATCATTGAGCTGATTCGCCAACAGCTCAATTCAGTCGTCGGTTTACTTTAAGTCAATTATATCAGAATGGTAACTGTTTGTCAAGCATTGAGCGCGGTATCAGCTGATTTTTATATTAAACATCATCCGAAGCAGGATATAGCTGTCTAATTTTATAATTTATAATATAAATAATGAATAGATTGGTAAATTTATATATCAAATTATTATTTCAGGCAGTTTAGTTGACATGGCAATATTACTGTCACTTCTAAAGCACAGCTCACATCTCCTTATACCAACTATCATTCGAATGACATCAAACAACCAATTCGCGGAATTTTATTCTTCCGCGAATTTTTTTGTCCGCTTGTCCGTATATATTGAATACATCGTTTCATCAAGCCAAAACGAAAGGATAGAAAAAATGAAAGATTATCGCCTGACTACAGAACAGCTTGAGCTCTGCCTGCCTGAACGTTTAGTCAAATGCCTGTATGATTTGTCGACCGCGGGCAGGATTCGCGCCGCGGATATATCCGAGCTGCGGCTGAGACTGAACCGTCCCGCTTCGGTCACTGTCGCCGGAGTCAACCTGCCGCTCGACGTCCGGCTCACCGCCGCCGAGCTGTCCGAAGCCGTCACCGCGTTCTGTCACGGCTCGTATTACGCGCACGGCGACACAATCCGCGAGGGCTACATACGCTTCGGCGACGGCTGCCGCATAGGAGTCTGCGGCAGCGTTTCGGCGGACGGCGGCGTATATGAGATAACGTCGGTCAATATCCGTGTGCCGCATATCATACGCGGAGTCAGCGACTATCTCGTCCGGCGCTGTCTCGACTCGGGCCGCATAGGCTCGCTGCTCATCTTTTCCCCGCCCGGCATCGGCAAGACGACATTGCTGCGCGACCTCGCGTCGCGTCTGGGCGGCGAATTCGGGCGGAGGGTAGCGGTCATAGACACGCGCGGCGAACTGTATATCGACGAGATGTTCCGCGATACGCTCTGCGACTTCCTCATCGGCTACCCGCGCGCAAAAGGCATTGAGATTGCGACTCGCTCACTTTCACCCGAGGTGTTGATTTGCGACGAGCTCGGCGACGCTGATGAGGCGCGCGCCATCCTCACCGCGCAGAACACCGGCGTGCCATTGATCGCCAGCGCGCACGCCGCGTCGATATCCGGTCTGCTCTCCCGTCCGAACATACGCCTGCTGCACAATGAGCGGGTTTTCGACTGCTATATCTCGGTCGCGCGTGAGCGTTCCGCCGGACGGCTGTCGCGCTGCTTTACGTTCGGCTACGTGACGCGCGACGAAGCGGAGGAGCTCATATGCCGCAGCTCATCGGCAGTCTCTTGATATTTTTAGCCTGCTCCGCCGCCGGATTTTCAGGAGCGGCGATGTATAAAGCGCAAAAAGACGAGCTTGAAGCCTTTCTGCGATTGATTTCGCATATCAGGGCGCGCATCGAATACTGCCGCGCGCCGCTCGATTCGATCTTCGCCGAATACACCGACAGGCTGCTCGAGCGCTCCGGCTTCATTGAAGCCGCGCTGAAAACGCGGCCGACCGACGCGCTCGCCAAATGCAGGAGCCGGCTCAGCCTGTCCGACGCGCAGATAGACGAGCTTATGAAATTTTTCTCCGACCTCGGCTGCCATACCGCCGCGGAGGAGAGCGCGCACTGCGCGTACTGGGAAAAGCGAGTGGGCGAGCTGCTCGACGCCGCACGCCGTGAGCTGCCGCGCGTCACGCGTCTGTATCGCGGGTTTGGAGTCCTCGTCGGAACAATGGCGGCGATATTGCTTTTATGAATAAGAGAAAACTCACCGTCATTATATGGTGCGATATCACGCCGCTAACGGATATAAAGGAATCACAGGCATATCGGCGTTTGTATTACAAATTCAATATATGACAGTATATGAAAGGATTGATTACATAATGGATGTGGGTCTTATTTTAAAGGTCGCGGGCGTGGGAATTACTGTCAGTATAGCATACCAGATACTGTCAAAATACGGTCGTGAGGAGCAGGCGATACTCGTATCTCTCGCCGGAATAATCATAGTAATGCTGATGCTGACTGACAAGCTCGGCGGGCTGTTTTCGAGCATCCGCAGCATCTTTGGAATATAGATATGATTAAATACTGCGGAGCCGCTCTGATCGCACTGTTCGCCGTATTGCTGCTGCGGACGCAGCGAGTTCTCGGGGATAGTCTCGTTCGCGGCGGGGATACTGCTGCTCGGAGCCGCGGTCGTGACATTGACGCCGACGCTCGAGCTGGTCGGAAATCTCATTGAGGGCAGCGGCTTCAAATCCAACTTCACCGCGCTTATAAAAGCACTTGGAATCACGCTCGCGGTGCAGTTCACCTCCGAGCTCTGCCGTGACGCCGGCGAGTCGTCGATCGCGTCCAAGCTCGAATTCATCGGCAAAGCGGAGATACTGCTGCTCTGTCTGCCGCTCATAAACGAGCTGCTCGCGCTCGCCGGACAGCTGATCGGCTGACAGTCGGAAATATACGAAGAAGTATGAATAAAAGAATACTAAAACAGCTCGCGGCGGTGTCACTTGCTTTGGCGCTGTCGCAGCGGCTCTCGGCTGAAGTCGGAGCGGCTGATGCCGCAGTCAGCGGTATGTATAATACCGAACAGACATATAGAATAGACAGCTCTGACTATGCTGTCAGTACAGATACTGTCAGTACGGATACTGTCAGTTCAATCAGCACCGATGATTCTGACAGCGCGGACGTACAAGCTCAAACCGAAAGCATATCCGGAGAACAATCGTCCCCAGATGAAATTGAGCAGTACACTCCGGACGATTTCGACGCCGACTCAATCTTCGACGCCCTGCCTGATGAGCTTCGCGAATACCTGCCGGAGGGCGCGGAGAGCTTTGATCCCGAGCTTACCCGCGAGGGCTTCACGTTCGGGTTCTTTGCCGGCGTGATACTCAAGCTGATTTCAGCCGCGATAAATCCGGCCGCCAAGACCTTCGCGACACTGCTCGGACTGACGATAATCGCGTCGGTGACAGGCTCGCTCAAAGGGATATTCAAATCGGACGGTATATCCTCGCTGTTCGACTTCATGTCGGGACTCTGCATCATGCTCGCGATGTTCAGCGTCACGACCGGATTGTTTGACAGCGTCAGCGAATACCTCACCCGGCTGTCGGTGCTGGTCAACGCGATTATTCCGGTCATGACCGCGATGAATGTCGCCGGCGGCAATCTCGGCTCGGCGGCGGTGTCGGCGAACGCGATGATGCTGTCGCTGTCGTTCATTCAGCTGCTCGCGACGAGCGTGATGTTTCCGGTATTGCGGATTTGCTACGGTATGTCTATCGCGTCAGGGCTGGGCGGCGTGAAGCTCGACGGAATCACAAAGCTGATACGCGGCCTGCTCTCGTGGGTGCTCGGTATTATCGCGGCTCTGATCGGCTGCGTGATGAGCTTCCAGAACTCGATTGCCGCGCGCGCGGACAGTCTTGCGATGCGGGCCGTCAAATTCGCCGCGTCCGGAGCGATTCCGGTCGTCGGATCGATCGCGGGCGACGCGGTTCGCACTGTAGCCGGCAGTCTGACGCTTGTCCGCGCCACGGTCGGCTGGACCGGAGTTATACTGATACTGCTGCTCACATTGCCGGTCATAATCGAGGTGTTGTTGACACGGCTCGGGGTCGTACTCGCCGAAACGGCGGCGAATATCATCGGCTGTGAACGCGAGCGGGGACTGCTCGGCGAAATATCCGGTCTGCTCGGATTTCTCGCCGCGGTCTCGGTGATATCCGGACTGATGTTCATATACGCGCTGACTCTATTCGCGACAAGCTCCGCCGCGCTCGCGAGCTGACAGCCCGACTCACTTCCCGATATCCCGTCCGCCATGCAAGCCCCGCCGCGCTCGCGGGCTGACAGCCCGACCGCTACATAGGCTGACAGTGTCCATAAAACCGAATCAGCTCGCGACTGTGCCGTATGGCAGACCCGAAAACATTTCCGCTCGACGTATGATTTTCAAGGAGAAATCATTTCATGGACGAAATCAAAGGATTCATTATCTCACTTATAACCGCGGCTGCGGCGTCAGCGCTGATCGAGGGCTTTGTGCCCGACTCGGACGGGCATGGACTAAAAAAGTACATGAAATATCTGATCTCGCTGTCGATACTCGTGACCTTGCTCGCGCCGCTGCGCAGCTTGGCGTCGGCGCTGCCCGCGCTCGCGGATAAGGTCGACGACAGTGTAGCCGTATTCGCGTATGAGAACAGCGATTCGGCGCTGCGGGTAAATTCGATCATCGCACTGCACATAGCCGAGGCAATCTGCGACAAGTTCTCGCTCGAATACTCGGACGTCGGCGCCGAATACGACGGCGAGCGGGTATATCTCGAAATCAAGCGCAAATTCGGGTTGTTTGAGAGCGACGTCGTCGACTACACAGCGGCAAAATTCGGAGTCGAAGCCGAGGTGATATTCTATGAGTGACTCGAAATTCGACCTGCTTTCACTAATCCGATATATGCGCGAAAAAAAGAGCCTTTGGCTCGCGCTCGCCGCGCTGCTCATCGGCCTGATGCTGATTCTGTTCGGCGGCTCTGACTCGAGCCGCGCGGTGTCCGCGTCGCCCGACAGCAGCGCCGACCTGCCGTCAGGCGAATATGAAAAACGGCTCGAAGCGAGAGTCAGGGAGCTGCTCGAACGAGTGTCGGGCGTATCGGATGTGACGGTGATGGTAACGCTTGACTCGCTGTCCGAACAGGTCTACGCGCAGAATTACCGCAGCAGCGAATCGGACAGCTCGACCGATATTGATTTCGAATACGTTAACGGACAGGACGGACTCGTGCCGACCAAGGAGCTTTCCCCGAGCGTGCGCGGAATCGCGGTCGTCTGCCGTGGCGGCGACGACGCCGAGGTCGCGCTCAAATTGACTCGACTGCTGTCCTCTCTGTTCGGCATACCGTCGAGCAGTGTGTCAGTGACCGGAGCTAAAGAAGCTTGAAAATCCGGCGCGGATCTGTTCCATGCGGGAATAATTTCCCATTTTTAGCATAAATATAATACGCACGGCATATCTATTAAACGTAATTACATGAAAAGGAGATTCGCATTATGGACGAAAGAATCATAAACGATGAGGAAGCAATGGACGCCATCGTCAGTGTCGACGAGAAGCAAAGCCGACCTCGGCAGGTGCTCGCCTCGATCCGCGGGGCGATATCACGCATAGGCACGCGGAACATCATCATCGCGTCGTCGCTTGTGCTTATCGGCGCGGCGGTGATACTCAATTTTGTCTTTTTCGGCAACTCGCAGCCGGCGGTCGCCGACGGCGAGCCGTTGGGAGAAACCGGCGGTGAGGTCGTCGAGGACGTAGTTTACGCCGAGGACAGCTACTTCGCGTCGGCGCAGCTCTCTCGTCAGCAGTCGCGCGATCAGGCTATAGCGGTGCTCCAGACGGTCATTGAGAGCAGCACGGCCGACGCGGCTACCAAGGAAGCGGCTTCGGCTGACATCAATCGCATCGCGTCCGAAATCCAGACCGAGGCGAACATCGAGACTTTGATTAAGTCCAAAGGCTTCGAGGAATGCGTCGCGGTAATCAGCGAGGGGACGGCGAGCGTCATTGTCGCGTCTGACGGACTCATGCCGAACGAACTGTCGCAGATCAAGGAGATCGTCTGGGAGCAGGCGGGCATCGACCCCGTAAACATCAAAATAATCGAAAAGCAGGACGCATAAGTATTCCGGCAGGCTTTATTATAAAGCCTGCCGGATTTTACTATTTAACGTGAGTTCGACGGGGGATTGGGTTTTGGTACTGCGAAATCGTTCGCTTTCTCTGGGGGAGACCCTTTTGAAAAAGGGTCTCCCCCAGACCCCCACCCGAAAACTTT
>ERZ1643251.4047-NODE-4047-length-13037-cov-4.509398_pt1 | contig 13037 bp, 10 predicted proteins | sample MGYA00579261_ERZ1643251 | MGnify/ENA primary metagenome ERZ1643251 (study PRJEB29033, sample SAMEA4952267) | chicken gut metagenome | biome: Broiler Chicken; feature: Gastrointestinal Tract; material: Caecum | place: Ireland | collected 2018 | study: Broiler... | reverse complement strand
ATGCCAAGAAACAGGACGCTATTTTGGAGGGAGAAGGCTACGCTTCGCCGGTAAAATATTGGATGCCTGTAAACGGAGGAATCGGAATACATGATGCTGACTGGCGGAAAGAGTTCGGGGGTGAAATTTATAAAAAAAGCGGATCCCATGGCTGCATCAACACACCGCCGGAAAAAATGGCGGAGCTGTATGATATGGTGGAAACGGGAACTCCGGTTGTAATGTATTATTAAAAACCGGAAAATGCGGCTCTGAGTCGGGAAAGATTTGAAAATATTTTAACAATGCAGTTGACTAAAGTGTAAGGAGAGATTATTCTATATAAATGAGAGGAATTTTGAAAGCTCCTTTCAAATATAGAAAGGGTATAAACATAAATGAGGAGGATTTTCACAAATGGCGAGAGTATATAATTTTTCGGCAGGCCCTGCGGTGCTTCCCGAGGAGGTTCTCAGAGAAGCAGCCGATGAAATGCTGGATTACAGAGGAACAGGTATGTCCGTAATGGAGATGAGCCATCGCTCCAAGGCATTTGAAGCCATTATCAATGAGGCGGAAGCCGATCTGAGAGAGCTCATGAGGATTCCAAACAACTACAAGGTGCTCTTTCTTCAGGGCGGCGCAAGCCAGCAGTTTGCCATGATTCCCATGAATCTGATGAAAAACAGGGTAGCGGACTATATCGTTACGGGTCAGTGGGCGAAGAAAGCATATCAGGAAGCCTGCATTTACGGCAAAGCGAACAAAATTGCCTCCTCAGAGGATAAAACTTTTTCTTACATACCGGATTGTTCGAATCTGTCCATCAGTGATGACGCAGATTACGTTTATATCTGTGAAAACAATACCATATACGGGACCAAATTCAAGACGCTGCCCAATACGAAGGGAAAGCCTTTGGTAGCAGATGTGTCAAGCTGCTTTTTGTCGGAGCCTGTAGACGTGACAAAGTACGGTCTGATTTACGGAGGAGTTCAGAAAAACATCGGACCGGCCGGCGTTGTGATCGTTATTATCAGAGAAGACCTGATTACGGAGGATGTGCTCCCTGCAACACCCACCATGCTTCGTTATAAAGTGCATGCCGATAACCATTCTCTGTATAATACGCCCCCCGCCTATGGAATCTACATCTGCGGCAAGGTATTCAAATGGCTGAAGAAAAGAGGCGGCCTTGAGGCAATGAAGGAATATAATGTGAAGAAGGCGAAAATCCTTTATGATTTTCTGGATCAGAGCAGTATGTTCATGGGAACCGTGCGCAAGGAGGACCGCTCTTTGATGAATGTTCCTTTTGTGACCGGAAGCGCTGAGCTTGACGCAAGGTTTATAAAAGAGGCGAAGGAAGCAGGCTTTGAAAATCTGAAGGGGCACAGAACCGTGGGAGGAATGCGCGCCAGCATTTATAACGCCATGCCCATTGAGGGAGTCTCCAGGCTGGTGGAGTTTATGAAAAAATTTGAAGAGGAAAACGCAAAGGAGAACTGAGATGTTTCATATAAATTGTTTGAATCCCATTTCTCAGGTGGGACTGCAAAATTTAACGGAGAATTACCAAATCTGCGACGATATGACGCAGGCAGAAGGAATTTTAGTCAGAAGCGCATCCATGCACGATATGGAGCTGCCGGCCGGGCTGCTGGCGGTTGCCAGAGCTGGGGCAGGGGTCAATAATATTCCCCTTGAAAAATGCGCTGAGCAGGGTATTGTGGTATTTAATACACCCGGAGCCAATGCAAACGGTGTGAAAGAGCTTGTGATTGCAGGAATGCTTTTGGCAGCCAGAGACGTTTTAGGCGGAGCAGAATGGGTGAAATCCGCCGCCGATGACGAGAATATTGCCAAGCTGGCTGAAAAGGAAAAGAAAAATTTTGCGGGAACGGAAATTCTCGGCAAAAGGCTTGGAGTGATCGGCCTGGGAGCCATTGGCGTAAAGGTCGCGAACGCAGCCATTCACCTTGGCATGGAGGTATATGGGTATGATCCCTATGTGTCTGTGAACGCTGCCTGGAACCTGAGCCGCGAGGTGAAGCATGTGCTGAATGTGGATGACATTTATGCACAGTGCGATTATATTACGATTCATGTGCCCCTTCTGGACGCCACAAAGGGAATGATCAGCCCGGAGGCCATTGGAAAAATGAAAAAGGGCGTTGTAATCCTAAACTTTGCGAGAGATCTGCTTGCAGACGAAAGAGCTATTCTGGAGGGGATTGAAAGCGGCAGAATACACAGATATGTTACAGATTTCCCCAACACCGTGACAGCAGGCAAGAAGGGATGCATCGTGATTCCTCATCTTGGAGCGAGTACGGAGGAATCCGAGGATAATTGCGCAAAAATGGCTGTGGAAGAGCTTATGGACTACTTGGAAAACGGAAACATTCATAACAGCGTCAACTACCCTTCCTGCGACATGGGCGTATGCTCAAAGGCGGGCAGAGTCGCCATTTTTCACAGGAATACCGCAAATATGATTACCAAGTTTGCGGCGGCTTTCGGTGATAAGGGTGTGAACATAAGCGATATGATCAATAAATCTCGGGGAGAGGTGGCTTATACCATGCTGGATGTGGAAGAAGCTCCCTCTCAGGAAATTGTGTCCGCTCTGGAAAGCCTGGATGGGGTCTTCAGAGTAAGAATTGTTAAAGGTTGATGAAGAAGGCTGAAAAATGACGTATATGTACGGAAGAGATTCGCTTTCAGGAAACAGGCCGTGAATACATTTATCAGAGATGTTGTTCACGGCCTGTTTTGCCGACGAGCTACCGGTACAGGAGGGGAAATTCATTCCCATCGTTCAAATCTCCAAGTTTCTCTCGGAGCTTCTGATCCGAAAGACAGGATGCTTCACTCTGAATATCCATATACAGAATGAAAAAATCCTCCAGACTCATGTCCATCTCGGCAGCGATGGTCTCCATAATGGGACGGAGTTTGTCAAGCTGAACGGAAACCTGTACTTTCTGCGGGTCAATATCGCCCATGACTTCCTCCGCATACGCATTGATTCTTTCAAGTATCTTTCTATTTTCGTCCGTCATTTTTTCCTCCATTCCGAAATCTCACTTCTGTGGGCGGCAGTCTGCAGCATAGCATCGCCGCCGACTGTCTGAAAACATTTTAACACCGGATGCTTGTTATGTATAGCTTTATTTGATAAAATGAATGCAAAGCATGGGCAATGGAAAATATGCTTTGAAAACTTTCCGTTGTTATGAATAATAGAAGGAAAAGAGGTTCATAAATATGGCAGACATAAGACCCTTTCGAGCGTACCGCCCCAGGAAAGGCCTGGAACAGATCATAGCGGCTCTGCCCTATGACGTATACAGCAGGGAGGAGGCATGTAGGGCGGTGGAGGAAAATCCGGCCTCTTTTCTTGCCATCGACAGGCCGGAGACAGGATTTGGCGCTGAGGTGGATACCTATGACAAAAGAGTTTATGAAAGAGCCAGAGACCTGCTGAAGGAACAGATCGGACAGGGAAGGTTTGTACAGGAGGAAGTCCCTTGCTATTATCTTTATGAGCAGGTTATGAACTGCATGGCTCAGACGGGAATTGTAGCCTGCGCTTCCATAGACGACTATTGCGCGAATGTGATAAAAAAGCATGAAAATACAAGAGAGGATAAGGAAAGGGATCGCATTTGTCATGTGGATGCCTGCAATATGCAGACGGGTCCCATTTTTCTGGCGTACAGGGCGGACCGCACCCTGAGAACCATAACAGATTGCGTGAAGAAGGCCCCGCCGGTATACGACTTTAATGCGGAAGACGGTGTGACCCATAGGGTCTGGGTAATTTCGGAGCCGGAAAAAATCAAAAGGATACAGGAAGCCTTTCGGGAAATTCCCGGCCTGTATATTGCGGATGGACATCACAGATGCGCCTCCGCCGTCAAGGTGGGGCTGATGAGGAGGCAGGAGCACCCAAGCTATACGGGAGAGGAAGAATACAACTATTTTCTCGCCGTGCTTTTTCCGGATGATGAGCTGCATATTTTGGATTATAATCGGGTGGTGAAGGATCTGAACGGGCTTACCCCGGGAGAATTTCTGAAAAAACTGGAGGGAGGCTTTCGAGTGACCAGGGAGGGGAAGGTTCCTTACCGTCCTAAAGAAAAAGGAAGCTTTGGGATGTACCTGGAGGGAGAGTGGTATGCCCTTAAGGCAGAGGATTCTGTGAAAAGCAATGATGCGGTGGAGGGGCTGGACGTATCCATACTGCAAAATCATGTGTTGGCTCCCATTTTGGGCATTCTGGATCCGAAGACAGACAAACGGATTGATTTTGTGGGAGGCATAAGAGGGCTTGAAGAGCTGGAAAGAAGGGTACATACGGATATGAAGGCGGCCTTTTCCCTTTACCCCACCTCGATTGCGGAGCTTTTTGCAGTAGCTGACGCAGGAAGGCTTATGCCGCCCAAGTCCACCTGGTTTGAGCCCAAGTTAAGAAGCGGACTGTTCTTGCACGACCTTGAAATTCAATAAGGAAAGGAATGCTCATATGACGAACAAATTATACAAATTAATGAATTGGCCTAAAATTGAGGAGATTATTTACTCCGAATGTGATAATCCTCATGCGATTTTAGGTCCCCACAGGGCCGGAGGACAGACTCTTGTACAGGCATATTTTCCCGGAGCGAAGGAAGTATTTCTGCAGCTCGATGGGAACATGGCTGCTGACAGGAAAGAGATAGAGGGTTATGACATTGCCATGGAAATGGCTGATCAAGACGGTTATTTTGCGGTTCTTCTGGCGGAAAAGCAGCTGGGGACATACACCTACCTTGTGAATTATGAAAACGGAGAAAGCGTGGTCCGAAGGGATCCGTACCGCCACAGCCCGCTGATTACCAAAAGCGATACGGATAAATTCAGCAACGGCATTCATTATACCATTTATGAGAAGCTGGGAGCACACCCCATGGAGCTTGACGGTGATAAGGGAGTCTATTTTGCGGTGTGGGCGCCCAACGCCCTGCGCATCAGCGTTGTCGGAGATTTTAATCATTGGGATGGGCGTGTGCATCAGATGAGAAGACTCTGGGACTCCGGTATATTTGAGCTGTTTGTGCCGGATGCCGCTGTTGGGGATAATTATAAATTTGAAATGAAACTCAAGGGAGGTCTTACCTACCTGAAGGCGGATCCCTATGGGAATGCGGCTCAAAAAAGACCTGAAACGGCTTCTGTGATCGCTGATTTAAGCGGCTTTATCTGGGAGGATGAGCAGTTTTTGAAAAACAGGAACCGCTTCCAGACAGGAAATGTTCCTATGAGCGTTTATGAGATGTACCTGGGCTCCTTCGTGGAGCCGGAGGAGGGAGAGGATTATGCAAATTACAGGCAGATTGCGCCCAGGGTCATTGAATATGTAAAGAAAATGGGATATACCCATGTGGAGCTAATGCCAGTGATGGAACATCCCTTTGACGGCTCCTGGGGCTATCAGGTAATCGGCTATTATGCGCCCACGGCAAGGTACGGAAGTCCTGAGGATTTCATGTATTTTATCAATGAGCTGCATAAGGCCGGAATCGGAGTGATTCTTGACTGGGTTCCCGCTCATTTTCCCAGAGATACTTACGGCTTATCCAACTTTGATGGTACCTGTCTTTATGAGCACAGGGACCCCAGACAGGGCTTTCATCCCCACTGGGGTACCCTGATCTATAATTACGGCAGACCTCAGGTGTCCAATTACCTGATTGCCAATGCGCTTTTCTGGGTGGAAAAATATCATGCGGACGCGATTCGTATGGATGCGGTGGCTAGTATGCTTTATCTGGACTACGGCAAAAATGACGGCGAATGGGTTGCTAATATGTACGGCGGCAAGGAAAACCTGGAGGCCATTGAATTCATGAAGCATTTGAATTCCATTATGAAGAAAAGAAATCCCGGCGTTTTGTCTATAGCGGAAGAGAGTACTGCCTTTCCCATGATTACAGGCTCTTTGGAGGAAGGGGGACTTGGGTTTGATCTGAAGTGGAATATGGGCTTTATGAATGATTATATCAATTATATCAAAAATGACCCTTATTTCAGAAGCTATCATCACGGTGAGCTGACCTTCAGCATGATTTATGCCTACAGTGAAAGGTTCATGCTGGTATTTTCCCATGACGAGGTGGTTCATGGAAAAGCCACCATGCTGGGCAAAATGCCAGGAGAGAAGCAGGAAAAATTTGCAAATCTGCGTCTTACTTACTCTTATATGATGACGCATCCCGGGAAAAAGCTTTTGTTTATGGGACAGGATATTGGAGAATATGATGAGTGGAACGAGAATAGGCGCGTAGAGTGGGAGCTTATGAAGGTTCCTGAACATAAGGGCATTGCGGAGCTGATGAGAGATCTGAACCATTTATACCGTACAAGAAAGGAGCTGTACGAGCTGGACGACGATCCGGCGGGATTTGAGTGGATCAATAATATTTCCGCAAAAGAAAGCTACCTGACTTATTTGAGGAAAGGTTCCGGGCAGGAGGATATACTTCTGGTTGCAGCCAACTTTTCCGGGACCTCCCAGGAGATCACTACAGGAGTGCCCTACGAAGGGAAATATAAGGAGATTTTCAATTCGGATCATCTGAAGTACGGAGGAAGCGGTATGGTAAACAGCCGAGTGAAGAAGGCTTCGGATACGTCTTGGGATGACAGGCATCAGTCTATCACTGTAAAACTTGCGCCTCTTTCGGTAAGCATTCTGGAGTTTATCCCTTACACGGAGGAGGAGCTTGAAAAGGTAATTGAGCAGAGAATCCGTAAGAACACACCTGTTAAAAAGAAGACGAATCCGGAAAAGAAATAAGCAGCGTTATAGAGGAACGTATAAAGGAGAATGGAGATGGATATTCGCGAAGCGGTGACCAAAGGGGAAGAGCTGGTTATGAATGCGTTAGAGACGCTGCCGGAGAAAGCGCTGAATCTGGGAATTCGCATCGTGCTGGCAGTATTGTTTTTCCTGGTGGGAGTGCAGGTGATCAAGCTGCTGCGCAAAATAGTAAAAAAATCCATGGAGAGAGCCGGAGCGGAAGTGGGAGCCATCCAATTTATAGATTCTTTTCTGAGAGCTGCTCTGTATGTGATTCTGACCTTTGTGCTGGCGGCCTCCTTTGGGGTGGACGCGGCCAGCATTGTGGCACTTCTGGGGTCGGCGGGCGTGGCCATTGGACTTGCCATTCAGGGAAGTCTCTCTAATCTTGCCGGCGGTGTGCTCATCCTGATGCTCAAGCCCTTTAAGGTGGGGGACTATATCTGTGAAAATACGGATAAGCAGGAGGGAACCGTGGCGGAAATTCAGATATTTTACACCAAGCTGGTGACAGGAGACAACAGGGTGATTGTGCTGCCCAACGGAACCCTTGCCAATAACAGTATTGTAAATATGACTGCCGCAAATTGCCGCCGCATGGATATATTAATCGGAATCTCTTATGATTCTGATATTAGGAAGGCAAAGAGGGCCTTAATGGAAGTCCTGGAGAAGGATGGCTCTGTGCTGAAAGATAAGGATATGTGCGTATACGTGTCGGAGCTGGGCCCATCGGCCATCAACTTGGGCGTAAGATGCTTTTTCAAAAACGAAGATTTCTGGGAAGGAAAATGGCGTGTTACCGAAAACTGCAAATATGCGCTGGATCAGGCCGGTATTGAAATTCCCTATAATCAGCTGGATGTACACCTGAAGACGTCTCACTAATTTCCCGATTATAAATAAATTTGGCCGTATGGAAATTTCATAGTTGAATTTTGCACGGGCTGATGTTATATTATCAATGTATTTGTGCAGAGTCTTCTGCTTTATACAGGACAAAAGACAGCTATGGCCTTAGGGCGAAGATTGACGAACTGTCACAATTAAGAGGTCATGGAATGAAAAGAAGGAGGAAGGATTATGAAAAAAGTGTTAGCGCTTGCGCTTTCGGCAGTTATGGCTTTTTCTCTTGCTGCCTGCGGCAGTGAAGCGCCTGCGGAAAGCGGCGGGGAAGAGGGACTGAAGATTGCCATTGTTTCCAGCCCCTCGGGAGTTGACGATGGTTCCTTTAATCAGGACAATTATAACGGCGTTCTAAAATTTATTGAAGAGAATCCCACCGCCACCGTAACTCCCATAAGAGAGGAGTCCGGAGACAGCGCGGCGGCTGTTCAGGCAGTAGCGGATGTGGTGGCGGATTATGATGTGATTGTCTGCTGCGGCTATCAGTTTGCGGGAATCGGCGACCTGGCCCAGGAGAATCCCGACACAAAGTTTATTCTGATTGATTCCTGGCCCACCGTAGGCGGTACGGAGGTTACTGAGGATCAGGTGATCGACAATGTGTATGCGGCATATTATGCCGAGCAGGAGAGCGGATTTTATGCAGGTATGGCGGCGGCCCTTTCCACCGTCACAGGCAAGGTGGCAGTGGTTAATGGAATTGCTTATCCCTCCAATGTGAATTATCAGTATGGCTTTGAGTGCGGAGTAAAATATGCAAACGAAACAGAGGGACTGAATGTGGAGGTAGTAGAGCTTCCCTCCTATGCGGGCACTGATGTGACCGGAGCTAACGTAGGAGGCAACTATGTAGGTAATTTCTCCGACGAGGCTACAGGAAAGGTGCTTGGAAATGCTCTTATTGCAGAGGGCGTTGACATTCTCTTTGTAGCTGCAGGCGCTTCCGGCAACGGAGTGTTTACCGCTGCTAAGGAGGCAGAAGGCGTTATGGTGATTGGCTGTGACGTGGATCAGTATGATGATGGCGCAAACGGCGACAGCAATGTTGTGCTGACCAGCGGCCTGAAGGTAATGCATGATACGGTTTACAACGCGCTGAACACCGTAAAGGATGGTTCCTTTGCAGGCGCAAATGTAAGACTTACTGCAGCTGAAGACGCTACAGGATATGTAAGTGAAGAAGGCAGGAACCAGCTGAGCGCTGAAGCGATTGAAAAAATCGATGCGGCTCAGGCTCTGTTAAAGGCAGGGGATATTGTTCCCGCTTCAAGCATTAATGGCATTACGCCTGAGACCTTTACCTGGTAGTGAGATACCCTGGGCATGACGTCGGTTGTCATGTGCTGAAAGGACGAGGGTCCGCTGCATAAGCCGTTGTGTGACGAAAATACGCCTTGAACCGGCCGGTATGAGCCGCTTCAGGGCGTATTTTAATGGGTTCCTAAATATGATAAAATCTGTTATACTATGAGAAAAAGAAGGCTGCTTGGCGGCGGATGGGAGAAAACATGGCCGAATATATTGTGGAAATGAAACATATTACCAAACGTTTTCCTGGAATCACAGCCAATGACGATGTGACGATTCAGATCAAAAAGGGTGAGATATTTGCCCTCCTGGGGGAAAACGGAGCAGGGAAATCAACCCTTATGAGTATGCTTTTCGGTATGTATGAGCCGGATGAGGGAGAAATATTCATTCGGGGGGAGAAGGTAAAGCTGGAATCCCCAAATCACGCTACGAGACTGAATATCGGCATGGTACATCAGCATTTCAGGCTTATATCCAATTATACCATTGCAGAGAATATTGTGATGGGTATGGAACCGGTGAAAAAGATTCTGGGCTGTGTTCCGGTGGTGGATATGAAGACGGCCAACAGAGAGATCAAGGAGCTCTCGGAAAAATATGGTTTGGCAGTGAATCCTACAGATGTGATCGAGAATCTGAATGTCTCCACCCAGCAGAGGGTAGAGATTCTGAAAATGCTTTACAGACAGGCTGAAATTCTTATTTTCGATGAGCCAACGGCAGTGCTGACTCCGCAGGAAATTGAATTTCTGCTGGATATTATCAAAGGACTCAGAGAAAACGGGAAGACAATTATTCTGATTACCCATAAGCTGGAAGAGATAAAAAAAATTGCGGACCGATGTGCCATTTTAAACAGAGGAAAGCTGATAGACATACTGGATGTGGCGTCAACCTCCACTAAGACCATGGCCAATCTTATGGTGGGCAGAGAGGTGAGTTTTGAGACTCAGAAGAAGCCGGCGAAGTCGGGAGAGGCGGTGCTTGACGTCCGGGGCCTTAACGTATTCAATAAACAGGAATTCCAGGTGGTAAGGGATGTTTCCTTTCAGGTTCGCGGGGGCGAAATACTGGCCATAGCCGGAGTGGCGGGCAATGGACAGGTGGAGATTGCGGACGCTATTGCGGGATTGATTCCTGTTCGGTCCGGTTCCATACGCTTAAAGGACAGAGATATTACAAACCTTTCTATCCGGGAAAGGACGCAGGAGGGGATCTCCTATATTCCCGAGGACAGGCAAAATTACGGACTGGTAATGGATTTTACCCTGTCGGAAAACCTTGCGCTGAAGGATTATTATAAAGAGCCTTTTTGCAGAAACGGTGTGCTGAATCAAAAGATTTTTCAGGAAAACAGTCAGAAGCTCATAGAAAAGTATGATATTCGGAGCGGACAGGGCGAAAAGACCATTGTTCGTTCCATGAGCGGCGGGAACCAGCAGAAAGCCATTATTGCAAGGGAGATCGAGCTGGGCTCTTCGCTGATGATCTTTGTGCAGCCCACAAGGGGTCTGGATATTGGCGCGATTGAAAATATTCACAGGCAGATGATTGGAGAAAGGGACAAGGGCAAGGCGATTCTGCTGATTTCTCTGGAGCTGGATGAAATAATGAACTGCGCCGATACCATCGCAGTGATTTATAACGGGAGCCTTCAGAAGATTGCTCCTGCGGACACACTGACGGCCAACGAGGTGGGCGAGTTTATGATGGGAGTTCGGCATAAAAATCATAAGCAAAAAAATGGAGGTATGGCATAGATGAAGGAGATTAAAAAAATATGGCCATCCGTTAAAATTCCCCTTTTCGCTATTTTGTGCAGTTTGCTTGCAGGCGGTGTCATTATTGCACTCACCGGAAGCAATCCTTTTCGGGCATACTATTCTCTGCTGCAGGGCTGCGGGCTGGCGCCCAAGTCCTCCTATGCCGGATATAAGAGCATGCTGACAGACTTTTTCAGTTATGTGAATTATTTTACTCCCATGATTTTTGCGGCTTTGGCCGTGGCCGTAGCGCTGCGGGCGGGACTTTTCAATATTGGCGTATCCGGACAGATGCTTGCGGCAGGATTTACCGCTTCAGTGCTTGTGGGCTACAGCGGATTGGGAGCCGTTCTGGCTAAGCCCCTGGTGCTTTTGGTGGGCGTTGTGGTGGGCGGCCTTGCGGGGGCGCTGATCGGATTTTTGAAATATCGATTCAATATTAATGAGGTGGTATCCTCCATTATGCTGAACTATATTTTCCAGTATGTCATCAGCTTCTTTATCAACACTTATTTTGTGGATCCTGTTTCCAGACAGTCGAGAGAGGTTTCGGACGCTTCCAGGCTAACGCTGATGGACACGCCCGTAGGAAATTTAAAAATGGACATTCCCCTGGGTGTCCTGATTGCGCTGGTTGCTGTGTTTCTCGTATGGTTTCTCTTGGAAAAGACAAAGCTGGGATATGAGCTCAAGGCTGTGGGCTGTTCCAGAAGTGCGGCAAAATATGCCGGAATACAGGTTGGGAAAAGCATGACGCTGTCCATGACTATTTCCGGGGCCCTGGCGGGTCTTGCCGGCGTTACCTACTATTTGGGTTATGTAGGCTCCATTCAGCCTAAAGTGCTGATCAGCACAGGATTTGACGCCATTGCGGTATCTCTTTTGGGAAATAACCATCCTGTGGGAATAATATTCTCAACAATGCTCATCACTCTCATCGGAAAGGGCAGCACCTATATGAAGTCCGCATCCGGAGTGGACACGGAGATTGCATCCGTGATTACGGGAATCATACTTTTGTTCAGCGCCTGCAGCGCATACATAAAATGGAGAATGGCGCGCAGAAAGGAGGGTAAAAAATGAGTGTTGTCATAATTGACGGGCTGTCCTTCGCCCTTCCGCTTTTTATTATGGCCATTGGAGGAATTTACTGCGAAAAGTCCGGCGTTACAATGCTTGCCGTGGAGGGACTTCAGGGCTTTGGCGCCTTTGTCGGCGCTTTTGTGGCGGTGCTTGTTGCCGGAAGCTTCGATGGGAATTCTCCCATTCCTTTTTATATCGCTATGTTTTTTGCCGTGGCAGGAGGAGGATTGTTTGCCCTGATCCATGCCCTTCTATGCCTGAAATTCAAAGCGAACCAGGTAATCAGCGGAGTGGTTGTGAATATTCTTGCCATGGCTCTCACCGCTTATCTTACAAAGCTTTTCAACAGAATTTTCTTTGGAGCAGCCTCGGACAAATTTGTACTGACGGTATCATCACGTATTACTGTTCCGGTTCTCAGCGACATTCCTGTTTTGGGAGCGGTGTTTACCAATATTTATCCATTTGAAATTGTGATAGTGGCGGCAGCCTTCCTCTCATGGTTCGTCATGTATAAGACAAGATTCGGAATGCATCTTAGAGCCTGTGGAGATAATCCTCATGCTGTGGATGCGGCGGGGAGAAGCGTTGGAAAAATCCGTCTGGCAGCCATTGTAATCTGCGGAGCTCTCTCGGGTTTGGGAGGCATCTGCTTTGCCTATTCTATTTCTGCTAATTTTTCCTCAAATATTTATGTGGGATATGGTTATCTGGCTATTGCAGCCCTGATTTTCGGGAATTGGAGAATACTTCCTACGCTGGCGGCCTGCCTTTTGTTCGGATTTGCCCGTTCAGGAGGATACAGGTTGGTTCAGGTGCTTCAGATGCCCAGCAGCTTTCAGGATCTGGTAATGACATTGCCTTATGTGCTTACGCTGCTCCTCCTCGTGTTTTTTTCCAAGCAAAATGGAGCGCCGAAAGCGCTTGGAGCTGCCTACGACAAAGGAGCCAGGTAAAGATATTTGTCGAAAATTGTTATTATTTGCGGTGCATTTTGTAAAATTTAAAAATTTATGGTTGCAAAAAGGGTTCACACCATATATAATACATATAGTTGCAAAATATTTGTAACTAAATTCCCCTTTACAGTTTTATATTTTTGTCAAAGGCTGAAATAGCTCAGTTGGTAGAGCACTTCACTCGTAATG
>ERZ1643251.4046-NODE-4046-length-13038-cov-10.736116_pt1 | contig 13038 bp, 11 predicted proteins | sample MGYA00579261_ERZ1643251 | MGnify/ENA primary metagenome ERZ1643251 (study PRJEB29033, sample SAMEA4952267) | chicken gut metagenome | biome: Broiler Chicken; feature: Gastrointestinal Tract; material: Caecum | place: Ireland | collected 2018 | study: Broiler... | reverse complement strand
AAAAAATCTTCTTCAACTTCATCGAGCAAAGGCAAAACCGCTGGTGGTCAAGAATTTGCGCTGCACTATGACTCTGGCTTTATGAGCCATGCGCAAATTTTGGCAGATAAATTTTTAATTAATCAAACTTGGAGCAGCCTGCCATCGCTTAGAAACACTGGCATGATTTTGAGGAATGAAAAAGTTGGCAGCAAATATGAAATCACCATGAAAGACGAAATGCACGCTTTGGTGATTGGAACAACGGGAACAGGTAAAACCTCAATGCTTATTGAGCCTGCAATTAGAATTTACGCTCACAGCGCGGAAAAGCCATCCTTGGTGCTGGCAGACCCAAAAGGCGAACTTTATGCAAGGCATGCCAGGGCGCTGATTGAAGAGGGTTATGATGTGCAGATTTACGACCTTGATGAGCCTTATTCATCATCCAGATGGAACCCTATGGAAAGGGCATTCACCATCTACCACAGGGCAATGAACCTGGCGCGCGAGGCAAAAAAATATTCAGGATGCACTCCTACTCAGGCGGGCAAAGAGGCACTGTATGGGGTTGAATACGGCGACAGTTGGTTTGAGTTTAACGGTGTGGCATATCCAAATGAAGAGGAACTAACCAGAGAGCTCACCGCTGAAAAACAAAAACTTGTAAACGAGGCGATGTTTGATTTAAGAGGAATTGCAGCCTCGGTTTGCCCAGTTACAACTGGCAGCAACGACACAATTTGGGAGCAGGGTGCACAGGATTTCCTTTACGGAATTATGCTTGCCATGCTGGAAGACTCGGTTGACCCAAGACTAGGCGAAAACAAACTTAAAAAAGAGCAGTTTAATTTTTACAACCTCTATAAAATTGCAAATAAGCGTGATAATGACCCTGACAATCCATTTAATTCGGTTAGAAGATATTGCTCTGGCAGGCCTAAAACTTCGTCAGTAACAGGGCTTACATCACCAGTTATTGACAGTGCTCCATCTACCACTAAGTCATACTTAAGTGTGCTTGCGGGCAAAATTTCACAACTTATGCAGGATATGGGCATCTGCTATGCAACCAGCGGCACAGACATTGATTTTAACAAATTTGTTGAAAAGCCAACCGCTTTCTTCATCAAAATTCCAGACCACAAAAAAGAGCGTCATCCACTTGCGACAATCTGCATTTCACAGTTATACAGAACGCTTGTTGACATCGCCAACAAATTCCCAAGGCAAAAACTGCCAAGGCATGTTTATTTCTTATTGGATGAGTTCGGTAACCTGCCAGTAATTCAAGACTTTGCCACCATGGTTACGGTTTCGCGTTCAAGAAACATCTTCTTTGAAATTGTTGTGCAGTCGTTTACACAGTTGGACACTAAGTATGGCAAAGACACCGCCGAAACCATAAAGGGTAACTTCAACATTCAAATATTCCTGGGCTCGGAAGACACCGCCACCAGAGAGGCCTTCTCTAAGAGTTGTGGCAATGTGCAACTTATCAGCAAGGAAGAGCAGGTTACCAAAAACGAGGGCAAAGATTCTTCATCAAAATCAACCTCAATGCAAACCCAGAAAAGCGTGGTTCCACTTGTTGACCCATATGAACTCAGCCGTTTGCCGTTTGGTGAGGCAATAATCAAGGTGTTTAGATATAACCCAATCAGGTGCAAACTGGCGCAATTCCATCAAACGCCACAGATGACGCAATATCCGCCACTTATCATTCCAAAGTCAAGCAAATATTTGGATGAGGCAAGCGTGTACTACGACATCGACAGGCGAAATCAAGTGGTTTTGGGCAGACCAAGTTTCTTCTAAAAAATGGCTTTTAGCCATTTTTTTTGTTGCCATTTTCACACTTTTTTACGCAAAATCATATGAATTGCCGAGGTGCAATATGGAATATGATGATTTTGTTTGTCCCACTCCTGATGAATACGAACAACTGGCCAGGGCATATTCAAATTCTTTAAAACAAAAAGGCTTTGTTTTTGTAAGGCTGGATAGTGAGGGCACTTCGGTGCTGGTGGATGAAGTGTTTGACCTTATGTTTAAATTGAGGGCAACTTATAGGGCACTTGGCAATTTTATGGGCAGCGATAAATTTTATTCCTTGAATGAAGAGCAAATTGAGGTTATGCGTGGCATGTTTTCATATAAGCAAAACAGAGGGTTTAAGATGAATTGGAACAAAACCAAATGCTTCTTAAACGGCATCAGTTTGGAAAACCGCCTGCTGATTAAAATGTTTTTGCTGGCGCAAAAAAGTGATGAGTATGAAAAACTTATTGGGCTTTGCTTTCAGCGATTGCGCCTTGCTGCCGATTTGTATGAGGTTGGCGATGTGATGAGTGTAACATTGAATAACTATTAAAAAAAGTTTTCATCAGGAAACTTTAAGCAAGCAGAAAATCTAAAACTTTTGGAAGGGCCTTATCAAGCGCCCTTTTATATTCTCTAAGTTTTTCAGGCGAATATTTGCTGGTTTGACCTTGCATTTCAACAAGTTTTTTTGCGGTTATTTGCATTTCGTCTACAATTCCTTCGCAAAGCAAGTTGCCTAAAACATAGATGTAATTTGTTTCGTCAATTCCGTTTTTTGCCAGAATTTGTGGCAGTTTTGCGCTGTTTACAATTTCATCAAAGGCATAGTTTAAGAAGAATTGAAGTTTTTCAATGGTGAACTCATTGCCATTTGCTGCGGCAAGAATTGCCCATTGCATATAAAGGTCATAGTTTTCAGGGATATATTTTTTTACGCCATCTTTGTAATAATAACTCATCACGTCCTGCGCAATCGCATTGCCATCCATGGCAAGCGTTCCAACATCGGTTATCATATCCATAAAAGACTTTGCATACTGTCTTGGATTTTCCAAACAATCGTTAAGCACTCTTCTAAGCCTTGTAAAGCCTTCAAACGCATCTTTTTTGGTGATGAAATCTTCCTTTTCCAACTTTATCTCTCCTTATAAAGAGATTATAACACATATTTTAAGATTTTGAAACTTTTTTAGTGGCTTTATTTTGTTTAGCCGGCTTTTCTTCTGGCACAGATTTTGCGTTTTCATATAGCCCTGCAAGATATATTTCAAACAGCGGCAGAGCAACAATCACAAGCATAATTATGGCAGGCACTGCGATAAGCAAAACAGTTAAAAAGGTTGGAACGCTCATAAAAAGCCCAAACAAGTAGTAAAGACCCACACCAACCGACGCCGCCAGGCAGACAAGGGCAATCATGCCGAGGGCCATTAAAAATATTTGAAACTTTTTGCCCATGGTCAGTTGTTTTGACCTTGCCAAAATTTCTTTGCAGGAGAGGTTTGGGTTTTCAAAAAGTATAAACGCTGCAAAACTGTAATTAAGCCCGTATATAATTCCAGGCACAATCAGCAACAACCCCCAAATCAACATGCCAGCCATAACAATAATTTTTAAACAAAGTGTTTTTAAAATTAAACCGAAAGGCAGAAATATGCTTTCAAAATCAGGGCTTTGGCCTTGATAATTTTTTAGCACAAAGCCGTAAACGCCCACTTGCATGTAACTTAAAACAATAAACGCCAGGGCGAAACTTAAAACTGGAATAAAAAATCCTAAAAGCACAAACATGATGGCAATCACATTGGCAAGCACCAAATCAAACCATTTGCCCTTACTTTTGGATTTAATCGACATTGTGTCCATTTTTTCAATCTGCTGCATGAGTTGCATAAATTTTTCTCCTTAACTTAAAATGCATAAAACCCTGTTGTTTTATGCATGAGAAGAAGAAAAAACTCTGCACTTGGCAGAGTTTAAATGCGTTTTTCCATCATAAAGTCGCTTTCCATATCTTTGAGTTTGCGTTTGAATGGCAGCAGATATTTTTCGTCAATCTTTGGCGCTATGAATTTCACCACGCCTTCTTCTGCATCTTCTGCAACAACCGCCAGGCCATTTTGGTTTGCCTTTTTGATGTCTTCAATGGTGAGTGGGGCATAGCAGGTGATGTAAAGATAGATGTTAAAGCCGTTGCGCTTGAAGAAACCGGATGATGAGGCGGAGGAGCGCACTTTCAGCCTGGAAACTTTGATGGCTTTTGCGCGTTTTATAATTGTTTCCAAAAGTTTGGTGGCAATTCCAGCATCACGCAGGCGATAATCCACGGCAATAACTGGCAAGAACATTTCGTTTGGCGCGGCGGCGTCAACCATGCCAATCACGCAGCCCACAACTTTTTCATCCATCATGGCGTAATATTGAATTTTCTTTTTGTTTTCAAGATTGTCAACCATGGTTTGATAGATTTCATGCATAGGCAAAAAAACGCTCGCCTCGGTTTCAGTCATATGTAAAAACGAGCCTTTAAAAAAATCAAAAGTTTCGCGCACTTCAATAATGTTGCGAATTGGCTTAATTTTTAACCCTTTCATAAAAATAGTATACCAAATTGCGCTTTTTTTACAAAACAAAATTCACGATATTTTGCCAAACTACATAATATGCACTATGGAGGCAAAATATGTGTGGAATTGTTGGAATAGTTTGTGATGAAAATTGTCAGGACTACATATTTGAAGGCTTAAAACTTGTGCAGTATCGTGGCTATGATTCTGTGGGCATATGCCAAAAAAATGGCGAACAGTTAAAGATTGATAAAACCAAAGGGCTGATTGATAAACTTATAACCAAAACCACGCCTTTGCCAGGCGCGAAAGTTGCAATCGGGCACACAAGGTGGGCAACGCATGGCGCGGTTAGTGAAGAAAACGCTCACCCAATCGAAGGCAAAAATAAAGAGTGGGTGGTTGTGCATAATGGTATAATCGAAAACTATCAGCAACTTATGTGCGACCTGCAAAAAGAGGGAGAAGTGTTCAAAACCCAAACCGACACCGAGGCGATTGCACTTTTGCTTTCGCTCAACAACTTTGATAGCCCCATTAAAAACATGATTTGGGCAATCAAACACCTTAAAGGCAGTTATGCAATTTGTGCGGTTAAAAAGCAAGAGGAAAACTGCATTTATGCAGCAAAATATAAAAGCCCGCTGTATGCATTTTGCAATGATGAGATAGCGATGCTTGCCAGCGACCCGATATGTTTTCCTGAGGGAGATTATTACAAACTTGAAGACGGGCAGTTATGCGTAGCGAAAAAAGGCAATATAGTTTTTTATAATATGCGCGGCGAAGAAATTCAAAAAACTAAGCAACGCTTTCAAAAAATTAGGGCGATGGCTGACAAGGGCGACTATCAACACTTTATGTTGAAGGAAATTTATGAAACGCCCGAGGCACTCAAACGCGTGGCGAAAAACTTTTTAAATGTTGATTTTGGCGCAATAAAAAAATTAAAATTTAAAAATGTTAAGTTGATTGGTTGTGGCACTGCCTATCACTCATGCTTAATGGGGGCGGCATATTTTAGAAAATATCTAAAAATTGATGCAGAGGCTATTTTTGCCAGTGAACTAAGGTATGACGACTATGTGATTGGCCCGCACACTCTATGCATCTTCATAAGCCAAAGTGGCGAAACCGCAGACACGATTGCAGCGTTAGAAAAAGCCAAAGCAAAAAAGGCAAAAATTATTTCTTTCACAAATGTGCCTTACAGCACTATTGCCAGCCTCAGCCAAATTGTTTTGCCAATAAGCGCAGGGCCAGAAATTGCGGTGGCATCCACCAAGGCTTATAGTTGTCAGGTTGCGGGGCTGTATCTGCTCACTCAGGTGCTTAAAAGTGAAAAGCATTTTTACAAAGCCATCAAACAGGTTAGCGAATTAGCCCAAACCACAGAAAAGTTTTTTGTGAACATGGCGGATTTTGCCCAGGATATAGCCCAAAAACAAAAGATTTACTTTATCGGTAAAGGCAGCGATTATATCACAGCGTTGGAGGCAGCACTTAAATTAAAAGAAATTTCATATATAAACTGCTGGGCATTGCCAGCGGGCGAACTAAAACATGGCACGCTTTCGCTTATAGAAAGCAAAACGCCAGTGATTGTGATTTCCACCAATAAAAGCGTTCATGAAAAGGTTATGAACAGCGCCTTGGAAGCCAAAAGCAGGGGAGCGAAACTGTATTTAATTTCATATAAGCCGCCCCAGATTTGCGAACTTGAAAACTTTGAGTTTTGCCTTTCTTTGCCTAAGGCGCCGCAGCCGCTTTTGTGCATTTTGGCAATCTTGCCAATGCAACTTTTAAGTTACAATGTCAGCCTGATTAAGGGCTATGACCCAGATAAACCGCGAAATCTTGCCAAGAGCGTTACGGTTGAATGATTTGTCGAAATGTTTTGATTTTTGTCTTGACTTTTGAGGCTGACTATGTTAGGATGATAACCATCTAAGGAGGAAAAAATGCTTAAAAGAGTGAAGGGCGTGGATAGAAAAACTGCAAGTTTTTGCCTTAAAAGAGCGCCGCTGATTGAGGATCTTGACGATGAGTGCTTGAACGAATACATGCAGCAACATCCCGAAGATAAGGAAATGGCAGAGCAATTTCCAGCATATGTGAAAAAGCAAAATAAAGCGTTAGTTTTGTAATCAAAATTTTGTGAATATCATATAAAAAAGTCATGAGAAAATTTTTTAAAAATCTCGATGACTTTTTTTCTATCATAAATTCACAAATTGGCAAGCCCAAAAGTGTTAAACTTGTCTCCACGGGTTGGACCAATTTTGTTTATATTGCTAAGTCAAAAAAGGGCAAATTTGTTTTCAGGTTTCCTCGCAACGCATTTTTTGCACGGGCGCTTGAAAAGGAGTGCGAATTTTTGCAGCAACTTTATCAGCATGACAGCACTTTGCCTATTCCCAAATTGCGGTTGTTTTATTATAAAAATCGCCCATACTCTGTGCATAGATACATCCCCGGCAAGTCTATGACGCAGGCGCGGCTTTTAGAATATCAAAAAACAAGGCTGGCGAAAGAGATTGTTGAATTTTTGTTTGCCTTATCAAATTTTACGCCAAACATGAAACTGCCAAAAACCTCCACCTTTTTGGCAAGACTTTCAAAGGTAAGCGGAAAGGGCGGGTATGACCTATCTAAGCATGCCCCGCTGATTTATGCCGAAAAGCAGTATTTAATTTTGACGCATGGCGATTTAAACCCAGGCAACATAATTATAAAAAACGGCAGGCTTAAAGCCGTGCTGGATTTTGCGTTTGTAAGTTACTGCTCGCCGCTGGATGATGTGGCTAGATTGATTGGCAGGCTGCAAGGTGATTTTGCTAAGTTCCTGCTGCCTGTTTTTGAAAGCAAGTTTAACATTAAAGTAAGCGAAAGTGATGTTGAAAATTTAACAGGCGTTTGGAACTATGTTGAGCAAAAATATGTGGAGTATATCAAATTAAACCATCCTGATATAATTCTTCCAAAAAACTTTTCTTAGCGCTCAGCAGTTGGGCTTCATTGAGGCGAGGGCACTCAATTTTTTTGCGAGCATCTTTAAAAAATTTAAAGGCTTTTTTGCTGCTGCCCACATACACCGCTTTTGCATCGAACGCCGACCAAACGGCGCAATTAAATTTATATTTTTTTGTTAGATATTTAAAGGTTTTTTGCAGCATGGCATCAAAATAATTTGCTGATTTTATTGCAGTTATTCGATGAATTTTTTTCTGGCGTTTAAAAACAAAAATATCACTTATTTTTTTGTTTACTGCCATAATTTGAAAAAAATGAAAATAATTTCTTGAAAAAATCTCAAAAAATATATAATTTTCAAATTTTTTATCCAAAAGCGCGATTTCTAAAACTATATCCAACCCGTCCTCAAACGCAAATTTCAGTACCCACAACAAAACTTTTAAGGCAAAGCCGTTTGTGATTTCACGCACATTTTCATCGTCAGCAATTTGGGCATAGCCAGGATAGAACATTGCAAAATTTCTTACGGCGATGTGAAGAGGTTTGATGTTATGGTTTTGACAGTATGACAAAGTTGCGCCAAGCAGTTGCGAGGTTTTGCCAGACCCGCTTTGCCCAGTTAATCTAAAAATTCTTTTGCCTGCTGTGCAATCCCTCTTGTAAAGGGCATAGGCTTTTTGGGCTTGGGTGTAAACAACCTCAGCATCAGTTTCATCATGCCAAATGCTTTTGCAGGCAAATTTGTAAGCATTAAAAAATTGCTCCATCCTTGATATTTATTCGGGATGGGGCAATTTTGTTAATAAGTGCTAAACTGCGAATTATATAGGTTGTAGTAAAAGCCTTTTTTAGCCATCAGTTCTTTGTGCGAGCCTTGTTCGATTATGTTGCCTTTGTTCATCACCAAAATGATGTCGGAGGAGGTGATGGTTGACAGCCTGTGCGCAACCACAAAACTTGTTTTGCCCGTCATCATTTTGTTGAAGGCGGTTTGTATTGCAAGTTCTGTTCGAGTGTCGATGTTGCTTGTTGCTTCATCCAAAATCAGCATAGGCGGCCGCATCAGCATAAGCCTTGCAATGCACAGCAGTTGTTTTTGCCCTTGTGAAAGGTTGTCGCCGTTTTCATTTATGATGGTGTTGTAGCCATTTGGCATTGTTTGAATAAAGAAGTCGGCTCCTGCATTTTTTGCGGCACGCCGCACTTCCGCATCGGTTGCGTTTGGCTTGCCGTAGGCAATGTTACCCCTGATGCTGGCGCTAAACAACCAAGTTTCTTGCAAAACCATGCCAAACTGTTTGCGCAGGCTTTTTCTTTTCACGGTGCGGATGTCTTTTCCGCTTACCTCAATGCTGCCACTGTTTACATCATAGAAACGCATTAAAAGGTTGATTAGTGTGCTTTTTCCACAGCCGGTAGGGCCGACTATGGCAACTTTTTGTCCTTTGGAAACGCTTAAATTTAAGTTTGTGATAAGTCTTTTGTCCGGAACATATGAAAACTCAACATTTGTGAACTTAACCGTTCCAGTACAGCGCTTCAATACTGGAAGGTTGGCGTCGCTGATTTCGTCTGGAATGTCCAAAACTGCAAACATTCTTGCCGCTGATGCGAATGCCGCTTGAATATCCGAAAACACTTCGGTTATGGCGTTGAATGGCCTGGTGTATCTGCTGGCGTATGAAAGCAAGGTGCTGATGCTGCCCACACTTAAAATGCCGTCCATGGCATAGAAACATCCCATGATTGCAACAACAGCGTATAACAGCCCATTTAAAAATCTTGAAGTAGGTGAGGTTAATGACGAGTAAAACATTGATTTATTGGAACTATCTTGAAGTTTCTTGTTAATTGCCTCAAATTTATCTATGGAGCGGCCCTCATATTCAAATGCTTTTACAATTTTTTGATTGCCCACATATTCCGCCAAAGTGCCCGAAAGGTCGCCAAGTTCTTTCACCTGGCGTTTGAACAGGCGGTTGGTTCTGCGCGCGATATACAGAGATACCAACAACGAAATTGGGGTTACACAAACAATTACGGCAGCGATTGGCACATTGATTAAAAACATAAACACAATCGTCATTGCAATGGTTGAGAAGCAATCAAAGAATGTGGTTAGGCCTGTTACGAAGCCGTCTGTTATGTTTTCAATGTCGTTAACCATTCTGCTTTGCAAATCGCCGTGGCTGGAATTGTCAATAATTTTAAGAGGCACTTTGTTAAACTTTTTAAACAGGTCGTTGTGCATCTGTTCTTCCATTTTATATGAAAGGTCGTTGGCGGTTTTGTTTGTAAGCCATTTTAGAACGGCGAACAGAATTATGCACACCACAAGCGCAACAATATATTTTAGCAGCATATCAAAGTCTACGTTGCCCGGGCCGACGATATAGTCGATGCCGCGGCCGATAATCAAAGGAATTGCAATTTCAAAAATGGTGTTTGCAAAACCAAAGAACAGTGAAAGCACAAAAAGGTACCAATGTTTTTTTGCATATTTAAACACCCTGGCAATGGTGGCGCTCTTTTTAGGGCGCTTCACATTTGCAACGCGTTCAATCTTCTTGCCACCGCTGTCTAAAATAATTTCAGTGTCGGTTGCGCGCAACTGCTTTTCTTCGCTTTCGTTGAAAACCTTTGTGGATTCTTGCCACAGCGAAGCGGGCAGGGCGGTTGGCGAAATTACATTCTTTGTTGGCTGAACTTTTTCTGGGTTGTTAAAAGAAGGCTTAGGAAGAGAAGCGATTGCTTTTTGCAACTTCCTAAACTGTTTTTCATCTTTTTTGTTTTTAATCTTGTTTTTTTCTTGCAATTTTCTTCCTTTATTTAGTTTGTGAATCGTAAATTTCTTTATACACAGGGCAACATTCAAGCAATTCTTTGTGTTTGCCTATGCCCACCACATTGCCGTTTTCAAGCACCACAATTTTGTCGGCATTTCTAACAGTTCCCGCACGCTGCGACACCAAGATTACGGTTGATTTAACATTTTCTTTAATGGCTTTTCGCAGCGCCGCATCGGTGGCAAAATCCAAAGCGCTGGCGCTGTCGTCCATAATCACAATTTCAGGGTCGCCAACCAGCGCGCGAGCGATAGTTAACCTTTGGCGCTGCCCACCTGAAAAGTTTTTGCCGCCCGCTTGAACTTTATAGTCATACTTGCCGTCAAGTTCGTTTACAAATTCCTCGCTCTGTGAAATTTTAACCGCTTTGCTCATTTCTTCAAGGGAGGCATCCTGTTTGCGCCAGCGTAAATTTTCTTTTAGCGTGCCTTTAAACAGCACCGCTTTTTGAGGAACTAAGCCAATTTTAGAGCGCAACTGATGGAAACTGTAATTGTTCACATTCACTCCGTCCACAAACACTGCGCCTTGCGAAGCGTCATAGAAGCGTGGAATAAGGTTGATGATGCTGCTTTTACCGCTGCCAGTTCCGCCAATAATGCCAATGGTTTCGCCCGGCATAATTTTAAGATTTAGGTTTTTGATTGCATATTTTGCGTTGTTGTCGTAAGCGAAACTTACATTTTGAAATTCAATTTTTGGAGTTTGTGCATCTGCGGTTATTTCAATTGGCGCAGAGTTGGTTTCAACAATGCTTGGTTTTGTGTCAAAAACTTCATTGATGCGCTTTGCACAGGTTTGAGCCTTAATAAATGCAATAATCATATTTGCCACTGTAACCAGAGCAGTGGAAATTTGCGTCATATAGTTTACAAAAGCAATAATTTCACCCTGAGTAAGCGAGCCAACATTTACTTGCAATCCGCCAAACCACATGATTGCGATGACTGAAAAGTTGATGATTGCTGTGGTTATCGGGCTCAAAAGTGAGGAAACATTGGTTACTTTAATGCCTGCTTTTCTTAAATTTTTTGAAGCAACTGTGAAGCGGCGCTCTTCATCCGCCTGTTTGTTGAATGCCCTAACAACTCTTACGCCTTGCAAATTTTCGCGAGTGATTTCCGAAACTTTATCCAAGTTTTTTTGAGCCTTGTTATACAGCGGATCGGTGATTTTAAGTGTGAAAAGCACAATTCCAACAATAATAGGTGTGATGGCTATAAAAATAAGCGACAGTTTAAGGTCAATCACCATCGAACTGATTATTGCGCCGATAAGAATAAGCGGAGAGCGCATAATAAGACGCAAAAATTTGCCGATGGCTTGTTCAACTCTGGAAACGTCGTGGGTCATTCTGTTGTTGAGTGTGGCAGTGCCAAATTTATCAAGTTCTTTGTGTGAAAATGTATTTATGTGCTCGTACATGCTTTTTCTAATGTCGTATGAAATTCCAGTGGCGGCAAGCGCTGCATATTTTTGCGAAAAGATTGATGAAACTATGCTTACAATGTAAAGGCCAATGACTATGCAGCCGTATAATATGACAAAGTTTGCGTCGTGATTTGCAACGCCCACATCAATCATTTGTGCGACAAGAAGAGGAATGATTATTTCCGAAACTGTTTCAAAAATTTTGAAAAGCGGCGAAATTATCATTGCTTTTTTGTAATTTTTAAAAAATCTAAAAAGTTTTTTCATGTGTTAGTAAAATTATAGCAAATCGCCAATTTTTTATAAAACAATTTTGACAAAATTTTTGATATTGGTATAATTAAACATGCAAAAATATTCTCCAACCAGAATAATCAATATGGCTAAAATTTCCATAGCAACAAATTTTTTGCTGGCGCTTGCAAAAATTGCGCTCAGCATTTATTTTTCAACTTTTTATTATTTCATGTATGCAATTTATAACATTGGCATAATCGTTTCAAAAGTTATTGCAATTAAACAGTATTCAAAGGATGAAGTTAAAGAGCAGGAGAAAGAGGACCTATCAAAATTTCATATCATTGGCATAGTTGTGCTTTTGGCAAGTTTTGCATTTTTGGGATATGGTGTGTTTAGATATTTGCAACCGGAGCCAACCAACTATGGCACAATTGCTGGTGTAACAATCGCCACGATCACCGTGGTGGAACTTTATTTTGCAATAAGGGGCCTGATTATCACCAGGCGCAATAAAGAGCCAATGTTGATAGCCATAAAACTTGTAAACTTGGTGTCGGCGATAACATCGGTTGCGCTTACACAAACTGCGCTGCTTTCATTCACGGCGGCAGAGTTTACCACGGCGGCAGGCATTGGCGCGATGGTCTTTGGCGCGCTTACGAGTGTGATTGGATTTTATATGTTGTTTACAAACAAGATATATAAGTTGTAAAAAACAACTCATTTGCGAGTTGTTTTTTTGGCATGTGCTTGTTGAGGATCATCCTTTCAAGCAAGTTAGCCTATCTTGCCCGCGCACAATTTTTTGGTTGCCTCCCGTGATTTTTCTGGTGCGGCCAAGAGGACTTGAACCTCCACGGTTTCCCACTGGAACCTAAATCCAGCGCGTCTGCCAATTCCGCCATGGCCGCATGATTGAGGGTGTTTAATTGATTAAATTTGTATGTTCCAGTGGCCACTGGAACAAAAGGCAAATTTTTTTGCCTTGCGCAGCGAAGCGGCTAAAATCCAGCGGCGGCTGCACTAGGGAGCGTGAGCGGACGCATCGAGCGCAAGCGAGATTGACGCCGTGGCCGCATAAATAAATTGCCGCATTAGTTTATTGCACGCCGACATTGCTAAAATCCAGCGGCGTCTGCACTAGGAAGCGAAGCGAACGCATCGAGCGTAAGCGA
>ERZ1643251.4045-NODE-4045-length-13039-cov-5.175293_pt1 | contig 13039 bp, 10 predicted proteins | sample MGYA00579261_ERZ1643251 | MGnify/ENA primary metagenome ERZ1643251 (study PRJEB29033, sample SAMEA4952267) | chicken gut metagenome | biome: Broiler Chicken; feature: Gastrointestinal Tract; material: Caecum | place: Ireland | collected 2018 | study: Broiler... | reverse complement strand
ACCGCGAGGAGGCGGCAGAGGCGCATGTGCTGCCATCCCGCTGCCCACATCTGGGCTGCCGATTGGAATGGAACCCGGATGACCGCACCTGGGAATGCCCGTGCCACGGCTCACGGTTTGGCATAGATGGGGAAATCCTAAGCGAACCTGCGGTGTATGGACTCGCACAGGAAAAGGATAACGCATGTGCAGATCAGCTTATAAAATAAATATTACACAGGAAACAGAAGACGCTGTGCAAATTTACAACATACGGCATTGCACTTCAAAGCGAATTACCATGCACATGGTAGAACAAGATGCAAACTGCAAAATGATTTAAAATGGAAATGTGGAATCTTTCAGCCACTGCATTTCCATAAAAAAGCTGATGCCAAGGAACGCAATTTTGGCGCAAAGGGCATCGGATTTTCATGTGCGTTTGCCAACTTTGATGGGTTACCGCAACCGCATCCTTGCATTGCGGATGCTTATGCGTCAAACCCCATCGCATGGTACGCCTTTGCAAGCGTAACAGAAGCTGCGGCGCGCGCCTGCTCCGCGCCTTCCTCCATGACCTTGCGGATGAAGGCCTCATCTGCTGCAAGGCGCTTAAACTCGTTTTGCACAGGCGTAAGCTCTGCGATTACAGCGTCCGCTACCGCAGTCTTGAGGTGGCCATAGCCTTTGCCCTCAAATTCCGCTTCGGCTTCCGGCATAGTTTTTCCGGTAAAAGTGGTATAGATCGCAAGCAGGTTTGATACGCCGGGCTTGTTGGCAGGATCAAACTTGATGATGCCATCGCTATCTGTGACAGCGCGCTTGAACTTTTTGAGGATCACAGCGGGATCATCCATAATTGCGATATAACCGTTGGGGTTCGGGTCGGATTTGCTCATCTTCTGGGTGGGATCCTGCAGGCTCATCAGCCGCGCTCCTACCTTGGGGATATATCCTTCCGGGATGCGGAAGGTTTCACCGTGCACTTTATTGAAGCGGATGGCGATATCCCGCGTGATTTCGATGTGCTGTTTTTGGTCATCGCCCACGGGCACAAGGTCACTCTGATAGAGAAGAATATCCGCCGCCATCAAGACGGGATAGGTGTAAAGCCCGGCATTGATGTTATCCGCATGCTTCTGCGCTTTATCCTTGAATTGCGTCATGCGGTTCAGCTCGCCGATATAGGTGCTGCACGCGAGTACCCAATTAAGCTCCGCATGCTCTTTTACATGGGATTGCACGAATACCACGGAGCGTTTTGGGTCTACGCCGCAGGCGAGCAGCAGCGCAACCGTGTCAAATGCGCGCTTGCGCAATGCGTCGGGATCCTGTTTCACGGTTGCTGCATGAAGGTTCGCCACGCAATAGTAGCAGAAATGGTCTTCCGTTTGCAAAAGCGCCCAATTGCGCAAAGCGCCCACATAGTTTCCAAGCGTTGGGGAACCTGAGGGTTGAATGCCGCTTAACACGATCTTTTTGCGTTGCTGTTCCATGATGATGGTCTCCTTAAAACTTGCGTTTCAATCCGCTTAATACCGAGACATTATACTGCATTTTTAAAACTATGGCAATGCAATGCATGAAATGATACAATAAAAAAGAACGGAGGAGAGCTATGGCATACCAGGCGTTATACCGCAAATATCGCCCGAAACGCTTTCAAGACGTAATCGGGCAGGAACATATCACAACCATATTGAAAAACCAGCTCGTGGAAGGGCACGTGGCGCACGCTTACCTGTTCACTGGCACGCGCGGCACGGGCAAAACCAGCACGGCGAAGATTTTCGCCAAAGCGCTCAACTGCGAGCACTTGGAAAACGGGGAACCTTGCGGCGCATGCGCAAGCTGCCGCATTGCGGAAGCGGGTGGCGTGGACATTATTGAGCTGGACGCTGCTTCCAACACCGGCGTGGAGGATATGCGCGCGCTCATCGACAAGGCGCGCTTTGCGCCGCTTGACCTTAAGGTGAAGGTGTATATTATCGATGAAGCGCATATGCTTTCCAAGAGCGCCTTCAACGCCTTGCTTAAAACGCTGGAAGAGCCGCCCGCACATGTGGTTTTCATCCTTGCGACCACCGAGCCGCAAAGCATTCCTGCAACCATCGTCTCCCGCTGCCAGCGGTTTGATTTTCACCGCTTGCGCGTAAACGATATCGTTTCCTGCATGGAGGGCGTGCTTGCAAGCGCCGGCGCATCGATTGCGCCGGAGGGCATGCGGGCTATTGCGCGCGCAGCAGAAGGCGGCATGCGCGATGCGCTTTCGCTGGCCGATCAGTGCATTTCCTTCTGCGGCGGGAACGTTTCGGCCGAAGACGTTTATGGTGTGCTCGGCAGCATGGAAAGCGATTTCCTGTTCAGCGTGGCCGATGCGCTCCTTTCGGACGACCGTGACCGTGCGCTGCGCCTTCTTGAACGCGTGGTAAACGAAGGACGGGATCTGCCCGTGTTTACGCAGGATCTTGTCCGCCACTTCAGAGCGTTGTTGCTTGCAAAGCTCTGCGGCTCCTGCAGCGACATTCTGGATTGCACGGAAGACGCCATGCGCCGCTATGAGCAACAGGCTGCGCACGCCAGCGAAAAGCGAATCACGCGCGCGATTGACGTGCTGCTTAACGCTGGTTCCAATCTGCGCTATTTGGCGCTGCCCCGCGTGCAGCTGGAATGCGCTTTCGTGCGCATCACAGCACCGGAGGAGGAACCGCAAACCTTAGCGTTGCTCATGGAACGCATAGAGCAACTCGAGATGAAAATGCAACAGGGCCTTGTGCAGACGCGGCCGGCTGCTTCAGCAGGGGAAGAAGCTGAAACAAAAGAATCCGCTGCGGAAGATGACGATGTGCCGCCTTGGGAAGATGCGCCGGAGCATGCATATGAGGCGGAGTATGTCCCGCCTTCAGATGCTGATGCACCACCTGCGCCACAGACGGAAGAATGCAGGCAAGAACAGGTGTCAAAAGTGCAAGCGCCTGCTATGGACGCAAAAGCATATTGGGATGCTGCGCGCAAGGTGCTTCAGAAAAAGAACCCAACGCTTGCTGTGCTTGCGCTCAAGGCTTCAGATTGGCGGTGTGAAGGGGATTCGCTGGTTGTTTCCTTTGATAAAAAACCGTTTTACGATGCGTTCTCTACGCCACAGAATTTCAAACTGGCAGCAGAATCCGTTTCAAACGTTGCAAACGGATTGCAGTTGCGCCTTGCGCTTGCAGGCCCAAAGGCAGAAAATGCGGCTTCAATTGAAGATGCTGCGCGCAAAGCATTTGGCGATATGCTGGAAATTGTGGATTGAAGGGGACGCCGTTGCGCAACATATTGTGGAACGCTGGAACACATGGTATAATAACATGTTCACATATACTTTGGCGCAGGCCATCGCTTAGGAGGTTTTTATGGCACGAGGCGGGTTCCCCGGCATGGGTGGCAATATGCAGCAATTGATGAGACAGGCGCAGAAGATGCAGCAGGATGTGCAGCGCCTGCAGCAGGAGATCTCCGAACGCGAGTTTTCAGCGGCTGCGGGCGGCGGCGTGGTAAAAGCCACGGTGCTGGGGAGCAAGGTTGTAAAAGCGATTGAGATTGACCCCGCGTGCGTGGATCCAGACGATGTGGAAATGTTGCAGGATCTCGTGCTGGCAGCTGTTAACGAGGCGCTGCGCATGGCGGATGAAACCATGGCAAGTGAGATGAACCGCGTCACGGGCGGGATGAACTTGGGTTTCTGAGTGGGGCAGGATGAGCATCGAGGCGATTAACACGCTTACGGCGCAGCTTGCGCGGCTGCCCGGGATTGGTGCGAAAAGCGCACAGCGGTTGGCATATCATATTCTGGATATGCCGGAGGCCAATGCACGGGAGCTTGCCGCTGCGATTACACGCGCCCGTGATACGGTGCGTTATTGCCCCATCTGTGGCAACTATACCGACACGGAGCCTTGCGCGATCTGCGCAGATGCAACGCGCAAAAGCGATGTGCTCTGCGTGGTGCGGGATGCGCGCGATGTTTTTTCCATGGAGAAACTTCGGGAATTCCGCGGTAAATACCACGTGCTGCACGGGACGATTTCCCCAATGGATGGCGTGGGGCCGGATGACATCCGCATCAAGGAACTGCTGGCACGCGTGAAGGACGAGGGCGTAAAGGAAGTGATCCTCGCTACGAACCCGGACGTGGAAGGGGAAGCGACTGCCTCCTATATCGCGCGGTTGATAAAGCCCATGGGCGTGCGGGTTACGCGGATTGCGCATGGCATCCCCATCGGTGGGAACCTGGAGTATGTGGATGAAATGACGCTGCTTAAGGCTGTGGAGGGCAGGCGCGAGATGTGATGCCCAGACATTTCGGAATTAAAACGAGAATTTAAGGCGAAATTAATAATAAGTTTACTTTTATGCAACCTTTTGGGATGCAGAATCGTTTATGATAAGAGTAATGAACAAAGTGTGAATTTATCGGGAGGAGGCACGGCATGAAATCGTTGTGGAAACTGATTGCAATCACGCTGGCGATTGGCTTTTTTGCATGCGCCTGTGCCGCTCCGGTAACCGCGCCGCTTTCCAGCGCGCGCGCCCTCTCCGATGTGCAACGCATCTATAAGAATGCAACGCTTGTTGTGATGGGAAAATGCATGCAGGCGCACATTAACAGCGATGGTGATACCTGCTACGACCTTTGCATTGAAGAGGTGATTGCGGGCACCGCAGAAGTTGGGGATGTGATTCACTGCACGCAGGGTACCATGAAGGATGGCGAAACGTATCTGCTCTATTTGGCTGAAGGCGAGGATGCATATCACACGGAAGACATGCCGCATTACAAATTGCTTTCCGATGAGCCATTGCTGGTTTCGGAAAATGGGACGGTAGCGTTTTCCGGCATGCAGCTTTCGCTTTCCGAGATTCGAAGCGATATGGAGCGGATGAACGCTGTGGTTACCGCGCCTGCATCGACTTATTATTACAAGGCGCTTGAAAACTTGATTGATGCTGCGGATGAAATCTTTATCGGCTGCGTAAAATCCGTTCCCGAAATTCAAGATATGGCGTTCCGCTCCCAAAAAGATGGAACCATTGTGGAAAACACGCTGCCTGCGGCTATTGCGCAGGTTGAAGCATATGGCGTGTTGAAGGGGGCGCTCAATTACGGGGATGTTGTAAAGCTTGTATATTCGCCTGCAATGAGCGCCAACATCGTGGATGCAACAACGCTCCAGGCACTTTCCTATGGCGAGCAGAACGTGCCGGCATTGGAGGAAGAAGCGGTGTATCTGTTCTTCTTAACGCAGAGCCCGGATGCAAAGCAGGACTATCGTTTTTCCATCAACCCGATGCAAGGCTATGTGCGCGTGGACCAGGAGGATAGAGTGCAGGTTTCTTATGTAAACCGGGCGCTTTTGGGATATAAAACGCTCGATTCACTCGTGGAAGCGATTAGGGCCTTTATGGAAAGCTGATTTATTGCAAACAATGCTGTTTTTAAGGAAGCGAATGCTTCCTTTTTTATATTGATGAATATATTTTTCAATTCGGAGGCTTGACAAAAAAGCAAAATAAGCGTATAACAAAGGTCGGCTCTATGAATAGGGAGGAGATCGAGCATGCAGCTGCTGTATTTTATTACGAATCAAGCAGATCAGATCCCAGCTGTTCTTGCGCGGCTTGCAGAGGCAGGCGTGAATGGCGCAACGGTGGTAAACTGCGAAGGCATGGCGCACATGCTGGCAACGAGCGCGGAAGCACCGGCATTTTTTGGTTCACTGCGCAGCCTGTTCAACACGGAAGAAACGGGCGAAGGCAAGATGGTGCTTGCTGTAATGAAGGATGAAACCATCCTTTCGGCAAAAGAAGCCATCCAATCCGTCTGCGGCAGCTTTGATGAGCCGAACACCGGCGTAATGTTTTCAGTGCCAGTCATGCATTTTGAAGGAGTAACAAAGAATAAAGCATGAATATGTTGCTGAGTATGGCGGCAGCGATCGCCTTAGGGCTTTTGCTGACGCGCATCGCAAAAAAGATAAACCTGCCAAATGTAACGGCATACCTGGTTGCGGGCCTCGCTGTAGGCCCGTATTGTTTGAATTTGTTTGACCAAGACGCGCTTGCGGGAGTCGCGCAGATTACAAGCGTTGCACTTGGCTTTATCGCTTTTTCCATCGGCGGAGAATTTAAATGGGAGAGCTTGAAACGCGTAGGTACAAAAGCGGTGATTATCACGCTATTCCAAGCGCTTGCTGCCCTTGCGCTGGTGGATATTGTGCTGCTGGTGTTTGGATTTGATGTTCCGCTTTCCATTACGCTTGGAGCGATCGCCACCGCAACTGCGCCTGCTGCTACGCTGATGGTCGTGCGGCAATATCGCGCGCAAGGTACCATGACCAATACGTTGCTTTCCGTTGTGGCGATGGATGACGCCGTCGGACTTGCCGCATTTTCAATCTCCCTTGCAATCGCACAATCGTTAACGAGTGGCGCAGCGCCTACTTTATATAATATGCTCATCTCCCCTCTGCTCGAGATTATACTTTCCCTTGTAGTGGGAGGGCTTCTTGGCGCGCTGCTTTCATTTTTAATGCGCTTTTTCCGCTCACGGGCAAACCGCCTTTCGCTGATGCTCGCTGCGGTGCTTGCCGGTGTAGCGCTTGCGGACGGCTATGGCTTGAGTTCCCTTCTGACCTGCATGGCCATTGGTGCGGCGATGGTGAACCTTCGGGATGATTCTGAAATGCTGGTAGAAATCATAGACCGTTGGACACCGCCGCTGTTTACGCTGTTCTTCGTAATCTCCGGGGCGGAGCTTGATTTGCACGTATTGAGCACGGTGGGCATTTTGGGGCTGCTGTATATCCTTGCGCGGTCGTTTGGAAAGTATTTTGGCGCTCGTGTTGGCGCCAGCGTGGTGAAGAGCGAGCCTAAAATTCGAAAATACCTTGGTTTAACGTTGCTCCCGCAGGCCGGTGTGGCGATTGGCATGGCGCAGGTGGTGATTACAAAGCTGCCGGAGTATGGCGCTGAAATCCGCGCAGTGGTGCTATGCGCAACGCTGGTTTATGAATTGATCGGCCCCGTGATTACGCGCATCGCACTGGAACGCTCTGGCGAGATACCAGAATCGGTGCTGGCAGAGCAAAAGCATAGAAAAAACAAGGCGTCAGCACATTAGACGATTTGCGAACTAGCCGAATGAGAATGAAAAAAGAACGGGTTTTTTGAACCCGTTCTTTTAAACCGCCAAACGATTTACCTTTTATGAATAAACCATCTCTCATGAAGCGCTTGCATTGAATCGCACAAGATGGCATGGCATATTGGAACACGTTAGACCGTTGCTCCGGTTATAAGCCCATTTCCTTTATTGGATGAATTTGCGCAAAGAGGATAACAGGGCCGCAAAAAAGAGCGGGCTCAAAGAACCCGCTCTTTTGCTTTGTTGCTTTAAAAGAAGTTCTGCCGATCAGACAAGGCCCTGTGCCATCATGGCATCCGCAACCTTCTTGAAGCCTGCAATGTTCGCGCCGGCTACAAGGTTGTAACCCAAACCACACTCTTCCGCAGCTTTTACGGAGGAAGTGTAGATGTTCTTCATGATGCCGCGCAGCTTCGCATCCACTTCTTCAGCAGTCCAAGCAAGACGCTCGGAGTTCTGGCTCATTTCGAGGCCGGAAACCGCCACGCCGCCAGCGTTGACCGCCTTGGAAGGCGCAACGATGAGGCCCTGCTTCATGAGGTAATAGAGCGCATCGTTGGTGGTGGGCATGTTCGCAACTTCGATGTAATACTTAATGCCGTTTGCGACGATCTTCTCCGCGGAATCCATATGGACGTCGTTCTGCATCGCGCAGGGCATCACGATATCAACCTTGCGGCCGAAGGGCTTCTCGCCGGGGAAGAATTCGACGCCAAACTTGTCGGCATAATCCTGCACGCGGTTGCGGCGGCTTGCATTCATCTCGAGCATGTAGTTGATCTTCTCTTCGGTGACAACGCCATCGGGATCATAGATGTAACCATCCGGACCGGACAGGGTGACAACTTTGCCGCCCAGCTCAGCAATCTTCTTGGTTACGCCCCAAGCAACGTTGCCGAAGCCGGAAACCGCAACGGTTTTACCCTGGATGGTATCGTTCTCATGGTTGAGGACTTCGCAGAGGTAATAAACAGCGCCGAAGCCGGTCGCCTCCGGGCGGATCAAGGAGCCGCCGAAGGAGAGGCCCTTGCCGGTCAACACGCCGTTTTCATATGCGCCTACGAGGCGCTTATACTGGCCGAACATATAGCCAATCTCACGGCCGCCTACGCCCAAGTCACCAGCTGGAACGTCCACGCTGGGGCCAATGTGGCGATAGAGCTCGCTCATGAACGCCTGGCAGAAACGCATGATTTCCATATCGCTCTTGCCGGTGGGATCGAAATCGGAACCGCCTTTGCCGCCGCCCATGGGCAGGGAAGTGAGGCTGTCTTTGAAGGTCTGCTCAAAGCCGAGGAACTTCACGATGGAAAGGTTCAAGTTGCGCGCAAAACGCAGACCGCCCTTATAAGGCCCGATAGCGCTGTTGAACTGGACGCGATAACCGCGGTTTACCTGCACGTTGCCGGCATCATCGACCCAGGTCACGCGGAATTCAATGGTGCGCTCCGGCTCGACCAGGCGCTCCAGCAAACGCATCTTCTGGTATTCCGGATGCTGTTCAATAACGGGTTCAAGGGAGGTGAGAACCTCTTCTACCGTCTGGATGAATTCTGGTTCATGGGAGTCACGCGCTTTTACCTTGTCAAGTACTTCCTGGATGTAGGCGTTCATGGTTTGTCCTCCATATTAATGTTTCGGGAATTGGATAGCGGGGCGGTCAAGGGCGCGTCCAGCTACCATGCTTATCATAAATCCGTTGCGTTGATATGTCAATATCAATTGCATACTTTGTGTGTGAAATTCTGCTTGGAAGCAACAAAAACGAAAAAATGAGTTAAGAAAGTTAAGAAAAATCCCGGCTTTTTAGGATGCGGCATGGGTGCATGAATGAAGAAAATATTGAATAAAAATTCAAAAATACTTTATAAATACAATGATAAATATGAAGAATGCAGGAAAACAAAATGCAGGATTCCCTGCATGTAATGCCGGGTGAATGCGCGGGGAAGAGAATGGCTTAAAATGGGCAAAAAACCTAAGAAAACAGAGAACAAAGATGCAGGATTTCAAACGCAGCTTGCAGAAAAAATGGATTTAAAATGAAATTTTTGATGCATAAGCTTTTGCAGGGGAAATTTGGGCAGGCTGGATGCAAATTGCCCCATTCAAAACGGCATGCCATGAGAGAAACGCGGGCTGTTTCAGCAAAGCAAAGAGGTTTTGCCACCCCGCGGCATTGCGGCATTGAGGGGTTGACAAGCACTGGGGACAGGATATAACATAATGCGTGGAAATAGAATATCGTTTCATAGCGTGGCAGTAAAGTGTTTGATCGCTTGATCGGCTCTTTTAATAGGGAATACGGTGCAAATCCGTAACAGCCCCCGCTACTGTAATACGGACGGCCGCAGCTGCATGCCACTGGGTTTTTACCTGGGAAGGCTTTGCGTGCCGGATGATGTTAAGTCAGGAGACCTGCTGCCTTGCTTTGCAATCACTTTCGGTGGGAAAGTAAGAAACAATTGCTGCTTGAACGCTTTTTGCGCTTTTTACCGACAGTGGAGACCAATTCCCTGTCGATTTTTTTATAAAGAGCTTCAATTCTGCAAAATGCTTTCCCTTTATGCTGAACGGCGTGCGTGCCTTCGGGAGAACCATGCTGCACATGATTGGTGAACGAGCGGGTTTCCCAAACACATGGAGTAGAAAGGGGAAAGAATCGGCCATGAAAACCACGAACAAACGAATCCTTGCAACGCTGCTTGCGCTTCTTTTAGCGCTGGGGCTTACCGCGTGCGCAAAGCAGACGCCCGCCCAGAACGAGCCTACACAAGCACCAAACGAAACGCCCAATGAAACACCCGAGGCGCTGGAGCCTACGCCGGATGCAACCGAGGAAGATGTGGACGGAGAGCTGATCCTGGATCATGAAGAGGAACTGCAATATGCCAATCAGTTTACTTTGACCCATTATAAGGGCGGGTATAAGAAATTTACTGTCGCAAGCGCTGCAGATAAGGAATTCCTGCTGGTGCCGGAAGGAAAGAGCGTGCCAGAAGGCCTTGCGGAAAACGTGGTGGTTTTGCAGCAGCCTCTCACCAAAATCTGCATGTGCAGCACGGGCATGGTTTCCCTTGTGGACGCGATCGGCGGCCTTGACAGCGTAGCGACTGTTGGCACGGAAGCGAGCGGTTGGTATATCGAAAATGTTGTAGAGCGAATGGAGTCCGGAGCGATTCAGTTTTCCGGGAAATATAGCGAGCCGGATTATGAGATGCTTACCGCGGCGGGAATCCAGCTTGAAGTAGATACGACCATGCTCAACAATTGCCCTGAAGTAATGGAAAAATACGATGAGTTGGGCATCCCTTATTTTGTGGAATCCTCTTCGAAGGAAGGGCATCCGCTTGGGCGCGTGGAATGGGTGAAGCTCTTTGGCGCGATCCTTGGCCTTGAGGACGAGGCAAACGCGTATTTCGCTGCGCAGGCTGAAAAGGTTGAGGCGGTTGTGGCATCGGAAAAAGCGGGCAAAACGGTTGCCATGTGCTATATCAGCTCCAGTTCGGACAAGGTTTATGCACGTAACGGCGGTGACTATATGGCTGCCATGATCGGCATGGCGGGTGGCGACTATATCATGGCGGATGTCGAACCGGAAAAAACCGGCAACAGCGCAATTACATTTGAAGAGTTTTATGCGCGCTGCATCGATGCGGATTACATTTTCTATGTAAACTTTGCGCTGAAGTTTTCTTCCATTGAGGAACTCATAGCCTATAACCCGCTCTTTGGGGACTTCCAAGCAGTTCAAAACGGGAACTTTTATATCACCGCCCCGGATTTCACCCAATCCACTGCGGCCATTGGCGGCATCATCGAGGATATGCACACCGTGCTGAACGATGCTTCCATTGAAACGACGGATAGCCTCATCAAGCTCAAATAAAACAGATGGGACAATAAAACGTTTCGGATTCCTCAAATGCCGCTGAACATTGGCGGGCGGCGCGCAAGCGCCGCCCGATGGAGTAAAGGATGGAGAAAAAAAGGTTCGCAATTCGGCTGCGGTATCAGCTGGTATTCCTGGCATTGCTGGCGCTTGTTGCGCTTGGAATCGTGCTCAATGTAAACACGGGCTCGGTCAATATCCCGGTGGTAAAAATATTTAAGATTATCTTCCTGCGCATAGAAGAGGGCAGCGTGGACAGCAAGATCATTTGGAGCATTCGCCTGCCGCGCCTTTTAACGGCAGCGGTGCTGGGGGGCGCGCTCGCGGTTTCCGGTTTCCTGCTGCAAACGTTTTTCCGCAACCCCATCGCAGGCCCGTTTGTGCTGGGCATTTCCTCGGGCGCAAAGATGTGCGTTGGCTTTGTTATCATATTTATTATAGGTTCTTATGGAAATATACCGCCCTATCTTCTGGTCCTTGCTGCGTTTGTAGGTTCGCTGATCATCATGGGGTTCGTGCTGCTGTTTTCCCAAAGGGCAAAGAATATGTCCATGCTGCTTGTGATCGGCATTATGATCGGCTATATCTGCTCCGCGATTACGGATTTTTGCATCGCGTTTGCCAAGGATAGCGATATTGCGCATCTCACATCCTGGTCCATGGGGAGCTTTTCCGGCGCCGCATGGGATACGCTTGGCATTATCTGCGCAATCGTAGGATCTGCGCTTGTGCTTTCTATGCTCATTTCAAAGCCAATGGACGCTTATCAGCTTGGCGAAGGCTATGCAAAAAGCATGGGCATCAACATACGCCTGTTCCGCGTAGTGCTCATCGCGCTTTCAAGCATCCTTTCCGCATGTGTTACAGCGTTTGCGGGGCCGATTTCATTCGTCGGCATCGCAGTGCCGCAGATCGCAAAGTTTTTGATGAAAACCGCAAAGCCCATCGTGATCATCCCAACGTCGTTCCTTTGCGGGGCGGTCTTCTGCATGTTCTGCGATTTGATCGCGCGCACCGCGTTTGCGCCTACTGAGCTTGCAATCGGAACGGTGACGGCCTTTTTTGGAGCTCCGGTGGTGATCAGCCTCATGATTCAGCGCCGCAGTCGCCAGCAATGAGAGGAGCACAGCATGTATTTTGAAACGCATGAACTTTCCGTGGGCTATGGCGGCCGCCCGTTGATTGAGGGGATCAACCTTTCCGTGGAAAAGGGGAGCATTTTGACGCTGATCGGCCCCAATGGATCCGGCAAATCAACGATCCTTAAAACCATTACAAAGCATCTGGAAAAGGTTGCCGGTGTAGTGGAGATTGAAAACAGCAACATTTTCAAATGGAGCAATCGGGAACTTGCCAAGCGCCTTTCCGTAATGCTCACCGAGCGCATTGACCCGGAGCTGATGACCTGCGAGCAGGTGGTCGCAATGGGGCGCTATCCCTATACCAACCATTTTGGCGCGCTTACGCCACAGGACCGCGCCGTTGTAAAGGAATCGCTCTGCCTCGTGCGGGCGGAAGAACTGGCTGAACGGCCGTTTACGGATATCAGCGACGGGCAGCGCCAGCGCATCATGCTTGCGCGGGCAATCTGCCAGCAGCCGGAGATCCTTGTGCTGGATGAGCCCACTTCCTATCTGGATATTCGGCATAAAATTGAACTGCTCGACATCCTGCGCAAAATGGCGGCGGAAAAAAATGTTGCAGTGGTAATGTCCCTGCATGAGATTGACCTTGCAGCAAAGGTATCGGATCAGATCATTTGCGTCAAGGGGGATCGCATCCGCCTGTTCGGCCCGCCGGAAACGGTGTTTACGGATGAAAAAATCAAGGCGTTGTACGAACTGGAGAGCGGTTCGTTTAACACGCTGTTTGGCAGCGTTGAGCTGATGGCGCCGCAGGGGCAGCCAGAAGCGTTTGTGCTGGCGGGCGGAGGGAAGGGCATCCCGGTTTACAGGCTGCTGCAAAAACACAAACGCGCGTTT
>ERZ1643251.4044-NODE-4044-length-13041-cov-5.954951_pt1 | contig 13041 bp, 13 predicted proteins | sample MGYA00579261_ERZ1643251 | MGnify/ENA primary metagenome ERZ1643251 (study PRJEB29033, sample SAMEA4952267) | chicken gut metagenome | biome: Broiler Chicken; feature: Gastrointestinal Tract; material: Caecum | place: Ireland | collected 2018 | study: Broiler... | reverse complement strand
TTCTGCAAAACAGCGTCCAAAGACGTACTGAGAAGCAGTGGAAATTATCTCTTGGGTAAGTGAGATTAGCGCTTGCTGAACTGCGGAGCGCGACGAGCGGCTTTGAGGCCGTACTTCTTGCGCTCCTTCATACGAGGGTCGCGGGTGAGGAGGCCGGCGGCCTTCAGGGCGGGGCGGTACTCCTCGTTGGCCAGCAGCAGAGCGCGGGCCACACCGTGGCGGATGGCGCCGGCCTGGCCGGTGACGCCGCCGCCGGTGACGGTGGCCACGATGTCCACCTTGCCCAGCTGCTCGGTGGTGACCAGGGGCTGACGGACCAGGAGCTTCAGGGTCTCCAGGCCGAAGTAATCGTCGATGTCACGGCCGTTGATGGTGATGGAACCAGTGCCGTTGGGGAACAGATGCACGCGGGCCACGGAGGACTTCCGACGGCCGGTGCCGTAGAGATAAGGCTTCTTGCTCTTATACATGATCGTCTACCTCCTGCTTACTCGGCGGCCCAAATCTCGGGCTTCTGGGCGGCGTGCTCGTGCTCGCCGGCGCGATAGACACGCAGACGGGTGAGGGCGCTCTTGGCGATGGTGTTCTTGGGCAGCATACCCTTGACGGCCAGCTTCATGGCCAGCTCGGGCCGCTCCTGCATCAGGGTACGGTACTTGACTTCCTTCAGACCGCCGATCCAGCCGGAGTGACGGCGATAGTACTTCTGATCCAGCTTCTTGCCGGTGAGCACGGCCTTCTCCGCGTTGATGATGATGACAAAGTCGCCGCAGTCGGCGTTGGGGGTGAACTCGGGCTTGTGCTTGCCCCGCAGCAGGGTGGCGGCGGCGGCAGCGGTCTTGCCCAGGGGCTTGTTCGCAGCGTCCAGGATATACCACTTACGCTCGATGTTCCCCTTGTTGGCCATAAAAGTGGACATAGGTGAAACCTCCATTTTCCTCTACTTCTTATGCGAACTGTTGATTTCAAATAAAATCAGCCGCTCCACTGTACAAGCGGAGCGTTTTGTATTATAGTATTTAGGCGGCTTTGTGTCAACAGCATTTTTTCAATTTTTTAACTCAGCTTTTGAAATCTCTTGTTTTCAAGCAAATTCAAAGAAAATCTCTTGAAATCTCGCATTCGATTTTCTTTTTGTTTGGGCGGAAAGGTTGTGCTTTTCCGCTGTTTTTCTCGAAAGGAGGCCAAAATGAACCGGATCTTATCCCTGGTCCGCCGGTGTGTGGAGGACTACGAGATGATCGCCCCGGGGGACCGGATCGCCGTGGGGGTGTCGGGGGGGAAGGACTCTCTGCTGCTGCTGGCGGCCATGGCCCGGCTGCGGGAGTTTTATCCCGTCCCCTATGAGGTGGAGGCCATCACCCTGGACATGGGGCATGCAGACGGACTGCCCGGCATGGATTTTTCAGGCATCGCCGCCTTCTGCAAGGAGCTGGACGTGCCCTATACCATATTAAATAGTGAGATCCAGCATATCATCTTCGACCTGCGGAAGGAGAAGAACCCCTGTTCCATGTGCGCCAAGATGCGCCGGGGGGCCCTCCACAGCGCCCTGCAGGAGCGCGGGCTGAATAAAATCGCCCTGGGCCACCACTACGACGACGCGGTGGAGACCTTTTTCATGTCCCTGATCTTTGAGGGGAGACTGTCCTGCTTCCAGCCGGTGACCTGGCTGGACCGCACCCAGATCACCCAGATCCGCCCGCTGCTGTACTGCGGGGAGAATCTGATCCGCCACACGGTGGAGCGGCTCCACCTGCCCGTGGTGCACAACCCCTGTCCCGCCAACGGCAGCACCAAGCGGCAGGAGATCAAGGAGCTGATCTACGAGCTCAACGGCCGCTACCCGGGGCTGAAGGCCCGGACCTTTGGGGCCATGCAGCGGCTGCCCCTGCCGGAGTGGGGGCCGGTGGAGCACCGCCGCCGCCCTCTGCCCGAGGACCCGGAGGATATTTCGGCGGTTTGACGAAAGAAAGTTCAAAAATGTTATGGAAACCCGGGGGACCGGGTGCTATAATGGGAGCCAAGCCTGACGTTTTACTTTATAGAAAGGGCGGCCAAGCCGCCTGAGAGGAGAATAGAACAATGAGCGAGGAACTGAACTATACCGCCAACCCGGGCAAACAGCTGGTGCGTACCGTGGACGGCGTGGAGTACCAGCGCATCCCGGTAAAGACGCACCTGATTACCAAGGCCGATAAGATGGAGGATGTGGTCCTCCAGTACGCCAAGGACAAGATGCAGGCGGGGGACATCCTGTTCATCTCCGAGAAGGCGGTGGCCTGCACCCAGAACCGGGCCATCCCCATGGAGGACATCAAGCCCCGGAAGCTGGCCGTCACCCTGAGCCGCTATGTGACCAAGACCCCCGCCGGCATCGGCCTGGGCATCCCCGAGACCATGGAGATGGCCCTCCAGGAGTGCGGCACCCTGCGCATCCTGTTCGCCGCCTTCTGCAGCGTCATCGGAAAGATTTTGGGCAGGAAGGGCTGGTTCTACATTGTGGCCGGCCCCAAGGCCCGGGGCATCGACGGCCCCACCGAGGGGACCATCCCGCCCTACGACCACTACGTGGTCCTCACCCCCGCCGACCCCATGGGCACCTCCAAGAAGCTGGCCCAGGCCCTGGGCCACCCGGTGGCCATCGTGGACATCAACGACCTGGGGGCCAACATTCTGGGCTTCTCCGAAAAGGAGCCCTCCATGGACCAGATCGCCAAGATCCTGGGGGACAACCCCCTGGGCCAGTCCAGCGAGTCCACCCCCATGGGGATCATCCGGAAGGCGTAACACAATACGTGCTCAATACAGTCCGCCGCGAAGCATCTGTTTTGCGGCGGCTGTTTTTATTTTTGGAGCGGAGGAGAAAAATCCTGTAACAGATGGGAGCTACTCGTCCATCCGGGGATTCAGCCGCGCCTGAGAGGGGCGGAACGCGGTATTTCTGGAGTACACCGAGACCATCAAATCGGGTTTGATTCCCGACGGGGAACCCGCTCACATAGCCATCGGGAACGGATTCCTTCTGGACACCCAGAAGGGGGAGGCGTTCCAGGTGGACCGGGAGATTCAGGCGGTCTACTACCTCGCCGGGGATTACGACGCCCTGCTCCAGATGGAGGAGGGGGAGTTCGCCCAGGCGGCGGAGGACGCCGTTCTTCTGTGGGAGAGCGAGTGACAAGAGAACAAGAGGTTTAAAACAGGGGATGGCCGAAACGGCCGTCCCCTGTTCCATATAGGACTGCGGGCGGCAAACGCCCGCGAAGAATACATCTTGCCCAACGGCGGAAAAAGGGTGTACAATATACCATCAAGGTACACCAGAGGAGGCGGGCCGGTGGCGCAGCAGACAAACGACTTTTCTCAGGGGAGCATCCCCAAAAACATTCTGGCCCTGGCCCTCCCCATGACGGCGGCCCAGCTCATCAACGTGCTGTACAGCGTGGTGGACCGCATCTATTTAGGGCTGCTGCCCGGCCACCTGGCCCTCACCGGGCTGGGATTGACGGTGCCGGTCATCTCCATAATCATGGGCTTTGCCAATCTGTGCGGCACCGGCGGCGCGCCGCTGAGCTCCATGGAGCGGGGCCGGGGAAATCGAGAGGAAGCGGAGCGTGTCATGGGAACGCCTTTACCCTGCTCCTGATCTTCGGCGCGGCGGTCACCGCCCTGTTTCTGGTCATCAAACGGCCCATGCTCTACCTGTTCGGGGCCAGCGACGCCACCTATCCCTACGCCGACGCCTATATGACCATCTACCTGACGGGCACCCTCTTTGTGATGATCGGCCTGGGGATGAACCCCTTTATCAACGCCCAGGGATTTGGAAAGGTGGGCATGATGACGGTGGGGCTGGGGGCGGTTGTGAACATCGTCCTGGACCCGGTGTTTATCTTCCTCTTTGACATGGGCATTCAGGGGGCGGCCCTGGCCACGGTGATCGCCCAGGGGTGCTCGGCGGTGTGGGTGCTGAAATTTCTCACCGGGAGAAGGGCCATCCTCCGCCTGCGGCTGGAGTATCTGCGGCTCAGTGCTGCCCGGGTGCGGAAGATCATCGCCCTGGGCCTGTCCGGCTTCTTTATGAACCTGACCAACAGCCTGGTGCAGATCGTGTGCAACGCCACCCTCCAGAGCTGCGGCGGAGACCTGTACGTTGGGGTTATGACCATCATCAACTCCCTGCGGGAGGTCTTTACCATGCCCATCCAGGGCCTGTCCAACGGCTCCCAGCCGGTGACCAGCTTCAACTATGGGGCGGGCCAGTACAGCCGGGTGTGCGCCTCCATCCGGTTTACCATGGGGGTGGCGGTGGCCTGTACCGCAGTATTCTGGGCGGCGGCCATGGTGTTCCCCGGGGCGCTCATCCAGATTTTCAGCCGGGAGCCCGACGTGGTGGCGGCGGGCATCCCCGCCCTGCGCATCTACTTCTGTATGTTCATCCCCATGTCCCTCCAGATGGCCAGCCAGGGCATCGTGGTCAGCCTGGGCCGCTCCAAGCAGGCGGTGTTCTTCTCCCTGCTGCGCAAGGCCATCATCAACGCCCCGCTGACGGTGATCCTGCCCATCTGGATGGGGACCACCGGGGTGTTCACCGCCGAGGCGGTGTCCCAGCTCCTGGGCGGGCTGGCCAGCAGCATCACCATGTATTTTACGGTCTACCGGCCCTACCGCCTCCGGCCGGACAAGCTCCGGGAGGCGGCCCCATGAACAGGGGAGAAGGAGTTCAGATAACAAGGAAAAAGGAGCGATGACCATGTGGCAGGGCGATTATCACACCCACTCCACGCTGGATGACGGAAAGAGCACGCTGGAGGAGATGGCGGCGGCGGCCCACGCCCTGGGCCTGCCCCGGTTCGGTTTCTCCGGCCACAGCTGGTGCCCCTGGGAGGAGGACTACTGCATCCCAAAGGACCGGATAGAGGAGTATCTGAGCACAGCCCGGGCCCTCCGGGACCGGTACGCTGGGAAAATGGAGATATTCCTGGGGCTGGAGCTGGATTTCTACGGGGAGCGGCCCCAGGGATTGGATTATGTGATCGGTTCGGTCCACGGCCTGATGCAGGACGGGCGGTTCTACGCCGTGGACGAGAGCCCGGAGGCCACCCGCCGGGCGGTGGAGGAGGGCTTCGGCGGGGACTGGTACCGGTACACCGACGCCTATTTCGACCTGGTGGCCCAGCTGCCCGAGCAGACCGGCTGCGACTGGATCGGCCACTTTGATCTGGTGAGCAAGTTCAACCAGCAGGACCCCCGGTTCGACGAGGAGAGCCCCCGGTATCTGCGCCGGGCCCTGGAGGTGCTGGAGCATCTGGTCCGGCAGGGGCAGTGCCTGGAGGTGAACACCGGGGCAATCACCCGGGGGTATCGGAGTGTGCCCTACCCCGCGGAACCGCTGCTCCGCCGCTGGAGGGAGCTGGGGGGAGAGATCATCCTCAACTCGGACGCCCACCACGTCTCCCACCTGTGCGCCGGCTTCCGGGAGGCGGAAGAACTTGTGAAGGAACTTGGCTTTACCCATATCAATATTTGGACCAGGGACGGGCTCCGGCCGGAGCCCCTCTCCCGGGGATAAGGAGGTGTGCCGCCCATGCGGCTGCAAGGCGCGATTTTTGATTTTCACGGGACGATCTTGGATGACAAGGGAAATCCCCTGCCCGGTGTGGACCGGGTTCTCTCCATGATGAAGATGGAGGACGTGTGGATGTATCTGGTGTGCGACGGGGACCCGGCCCCGGTCCGCTCCGCTCTGGAGGGGGCCGGGCTGTGGGGCCGCTTCCGGGGGCTCATCTCCGCCGCCGAGCACGGAGGGGACCCCCTGGACCCGGAGCTGTACGAGAAGACGGTGCGCCGCCTGCGCACCGCCAAGCAGGCCACCCTGGTGTTTACCGCCCGGGAGGAGCTGCTGGAGGTGCTGAAGAAAAACGGCTTCTTTGCGGCCCTGGTGGGGGAGGGGCACTCCCCGGAGGCCATAGCCCAGGCGGACGAGACCATCCCTAACTATGAAACCATGACCCCACCGGCGGAACCGGTGGGGACGCGTAATTTTTATTGGTTGCCCGAGCAGCCGTGCTTGTCCTCGCCGCAGGAGCCGCTGCGGCACTGGTGCCCCTCCTCGTGGTGGTGGGCGCACTGGGTGTCCGGGTCGTAGGAGAGCGTCCCCTTCAGCAGGGCCGCCACGCTCTCGTCCGCCCCGCCGGATACGCCGGGGTAGAGCTGGATGCCGGCCTCCGCCAGGGCGGTGCGGGCCCCGGCGCCGATGCCGCCGCAGATCAGGGCGTCCACCCCGTGGCTCTGGAGGAAGCCCGCCAGGGCGCCGTGGCCGCTGCCCACGGCGCTGACCACCTGGGAGGAGGTCACCGCGCCGTCCGCCGCGTCGTACAGCTTGAACTGCTCACAGTGGCCGAAGTGCTGAAACACCTGGCCGTTTTCATAGGTTACCGCGATTTTCATGGAACACACCTCGCATGTTATAGTACCTCTATTGTACGCCGATTCCGGAAAAAAGCAAGCCGCCCCTCCGCTTGTAAAAGAGAAAACCCCTGTGTTATAATAGGATTTGGCAAACTGTGCAAGAGGGAGTAGAGACATGAACGAGAGAGAAGTTGCCGAGCTCCGCCGCCGCTTCCGTCAGGACCGCAGCGGCATTTCCCATGTGCGGGGCTGTTATGTGAACGAAAACCGGGAGATCGTCTCCCAGTTCGACCAGTCCCTGGGGGTGCTGACCCAGGAGGAGAACGAGAAGCTGCTCACCCTCCTCCGGCGCACCCTCACCGGGACCCTGGGCAAGAATTTATTGGATATCACCTTCGCCACCCAGCAGGTGGTCCACGGCGCGGAGCACAAGCGGCTCATGGATCTGCGCGCCTCAGAGCTGAGGGACGAGGAGGCGGTGGGGGCCCTGTTCCAGGCGGTCATCCAGTCGGTCAATCTGGAGGGGAACTATATGATCCTCCTGGCCCGCGACGCCTACGACGTGCCCTACCGGGGCAAGGACGGGGAGGAGCAGGAGGACGCGTCCTCCGAGGTGTTCTCCTATCTGATCTGCGCCATCTGTCCGGTGAAGCTCACCAAGCCCGCCCTCAGCTACCAGGTCCAGGAGGGGGTCTTCTGCACCAAGACGGCGGACTGGGTGGTGGCCCCGCCCGCCCTGGGCTTTCTGTTTCCTGCCTTTGACGACCGCAGCGCCAACATCTACGACGCCCTCTACTACACCAAGGACATCCAGGACGTGCAGGAGGCACTGGTGGCGTCGGTGTTCGGGGCGCCGGCCCCCATGCCCGCCGCCGCCCAGCAGGAGAGCTTCCGGGCAGTGCTGGGGGAGGCCCTGGAGGAGGACTGCTGTCTCCAGGTGGTCCAGGCGGTCCACGACCAGCTGTGCGGCCTGATGGAGGACCACAAGGAGAGCCGCGACCCAGAGCCCCTGACCATCGGAAAGGGGGAGGTGCGCCAGGCCCTGGCCGCCAACGGGGTGTCCCAGGCGCACATCCAGACCTTTGAGCGGCAGTACGACGAGGCCTTTGGGGCGGACGCCCAGCTCAGCCCCCGGAATCTGGTGGACCCCAAGAAGATCGAGGTGAAAACCGCCGACGTGACCATCAAGGTCAGTCCCGACCGGGGCGATCTCATCGAGACCCGGATCCTGAACGGGGTGAAGTACATTCTGGTCCGGGTGGAGGAGGGCGTGGAGGTCAACGGCGTGCCGGTGCAGATCACGGAGTGAGTGGATGCGGGCGTTTCGCCGCCTGACCGATTCCAGTTAAGGCCGCTCCAGGCGGCGAAAGGCCTGGAGCAAACGCGGAGCTCCGGCGCAAAACAGCGCGCGGCGGGAAGCAGACGCCAGGAAACAGAACCAAGAGAAAGAAGGAAACCGCATGCCAGCCAAAGCCATTATGATCCAGGGTACCATGTCCAACGCGGGGAAGAGCGTCCTCACCGCCGGCCTGTGCCGGATTTTCAAGCAGGACGGCTACTCCGTGGCCCCCTTCAAGAGCCAGAACATGGCCCTGAACAGCTTCATCACCAAGGAGGGCCTGGAGATGGGCCGGGCCCAGGTGATGCAGGCGGAGGCCGCCGGGGTGGAGCCCTCGGTGCGCATGAACCCTATTCTCTTGAAGCCCAACAGCGACACGGGCAGTCAGGTCATCGTCAACGGCGAGGTGCTGGGGGACATGCGGGCGGCGGACTACTTCCGCTATAAGAAGCGGCTCGTCCCCCAGATCATGGAGGCCTACCGCTCTCTGGCGGCGGAGCACGACATCATCGTGCTGGAGGGGGCGGGCAGCCCGGCGGAGATCAATCTGAAGTCCGACGACATTGTGAACATGGGAATGGCCAGGCTGGCCGGGGCCCCGGTGCTGCTGGCGGGGGACATCGACCGGGGGGGCGTGTTCGCCTCTCTGTACGGCACGGTGGCCCTGCTGGAGCCGGAGGAGCGCTCCATGGTCAAGGGGACCATCATCAACAAGTTCCGGGGGGACGTGGACATCTTGAAGCCGGGCCTGTCCCAGCTGGAGGCGCTCACGAGCGTGCCGGTGCTGGGGGTGGTCCCCTGGCTGGACCTGGACCTGGACGACGAGGACAGTTTATCCTCCCGGTTCTCCGCCCGGCGGGCGGGGGCCCCTCTGGACATAGCGGTGGTCCGGCTGCCCCGCATCTCCAACTTTACCGACTTCAACGCCCTGGAGCGCCACCCGGCGGTGGGGCTGCGGTATGCCGCCCGGGTGGAGGAGCTGGGGAGGCCCGACCTGGTGATCCTCCCCGGCACCAAGAGCACCCTCCACGACCTGCGCTGGCTGCGCCAGAGCGGCCTGGAGGCGGCCATTCAGAAGCTGGCCGCCGGGGGCACGCCGGTCATCGGCATCTGCGGGGGCTATCAGATGCTGGGGGAGAGTCTGTCCGACCCGGAGGGGGCGGAGGGGGGCGGCCGGATGGCGGGGATGGGCCTGCTGCCCGTCTCCACCGTTTTCCGGCGGGACAAGACCCGTACCCAGACCGCCGGGACCTTCCCGGACTGTGGGGGCTTTTTTGCCCCCCTGTCCGGCGCGCCCCTGGAGGGGTACGAGATCCACATGGGGACCGGCGGCGGGCTGTTTTCCGTCCGGGACCGGGTGCTGGGCACCTACCTCCACGGGCTGTTTGATTCCCCCGCCCTGCTCCAGAGGCTGACCGCCCTGCTGCTGAGGGAGAAGGGGCTGCCGGAGGACGAGGCGGGGGAGCCGGAGGACGTTTGGACCTATAAGCAGCGGCAGTACGACAAGCTGGCCGCCGCGCTGCGGGAGAGCCTGGATCTGCCGGCCATCTACCGCATTCTGGACCGGGGACTGGAGAAAGGGGGCGCTGCCCGATGATTTATCACTGTGTGAAAGATGACTGCCGCTTCTGGGGGGAGGGGGACGCCGTGCCCCAGCGCTGCCCTCAGTGCGGCGCGCCCCTGGTCCAGGCGAAGGAGGGCGAGCTCACCGGAGACGCCTGGTCGGCCCTGGGGGTGTTCTGGGTGGAGCAGGACGGCCACGAGGCGCGGGCGCTGGAGTGCTTCCGGAAGTCCGCCCAGATGGGCAGCGGCTGGGGCACCTGCAACCTGGGGCTGTGCATGGAGCAGGGCATCGGCGTGAAGGCCGATCCCCGCCAGGCCGTCTGGCTCTACCAGCAGGCGGTGGAGATGGGCAGCCTGTCCGCCCTGTGCAACCTGGGCGTGTGCTATGAGGACGGCATCGGAACCACTCCGGACCCCAAGCTGGCGGCGGAGCACTACCGCCGGGCGGCCGATTACGGCTCCGCCCGGGCCCAGCGGCTGCTCTCCCACTGCTACGAGCAGGGCATCGGGGTGGAGCGGGACCTGGAGCAGGGCTTCCGGTGGGTGCGGATGGCCGCCCTCCAGGGCGACCCCCTGAGCCAGACGATTTTGGGCAAGCACTATGAGTTCGGCGTAGGGGTGGACCCGGACCCGGAGCTGGCGGTGGGCTGGTACCGGACGGCCGCCCAGGCGGGGGACCCGGAGGGGCAGTGCTGCCTGGGCTGGCTTATGGAGCAGGGCAAGTGGGTGGAAGCGGACCCGGAGGGAGCGGTGGAGCTCTACCGAGAGGCCTGCCGGCAGGGGTCCGCCCGGGGGCTTCTGCTGCTGGCCGACTGTCTGATGCGGGGCATCGGGACCCAGCCCGACCCGGAGAAGGCCGTACAGTGCTATCAGGAGGGGGCCCGGAACGGAGACGGGAGCGCCATGTGCTGTCTGGGCTTCTGCTATGAGCGGGGGACCGGCGTGGAACAGAGCTGGAAGCAGGCCGCCCGCTGGTACCGCCAGGGGGCGGAGCACGGCAGCGGCCGGGCCATGGGCAATCTGGCCTGGTGCTATGACAACGGCAAGGGCGTGGAGCAGGACGTGGAGGAGTCCACCCGCTGGTACAAGCGGGGGGCGGAGGCGGGCGACGCGCGCTCCATGTACTGCTACGCCTTCTGCTGTGAGTACGGGGACGGCATGGAGCCCGACCTGGAGCAGGCCCTCCACTGGTACCGCCGGGCGGCGGAGGAGGACAACCCGGAGGCCATGTACCGCCTGGGCCGCTGTTATGAGCGGGGCCAGGGGGTGGAGCAGGACTGGGCGCAGGCCGCCGCATGGTACCAAAAGGCGGCGGAGAGCGGCAGCCTGGCCGGGATGGGCAGCCTGGCCTGGTGCTATGAGCACGGCAGAGGGGTTGAAAAAAATCTGGAGGAGTCCACCCGCTGGTTCAGACAGGGGGCGGAGGGAGGCAGCCCCCGGTGCATGTGCGACTACGGACTGCACCTGCTCCACGGCGTGGGCGCGGAGCGCCGGCCGGAGGAGGGCGTGGAATGGCTCCTTCAGGCGGAGGAACAGGAGTACCCCTACGCCATCTTCGCCCTGGGCTGGTGCAGCGAGATGGGCGAGGGCCTGCCCCAGGACTGGGGGAAGGCGGTGGAGCGGTATCAGAGAGCCGCTGACTTGGGTGAGGCCGCCGCCATGAAAAACCTGGGGATCTGCTATGAGAACGGCGCCGGGGCGGCCAAGGACCCGGAGCGGGCGGTGGAGTGGTATGAGAAGGCCGCCCAGCTGGGGCACGCCTCCGGCATGTGCTGCCTGGGCTTCTGCTACAAAGACGGCGTGGGCGTCCCCAAGGACGAGGAAAAGGCGGCGGAGCTGTTCCAGCAGGCCGCCGAGCAGGAGGACCCGGACGCCATGTGCACCCTGGGCTGGTGCTATGAGACGGGCTGCGGCGTGCCACAGGACTGGGAAAAGGCGGCGGAGTGGTACCGCGAGGCCGCCGGTGCGGGCAGCGGCCAGGCCATGGGCAACCTGGCCTGGTGCTATGAGCACGGGAAAGGGGTGGAGCTTGATCTGGACGAGGCCTGCCGGTGGTACCGGCTGGGGGCTGAGGCCGGGGACCAGCGCTCCGCCAGCCAGCTGGAACGCTGGCAGGACCAGCTCGGAACCCAGTTGGAGCCGGAGCGCGCCGCGGACCGCTGCCGCCAGGAGGCGGAGGGGGGAGACCCCGCCGCCATGCACCGGCTGGCCCTGCGCTATGAGACCGGGGACGGCGTACCCCAGGACTGGTCCCAGGCGGTCCACTGGCACCGCCTGGCCGCCGGGCGGGGATATGCCGCCGCCATGAGCAGCCTGGCCTGGTGCCTGGAGCAGGGAAAAGGCGCGGACAGAAGCCCGGAGCAGGCCGCCCACTGGTATCAGAAGGGGGCCGAGGCCGGAGACCGGCGGGCCATGGTCCGCTGGGCCCGGTGCTGCCAGGAGGGGAGTGGAACGGTCCAAAACCTGGAGGAGGCCGTCCGCTGGTACCGCTCCGCCGCCGAGGCGGGGGACGGTGCCGCCATGTACTGCCTGGGCCGGTGCTATGAGACCGGCTCCGGCGTGAAAGCGGACGCAAAAGAGGCCCAGCACTGGTACTACAAGGGAATGAAAGCCGGGGACCGGCAGGCCATGCAGGCCTTTCTGAGGGACGGCCCGGAGGAGACGGCCGGGCTGGACGCCGGAGAGCTGGAAAACCTCCGGGAGGCGGCCCGGAGCGGGGACGTGGACGCCATGTATCGCATGGGCCTGCACTGTGAGGAAGGGACGGGGACCTGCCCGGACCCGGAGCAGGCCCTGCATTGGTACCGGCAGGCGGCCGCCGGCGGGCACATCCCGGCCCTGTACCGCATGGGGCGGTGCTACGCCCAGGGGATCGGCGTGGCCAGAGATATGAGCCAGGCGGCGGAGATCTATCAGGCGGCCGCCCAGCGGGGGAACCCGAACGCCATGGTCAGTCTGGCCTGGTGCTATGAGCACGGAGAGGGGGTCCCCCAGGACAAAGCGGAGGCCGCCAAGTGGTACCAGCGGGGGGCCCAGGCCAAGGAGGCCAAGGAAAACGGGCGGAGCGGCCCCGCGCCCCGTTGACAGAACGGCCCCGGTCCGGTACAATATGCTCCGCGAAACGCACAAGGAGGCGGCAGAGATGGAGCTGACAGACCTGCCCAACATCGGTCCGGTGCTGGCTGGAAATCTCAAAAAGATCGGGGTGGACACCCCGGAACAGCTGCGGGAGCTGGGGGCCGAGGGGGCTTTTCTGAAAATCCGCGGTCAGGTGGACCCGGGGGCCTGCCTCCACCAGCTGGAGGCCCTGGCCGGGGCGGAGGCGGGCGTGCGGAAAAGCCTGCTCCCGCCGGAGCGCAAGGCCCAGCTGAAGAGCTGGTATCAAACACTTTGAGGAGAATGTTATGTTTCAAGTGGTAAAAACGGAGGGCCGGGCCCGCCGGGGGGTGTTTACCTGCCCCCACGGCACGGTCCAGACCCCCGTCTTTATGAACGTGGGCACCCAGGGGGCCATCAAGGGGGCGGTGTCCGCCCTGGATTTAAAGGAGATCGGCTGCCAGGTGGAGCTGTCCAACACCTACCATCTGCACCTGCGCCCCGGGGACGGGGTGGTCAAGGAGATGGGGGGCCTGCACAAGTTTATGGGCTGGGACGGCCCCATGCTCACCGACAGCGGCGGGTTCCAGGTGTTCTCCCTGTCCGGCCTGCGGAAGATCACCGAGGAGGGG
>ERZ1643251.4043-NODE-4043-length-13041-cov-6.520099_pt1 | contig 13041 bp, 10 predicted proteins | sample MGYA00579261_ERZ1643251 | MGnify/ENA primary metagenome ERZ1643251 (study PRJEB29033, sample SAMEA4952267) | chicken gut metagenome | biome: Broiler Chicken; feature: Gastrointestinal Tract; material: Caecum | place: Ireland | collected 2018 | study: Broiler... | reverse complement strand
TAAATGTCGTTTCTCCATCATATTTTATGCTTCCTATCATTCCAGCATCAATATTGGTTTGATTTACATTATTTTTATTTATTGTTGCTACAAAGTAAGCAAATGATGAAGCTATTCCTAATATTAATATAGAACATACTATTATTCCTAAACTTACTAAATGTTTTTTTCCATATTTATCCTCTTCCTATTTTCTATTTAAATTATAATGAAAAAAGCAAAAAAAAGCAAGGCAATTTAAAAACCGCCTCCGCTTGCGCCGCCGCCTCCACCGAAGCCGCCGCCTGAAGAAAAGCCTCCTCCAAAACCACTTCCACTACTTCGACTACTAGAAGCAATTCTCGAATTAGAAATAGCAGCTTGATTTGAAGCAAAAGAATTATTTATACTTGAACTAACCATATGCGCTAAATGAAAATCAACCCAAGTTGGATAATATGTTCCAACTAATTCAGGAGACAATTCATTAATTTTTACATTCATTGCCTTTTCAACTTTGTCTGCTAGTCCAAAAACTGTAGCATAAACTAAATACTTTTCCCATAAAACAATTTCTGGTAATTCTTTAATATCAAATCTTCCAAAATCCTCTAGAAAATTCTTAAAAGCTTTCCATCTGACATAATCTTCATTACCTTTTTTTGTTCTTTTTTTAATCAATAAGGAATAAATCAAAAAAACAATACTTAAAGTCATTACAATTAAAGATAAAAAAGTATCAACATTAAGATATAATGTATAAAATATAATTAACGTCGCTATTAATAAAAGAAAAATACTACTTACAATAGGTAACCCATTTTTTTCATAAAAGTTTTGTCTTTCACCATCTTTTTTAGCACAATTTTGCCAATTAGTATAAGATTTTTGAAAACTATTAAATGTTTTAGTACCTGATGCATATTTTTTTAATTCTTCAGTTGTAAATTCTTTTTTATTACCAACAGTTTCAAACAAAAAATCTATCAAAACATCCTCAGTATCTGTGACATTATCACGATTTAATAAAGTAAATTGATAATTTTTTTCTTTCTTTTTTTCACTTTTTATTTCTTCTACTTTAATATTTTTTTTATAAATAAGATTTAAAATGGAAGCTGACATTGCATTTGGCGTAATTGAATGATTCATTAAATAGTCAACTACTTCAACATTATAATCATCAATAAATTCTCGGTTATATTTTAAATTAAAAGTACTTTTATATTCTTGATCATATTTTATGTATACATAAATCCACCAAATAATTAAAATTAGAATATAACCGCCACATAACAAATTAGCAATTAATAAATATTTTTTAGCTTGTTCTCTTTTTAAATTAGCATCAATAGCTCTTTTTTCCTCAACTTCAATTATTTTATCTAAAGCATCAATATTAGTTTTCTTACTAATTTGATTACTATCTACTAAGGATGGATCAAAAGTCAATCTCACATCAATTGCGGTATTTGAAGAAACTTTTTTTACCGTAGCTAAAATTGTTTTTCGATCTAAAAAATCAATGTTACCAGTTAAATCACCATGTGCCCAGGCTCTAAAATTATCTTGTTGATTTTCTTTAGGCAAATTAACTCTTACTTGTAAATCAGCAATATCATCTTCAAAATCATCACTTAAAACAGCGAAATATAACTCTGCAACATCATTATGTAATACAACCATATCATCTAAAGTATACTGAACTAAAAATGCTACTTTTTCATTTTCTCCCTGAAAATACATTTTATAAGATTTACCATTTTGAAAACTAGACTCTATATAATCGCCATTTTTAGCATCTGCCTCATAATAAGCCTTTTTTAAACTGTTAAATTCTTCATTAAACGTATCAAATGAAACATCACCAGTTATTTTTTTGGCAGCTACAGAAACATTACTTATTCCTGATCCATTATAAATAGCGTCTGCTTCAAAATTTATTTCATCATGATATTCTAAAACCGGATTTTTATAAGGAATATTAATTAAAAATCCATTAAAATTACCATTTAAAACAATTAATTCTTTTACTCTTAAATCTCCATTTTCTAAAATAGTTGCGTCAACATAAAAATTTGTTAAATCATAATTAACCTTTGCATTTACTAAAATTGGCATAAATAATAGTAAACAAAACCATAATATTTTTTTCATAGCTATCTCCTTTTATAAAAAGAAGCTTACTTATTGTAAGCTTAAAATTCAACTTTAACGTTTTGTTTTGCTTCTTCTTCAGCTTTAAAGAATTCTTCCATTTTAAAATGAAATATTGAAGCAATAACATTTGATGGAAACATTTCAATTTTATTATTATAAGTTAAAACAGTATCGTTATAAAATTGACGAGCCATAGCAATTTTATTTTCTGTTTCTTGTAATTCTTGTTGTAATTCCAAGAAATTTGTATTAGCTTTTAAATCTGGATAACTTTCTGCTAAAGCAAATAATTTACTTAATGAATTAGATAACATATCATTTGCTTCCATTTTATCATGTGGATTTTCTGCTGTCGCATAACTATTACGAGCTTCAATAACTTTTTCCAATGTTTCACTTTCATGTTTAGTATATCCTTTTACAGTACTAACTAAATTAGGAATTAAATCAAATCTTCTTTTTAATTGAACATCAATTTGACTCCATTGATCACGAACTCTATTTCTTAGATCGACTAATTTGTTATAAGTTGCAACTACAAATATTACAATTAAAACAACAATTACTAATAAAACAATTAACCAAATTGGCATATCTTCTCCTCCTTTATATTATATATATTAGCATATTTTTTTTGAATGTGCAATTATCCTTCTTTAACTTCAATAACCGGTCTTATATATGCAGCCGTATTAGAATTTACATTTTGTAAAGATGTATTATATATTCTTGTTTGAACATTACTATTTTTCTCCAAAACATGAAATGGTCTGACACTATTCCATTTACTTACATTTGTTGCATTAGATACTTCACTAGTCGTAGGTAACCTAACATAACCGGTTGTTGTTAAAGCTCCATCATTAATACTCATTGATACAAGTTTAGCATTTGTTAAAGCTTTTTGTAATCCTTGATGCGATGTAAACCAAGATCTAGTAACTGCACTTACTATTGTTTGACCATAATTTTGATTTTGAACTTGAGCGTTCGTTGGATTCCAACTTGGAATACGATACAAATTAAGATTACTTGCATATAACCAACAATATAATTGTCCAGCAGTTGAAGTGGTTGAGGCATTAAAACAAGCTCTCACTTGACAACTTGAATCATTACAAGTTCCATAAATATTAGTATTACCTTCTTGTCCAATTGCCTTAATTATTTCTTGTTTAGTTAAAGCTCTTTTTAAAATCAAAATAACTTGTGTTCCTTTATCTTGAATTACTTGCCAATCTTCACCAGCATAATTAACGGTATCTCCAACTAAATAATTTTTAGCTTCTAATAAATCGGTTACAAAACTTTCTTGCCCATCTATATCTTCTCTAATATCATCTTTTATTCTACCAACTAAAACACGATTATTCACATTTTCTGCTAAGATAGTTACCATTAACATCAAAAAAACAAGAAAAAAAGAATAAATCATTGAAGTTGCCAAAAAACCCTTTTTATTTATCATAAAATCATATCCTTTTATTTATTATAACAAAGGTTCAAACAAACGTAAAACATTTCCAATCAATAATTTAAGTTTTGAATATTTTTTAAATTCTTTATTAATTAGGAGCATTTTTACATATATTTAACCCAAATGCCATTAACTATTCTTATTAACCTTTTTTACCTCAATATTCATAAATTCTAAATAATCTTTTTCTGCTCTTGTTAAATGATTTTGCATATATTTATCATATTCAGCATGTGCTTTTTTCAAAGCTTCTTCATGCGAAACAGAACCAGCATTTGTTAAAATATTTTTTCTAGTCATTTTTAAAAATGAATCCAGTTCCAAAGCCCAATCTTTCATTGTCATAACATGATGATCCAGTGCATTAATTTCAGCAACATCTAAATAAGCAGATACCATACGATTTAAAATGTTTAATTCTTCTTCTGTTAAATAATTTTTGGCAATTTCAGTTTCTTCTTTTGTTGGCATATCTCCCTTAAAATTTGTAAGACCAACATTATCTTTATTAGCATCAACTCTATTAAAAATAACTTCTGCAGCAGTATTACCATGCGTAGCAAAATGCATTTTATTCTGCACTGTTTTGAAAAAATTAATTGATATTTCACTTTTAGGGTCATAATCAACCGCAGTTGCATAAATATCTAACACTTTCCGCCAAAATACTTTTTCACTACTTCGTATTTCTCTAATTCTTGCAAGTAATTCTTCAAAATAAGGACTACTCCCATTATTTTTTAAAAATTCATCATTTAAAGAAAAGCCTTTAATCATATATTCTTTTAAAACTTTTGTTGCCCATATTCTAAATTCGGTAGCCCTTTTTGAATTAACTCTATAACCTACAGCAATTATAGCGTCCAAATTATAATGAGCAACATTATATTTTTTTCCATCATTAGCAGTTGTTAAGAATTTCTTAACAACTGAACTTTCCTCTAATTCTCCACTTTCAAAAATATTTTTCATATGTAATGAAATGTTATTTTTCGTCGTATCAAATAACTTAGCAAGTTCAGTTTGACTCATCCAAATAGTATCATTAACTATTGTAGTATCAACTTTAATAATTCCATCTTTTGATGTATAAATTACTATACTATTCTTTGTTATTTCTATTTGCCTCCTCTCAATAATATTATCATAATATAATCATAACTAATATTTCTACTATTCACTTAATTAATTTTTTACATCTTATTAACAATAGTAACTTTAAAACACAAGAGTTATGTGTTTCTACAATTCAAGCTGTATAGAATAATTTTTGCTTGCAAAACCATATTTTTTTGAAAATCTTTACTATCATATAAAACTTAGAATAATTTTATTTCTTGTTTCATTTTAATATAAAACTATATTATTAATATTTTCTATTTTATTCATCCAAAAACATCCAACATAATTGATAAACATATCTTAATTTTAACTTTTACTATATGAATTTTATATTTTATTATAACAATGGTCCAAACAAACGTAAAACCTTTCCGATTAATAATTTAATTTTTGAATATTTTTTAAATTCCTTATCTGTTATTTGTTGACACATTAAAATGGTTTTTTCATAATCATCTACCATCGCTTTAATAACTTCCGCTTTATATAAATAAACGCCATCTTCATAATGTAAATATAAACTACGATAATCCAAATTAATTGTTCCAATAATAGCCTTATCATCATCACCAATCATCATTTTAGCGTGTGTAAAACCTTTTTTATATTCATATAGTAAAATACCAGCATCTAATATATCTTTATAAAAAGTTTTAGCAACATAATTAACTAATTTTTTATCTGGTATTCCTGGTAATATCAAACGAACTTGAATTCCTTTTTTTGCAGTATGTAAAAGTTCATCTAAAAACTCTCCATCAACTATAAAATAAGGCATTATAATATCAACTTTCTTTTGAGCAGCTTTTAAAATATGTAAATATGTTTGTTTTCCAACCTGCTCATTATCTAATGGATCATCACCAAATCCAATAATAAATCCTTCATCATTCGCTTTATTATTTTTAACTAAATAATTATCATAATTTTCTAAATCTTTTTTACTAATTAAATTCCACATTTCTAAAAACAAAACGGTAAAATTATTAACAACGTCCCCAGAAAACCTTAACATTGTATCTTTCCAATGGCCAAATCTTTCTAACTGGTTAATATATTCATCAGCGATATTTGCCCCACCAGTATATCCGTATTTGCCATCAATAATAAATATTTTTCGGTGATCACGATTATTATATGCTGTTGAAATAATTGGCACTATTGGAGAAAAAACCAAACATTTTATTCCAAGAGACTTTAATTCTTCCGGATAAGTTCTTTTTAATAAAGTTAAAGAACAAGTTCCATCATATAAAATCCTAACCTCTACTCCTTCTTTAGCTTTTTCTTTTAAAATTTCTAAAATATTATTCCACATTTTTCCTGGAGCTAAAATAAAAATTTCAATAAAAATAAAATCTTTTGCTTCTCTAAGTTTTGCTAACAAATCAGGATAAAAATCATCTCCTAATGGAAAGTATTCTAAAATAGATGCTTTACTTATTGGAAAATGACCTACTTTATTTAAATAATTAGCTTGATAAAATTCACTTAAATTTATTTCTTTTAATTCTTCCAAAACTTCCATATTTTGCAGTAAATACTTTCTATTTTCTTCTTTTCTCAAAGCCAATCTTTTTTTTATAGCAATAACATCTATTTCACTTTGACAAAACAAATAAAACAAAGCTCCAAAAGGTGGTAAAAGTAAAATAAAAATAATCCAAGCAGTTTTAAATTCTGAATTAATATTTTTATTAATTAAATAAATAATTAAAATCAAATCTAAAACCCCAATACCACCAATAAAATAAATTACATATTTTTCAAAAAAGAAAAAAATAACTAATATTACAGCAATTTGAATTAATAAAGAACATAAAGCTATTAAAAAACGACTAAATATTATTTTAAAAGGAAATGTTAAAATATCACGCATCTTCTTTTTCATTTTTTAAAATCTTTCTTAATAATATTAATAATAAAATATTAATTATAGATAAAATAATTTCAGAAGCTATAACCATCCATCCTAAATATAAATTAATACTAATATTATTAAATGGATTTATAATAATTAAAAAGCCTAAAACTAAATTAATAATCGCTAAAATAATTGTTAAGTAAAACAATTTACTTTTTTCTAAACAAAAAGCTAATTCAATTCTTTTGGCATTACGATAAATAATATAACTACCAATTAATAATGTTATTATTTCTTTTAAAATATTACTTTCAATAAAAGCAACAATTCCAAAAATAATTAATAAAATACTTGATGATAAATTTTTACTATAAATTTTATTTTCTTTAGGTAATCTAAAATAAAAAACGAAATTTAAAATACCAAGAAAAATAGCTACATAACCAAATACATTAATTGCAACTGGAATAAAATTATCCGGATTAATTAACAAAACAATCCCTAAAATAATTAATAGAATTGCTGGAATAAAAGAAAAATAAAGTTTTTTCTTTAAATCATTAAAAACAGTTTTATTTTCTAAAAACATTATTACCACTCCTATTAAAATTTTAGCATTTAACCAATAAAAAAGCAATAAAGGATTATTTTAAACTTTATTACTTTTTATTTATTTTCAATAACAAAATATTTCTTTTTACCTCTTCTAATAATATTGTGTTTTCTATTTTTATCTAACACAAAATTTTCATCATTAACAACTTCACCATTAACACTAATCGCATTATTTAAAAGAAATTCTCTTGCTTCTCTTTTACTACTAGCAATTTTATTATTAACAAGAATTTCTATTAAAGGTAAACTTTGATATTCAAATGTTGGAACTCCTTTAAAAACAGCTTCAATTTCTTGATCAGTCAAACTAGCAACTTTACCAGTAAATAAACATTCTGAAACTTCCTTTGCATGTTCATATTCTTCTTTACCATGTAAATCTGTAATAATTTGTTTAGCAAGTTCTTGCTGAGCAATTCTTTTTTCTAAATTATTTTTATGTTCTTTTTCAATATTTTCGATTTCTTCTTTTGTTAAAAACGTTAATTGTTTTAAATAATCAATAACTAATTCATCATCTGTATTAATTAAATATTGGTATAATTCATAAGCTGAAGTTTTATTTTTATCAAGCCACAAAGCATTACCTTCACTTTTTCCAAACTTTTTACCATTTTTATCTAAAACAAGAGGCATAGTAAAACCGTAAGCTTCTTGACCAGTTTTCTTTTTTATCAAATCAATACCAGCTGTAATATTTCCCCATTGATCAGATCCTGCAACCTGTAAAACACAATTTTTAGTTTCAAATAAATGTAAAAAATCCAAAGCTTGCATTATCATATAAGAAAATTCGGTATAAGTAATGCCTGTATCCAATCTTCTTCTAATAATATCTTTATCAAGCATATAATTAACATTAAAAAACTTCCCATAATCTCTTAAAAAATCAATAAAATTAATGTCTTTACTCCAATCCCAATTATTAACAACTTCAAAGCCAAAAATTTCTTTAGCTTGTTTAGTAAGACCAATTGTATTTTTTTCAATCTCTTCAATTGTTTTCATTTCTCTTTCAGTTGTAGGTCTTGGGTCACCTATTCTACCTGTTGCCCCACCAATTAAAAGAATTGGATGATGTCCATATTTAGCTAATCTTTTTGATATTAAAAAAGATGAATAATGTCCAATATGCATTGAGTCTGCTGTTGGATCCGTTCCAATATAAAAAGTTAATCCTCCTTCATTTAATTTTTTTTCTAACTCTGGCGAAGTAACGTCTTTAATTAATCCTCGCCATTTTAAATCTTCATATAATGTCATAAATTTTCCTCCCGATAAAAATTTCCATTTTGCATAATTATCTTTTCTTCTTCATTTTCTAAAATTGCTTTAACAAGTAAATCCTTTGTACCAATAAAGAAATCAACATGTGCTTTTGAAAAGTTTAAACCAGTCCTTTTTAATTCTTCTTTACTTTTATTAAAGCCATCAGAAATACATTCTAAAAAACTTTGTCCTAAAGCCAAATGACAACTAGCGTTCTCATCAATCAAAGTATTATAAAATATTTTATTAATTTTTGAAATTGGTGAATCAAAATCAACCAAAGCAACTTCTCCTAAATAAGATGATGTTTCATCTTCTTCTAATATATTATTTAAAATTTCTTTACCTTTTGAAGCACCAAAATTTACAACTTTTCCATCTTTAAATTCTAAATAAAAATTTTCAATTAAATTACCTTGATGTTCTAGAGGTTTAGATGAATAAACAATGCCATTTGTTTTATTATAGACAGGCGATGTAAAAACTTCCTCAGTTGGCATATTAACAATATTTTTACTTAAAGCCGATTGAAAAAGATAATTTTTTGGTAACTCTAACTCTAAATTCGTACCTAAACTATTTTGATAAATTAATTTTTTGATTTTTAATCCATTTAAATAATTCGCTCTCTTTTTTAATTTTTCTAATTTCTCATTCCAAAGTGTAATTGGATTATCCACTTCATTTATTAAACATATTTTAAAAATATCCGCCCATAATTCATCTAAAGAAATTTCCATTTTATCAGCCCAATAAGCATTTGGTACAGCACTAATATTCCATTTAATTAAATCTTTTTCTTGATATTCTCTAAAAATTGTTGTTTTTTCATTTTGATATTGTTGAATTTTTCTAAGTAATTCTGGATTAACATCACTTAAATATCCTGGCATAGGTGAAGATAAACTTAAAAAAGCATATCCTTCTTTAGCATAATCATTATACATTGTTCGATCCGTTACAGGATCATTAATTATTTCTTCATAATTCTTAGTTAAATATAACTCTTTTTGATATTCAACATTAACAACTAATTTTTTAATTTCTTTTATTCCTAACTCCTGAGCTTTTAAAAAAACTACTTCAATGAAATCTTTAATCAAATTATTTCCTATAATAAAAAGCTTATCACCACTAGTTAATTTTAAACAACCTTCTAATAAAAATTTAGCATACTTCTCTACTAACAATTGATTCATTTTTTCATCCCTTTCCTAAATAAAAAAAATTCTACTCATAGGGACGAGCATAACCCGTGGTACCACCCTAATTCATAGAATTTTCTATCTTTCTTAAAATTAACGCTTTCAAACGATTTGACTCCGCTGGTTGTAAGGCAGCATCACCATCAACAAAATGATTGTAACAAATTTTTATTTTCTTGTCAAAAACTTATATTAGAACCTCCAGTAGTAGGAGTAACAATAAAGTAACTTGCTGCATTTTCTATTAAATCATATAAATCTTTTTCATTTTTTAAAATATTATAAAAATTATTAATAATTTCCATTCCTTCATCTTCTGTTAATGTACTAATATCTTTCGTATTTGTTGTATCAATGTCGGCAATTTCTTTAGTTCCAACATCAACTGTATTTGTCCAATCAATATTAAAACTATACTCTTGACTATCATAATTAACTTTAATGTCGCCAAAAATTTTCAATTCCATACTTGTTTCTGTTAATTTATTAGCTTCCATTTCCATATTTATTTCAAAATTATTATTTCCTTCTATATATTTTAAATTAATAGAATCTTTATTTTCTAAAATTTCAGTTATCTTAACTTCTAAGCTTTTTCCATCATCACTATAACTTAAATTAATTTCTTTTGCTTTTAATTTTAATTCAAAATTTGGATATTCTGGCAAAGTTACTAATAATTCATCACCATTTAAAATACCATTAATAACTTCTTTCTCAGAGATAAGAACATTAAATCCTACGATATCATTTGTAATCCCTTCTGTATATAAATGAATTACTAAATTATTATCTCCTAATATATCAGTTGTATTTTTTAATTCTTCCAAAGAACTTTTTAAAGAATCATAATCATTAAAGGTTATTCTAGCTAATTCCTTTAAAAATTCATCATCATTTAAAAAATTATCAACCAAATCATTTAATAAAACTTTAGCGTCTTCATTATTTATAGTAAAAATATGATCTTTTACTTGTTTAACTTGACCATTTATATTTAATTCAGCTTTTCCATTTTTTATAACAGATTTTTTAACAAAATTTAATAAAGATTCTTCTACTTTTTTTACAGTTTTAATATAAGTGTCAACATTATAAGCTGGCATTATATCATAATCGACATCTACATTACCTGATAAATACATAATACCATCAAACAATTTAGAACTTTCAAGATATCCTTCATTACCAATAATATACATTTTACCATCTAATAAAACAGCATCATTTTTATTTATTCCTAAAGCAAATTCTCCTTTTTCATTTTTAGCGTCTATCCCTACTTCATAAGTGTAAGTGTAATTAGATAAAGCTTTTAAAGAATCTTGATTAGTCGAAATTTTAAATTCACCTTTTTGATTAACGCTATCAGTACTAAAATCATAATTTACTAAATGTTTTTTAGCAATATTTAAACCATCAATTATATCAGCAAAAGTATCTTTTATAGCATTTTCATAAATAGCTTTACTAGTTGAGCCAAAAAACAAATACCAACCAAGTCCTCCTAAAATGACAATTAAAATAATAACCAAACCAATGATTAAACCTTTTTTATTTTTTCTTTTCAAACCATGAATTTCCATAGTTTTATCTAAGCTAGCCATTTCTTCTTGATTAACATTATTTTTTTTCATAACTCCATACTCCTTTACTTTACATAAATATACCACATAGCCAAAAATTTGACAACTTATTTAAATCATAAATTATATTTAGCCATTAAAACACCAGAAGAATAAGGTGCTACCTGATAAGGAGCAAAGAAAAATATAAGTCCATCTTTAGTTATAACAAAATTTTCAAAATTTTCTTTTATTGGCTCGGTACCATAATAAATCATATTAACATTAACAGCATTAGGATTTAATAACAAATCCCCTCTAACACTTTTAGATACATTGTTCAAAAAATTCTTATCTTTATTTATATAATCATCTATTGTAATAATTTTTTTTAATTCTTTATCATAATTAATTGTCCACAAAGATGGAATAGGATGAGCTCCTCCAGTAAAAACGGATAAATAAAATACATATGAATCATATTTAGAAAAAGAATAGTTATCAAATTCAACATCTAAAGTATACATCATATCTTTTTGAATATTAACATCTTTTATACTATTTAAAAAAGTATTTTTATAATTATTTAAATAATTATTTATTGCTTGTTTTAAAACTGGATCACTTATATTAGGTATATCCATATTTATTTTATGTAAATGATAAGTTGATTGTTCTAAACCACATTTTTCCTTTGCAATACCATTTTGAATAAAAACAAAAAAAGTAAAAAAAATACTCAATAATAAAAAAAATACAATATAATAAATCCATTTCATATTACATTGTATTTAAAAAATATTATTTTAATTACCTAAAAAACCAATCACAAACTTAATTGATATGGATTGTCTTTTGTTCCATTTCCACCACTAAATTTTACTTCTGATTTTAAATAGAATACTGGATAGGCTATTGTTGGATATTCTGTCAAATTATATCGAATATCACCTTTATGGCCAATGTAAAATGCATTCTGCATATTTGATGTAACGCTTGTTAAAGTCCACTGCCAACTTGTATTATCATATAACCAATCATTATTATAACAATCTGGATACATTACATCTCCATAAGACCAGTGATATAAATCAATTTCTAAACACATATCTCTAGTTGTTATAGATCCACCAATTGTTGCATAACCATAGTCACTAGGATATACTAAGCCTATTTTTCCTACCCATTCAGCTTGTGAATTTTCATTAATTTCCTGTCCCCTTTCAATCTCATAAAATGAAGAAGTTAATATATTTATTGCATCTTTACTGCCACCTAAATTCCACAATGTTTCTCCTATTAAATTTTGATCAACTAAATTAATACTATTATAATACGTATTATTTAACTCTTGTTGTAAGCTCGAGGTTAACCAATTATTATTACCATTTGTATCCCATGCTATACTTCTACTATATGGCTCATCTTTTATGATTTTTAATCTCGTTTCAAGGTTATTGGTTCCATCATTAACATTATTCATAACACCAATAATTCGCCATAATTCATTATTAAATGATACATAGTTATTTGGATCAGAGCCTACATATCTTAAATTATTATCTACTGTATTATCATATAATAATTCTTCAGTTTCGCCTTTGGCTAATATTTTACATGTTGCTATATCAGGATTTAATTCACAATATGTTGGTTCAGTATTTCTATAACTTGCTTTTAATGTTACTTTAGCACTCCATTTACTGTTTTGTACTCCTTCTGTTTCGGTAGTTACAAAGTCTGCTAACCATACTCTTAAATTATATGTTTTCTCTTCATTTTTAT
>ERZ1643251.4039-NODE-4039-length-13048-cov-7.999230_pt1 | contig 13048 bp, 10 predicted proteins | sample MGYA00579261_ERZ1643251 | MGnify/ENA primary metagenome ERZ1643251 (study PRJEB29033, sample SAMEA4952267) | chicken gut metagenome | biome: Broiler Chicken; feature: Gastrointestinal Tract; material: Caecum | place: Ireland | collected 2018 | study: Broiler... | reverse complement strand
GGCAGCTTGCGCCCCACTTCCTCTGCATGGCTCGGCCCGGAGAGGACAGCCACATCCGCCTGAGGGATCTCTTCCTCGATCTGACGGGAAAGCGTCATGAGGGTAGATTCCTCGATCCCCTTTGCCACATCCACAATGATCTGCCCGTCTGCCACATACGGCTTCATCTTCCGCGCAGTTTCCCGCGTGAAGGGAGACGGGACTGCTAATACGAGAAAATCCTTTCCCCGTACCGCTGTCTCCAGATCCCCGGTAATGACCATATCCTCTGCCAGCTTCACGCCCGGCAGCTTCAGCTCATGTTCTCTCTTTTCGTCCAGCATCTTCACTTCATTCCCGTCGATCGACCAGATCGTCACCTGATGACCGTTATCGTGAAGAAGGACTGACAGCGCCGTGCCCCAGCTTCCGGCGCCAAGCACACCTACCTTTGCCATGATATATTGCTCCTTTCCCTGTTATTCTTTTTTCTTTGCCCCGAATTTATTCTCCGTACCTTTTGCCAGCCGCCCCAGATTTGCCCTGTGCCTGAACCATGCCAGCGCAGTCAGGAAGAACAGCACTGCATAAAGCTCATAACATCTGGCAGCGTCCATCCGGAACCACCCCATCTGCCCGATGATGACCATCTCGATCAGAAAGACCGTATAAGCCGCAAGGGAGCCGACGGATATGTATCTGGTCACCGCAACCGGGACGAGGAAGAACGCCAGGGTGACCGGGATCAGCAGGAGGCTCGCCGGCAGATCCCAGAAACTGTTGACGACTACAAGCCCTGCCATCACAGCGATCCCCTTCCCGCCTTTGAAATTCATGTAAAACGGGAAATTATGCCCGAGAGTCACCCCCGCGCCCGCATACATGGCGAGCAGAGGCAGCATATCGCTCCCCCGGTACATAAAATACGTGATCAGGAACGCTGCCACACATTTCAGCACATCCCCGAAAAACGTCATGGCGCCGGCCTTCCAGCCAAGCACTCTGAGGGCATTTGTCGTCCCTGCATTTCCGCTGCCCTTTTTCCTGATATCCATATGGTTCATCTTCCCGACAAGATAGCCGGTCTGAAACAGGCCGCACACATACCCCACCGCAAGACAGATCAATCGTTCCATAACTTTACTGCTCCTTTTCCTTTCTCTCCCTGATAAAGAACTTCAGTGAAGTCCCGCGGAAGCCGAATGCTTCCCGGATCTTATTCTCCAGGTATCTCGTGTATGAAAAATGCATCAGTTCTTTGTCATTTACAAAGATCACAAACGTCGGCGGCTTCACGGAAACCTGGGTGATATAGTAAAGTTTCAGCCTCTTTCCCTTGTCTGACGGGGGCTGCTGCATTGCCACTGCCTCTGTCATGATCTCATTGAGCACTCCCGTAGCGATGCGCAGCGTCTGGTTCTCGATGACCATATCGATCATGTCATAGAGTTTCGCAAGCCTCTGTCCGGTCAGGGCAGACACATACATGATCTCTGCATACGGCATGAAAGAAAGCACCTGGCGGATATCACTCTCATACTCCCGCATGGTGCGGTCATTCTTCTCGATGGCATCCCACTTATTTACGACGATGATAATGCCCTTGCCTCTCTCATGCGCGATCCCCGCGATCTTCGCGTCCTGTTCCGTCACCCCTTCCGTGGCGTCGATGACCATGAGGACAACATCCGCCCTCTCCACAGCAGTGACAGTACGGATAATGCTGTACCGCTCCAGCTCTTCTTTGATCTTGTTCTTTCTGCGCAGCCCGGCAGTGTCAATGAAGATATATTCTTTCCCGTTGTGCACGATCTCCGTGTCAATAGCGTCTCGCGTTGTTCCTGCCACATCAGAGACAATGACCCGGTTCTCTCCCAGGAGGCGGTTGACGATCGAGGATTTGCCCACATTCGGTTTTCCCACGATGGCGATCCGGGGCCTGTCATCCTCCTCTTCCTGCGCACTCCCCTCCGGGAAATACCCTGACACGATATCGAGCATATCTCCGAGTCCAAGCCTGGATGCCGCGGATACCGGCACCGGATCCCCGATGCCCAGATTATAGAACTCGTACACATCCGGCATAAACTTATCGAAATTATCTACTTTATTCACTACAAGGACAACCGGCTTCCCGGACCTTCTCAGCATATCCGCCACTTTTGAATCCGCGTCCACAAGTCCCTGCCTCACATCGGTGATAAATATGATCACATCCGCTGTGTCAATAGCGATCTGCGCCTGCTCCCTCATCTGCGAAAGGATGATATCCTTGCTGTCCGGCTCAATGCCTCCTGTGTCGATCAGTGTGAATTCTTTGTCCAGCCACGTTACATCCGCATAGATCCTGTCCCGGGTCACTCCCGGCGTATCTTTCACGATGGCGATCTTTTCTCCTGCCAGTACGTTAAAGAGGGTTGACTTTCCCACGTTCGGACGTCCCACGATGGCCACTACTGGTTTGCTCATTTTATTCAGCCTTTCTCTTCTAAAATTACTCTTGAAATAGGATCGATCTACAGACTATCCCCGTTCACAGGCTGTTTCCTGTCTGTGCACAATATACTGTCGATCAGATCCTGCCCGCTTGATTTTACAATATGGACCGGGACTTGTAAAGCATCAGATACCTGTTCCACGGTGAAGTCATCCAGGAACACATCCTCGTCTGTCTTCAGCATATTACAGGGAATAAGAAGCCGGCTCCCCAGCTCCATGCCCTTTAACTGTGCCATAAGGTCCTGTCCCGTGATCAGCCCGGATACGGTGATCCTCTCCCCGAAGAAATCATTGCGGATGCAGTATACATGGATGTGTACATCCGGGAATTTCTCCGTGATCTTCTCTGCCATCTTACAGAGATACGGATAAGCCAGTTTCCCGGTCGCGATGGAAAGCTCTTCCGCCCTGCCGTCACCTTCGAGGGCTTCATACCCCTCTGAGAACTCCTGGAAAAGGAGTCTGAGCATCCCGACACCGTTTTCCAGCTGGAGATACCCGTCATACCGCTCCTCCCCGGGCACCTCCTCTCCCGCCAGGAGATACCACTCATCTCCTGCGTGGATAAAGTGGAGTCCGTATTCCTGGTAAATCTTTTCCTGCCATCTGTGGATGACGCCCAGGACTTCTTTTGCGTCTTCCTTTGTAAACGGCTCCAGAGGGTACAGCCCGCTGCGGAATTTCGTAAGTCCCACCGGAACGACGGACACACTCTTCAGGAGCGGGAGATAGGAAGTCAGATCCCGGATCGAGCGCTCCAGCTCTTCCCCGTCGTTTACCCCTTTGCAAAGAACGATCTGACCGTTCATCTCGATCCCGCCCTGGTAGAGCATGTCCACCTTCTTAAGCGCATCGCCCGCAAAACGGTTGTGCAGCATCCGGCACCGGAGCTCCGGGTTCGTCGTCTGGAAGGAGATATTGATCGGCTCCAGCCGGTAGCGGATGATCCTCTCGATATCATGATCGCTCATATTCGTGAGCGTCACATAATTCCCCTGGAGAAAGGACAGCCGTGAATCATCATCCTTGAAATACAGAGTATCCCTCATCCCCTCGGGCATCTGGTCAATAAAGCAGAAGATACACTTATTACAGCAGGAGCGGTACTCGTCCATGAGCCCCTGCCCGAACCGGATCCCCAGGTCCTCGTCCGCCTCTTTCTCGATCTCCAGCTCCCACTGTTCCCCGTCCGGCTTCTCGATGAGGAGAACGATTTCTTCATCCTCCGTGTAAAACTGATAATCAAAGATATCCTCGATCTCATGCCCGTCGACCGCAAGGAGCCTGTCCCCTGCCCCGATCTCCAGCTCTTCCGCAATACTGCCCGGCACTACGCCGGACACGATATGTTCATGTTTCTTCATATATCCCAAGACTCCTTATCCCCGTCTCTTTATGCGGAGAAAGAGGCAAAACCTCCCCTCTCTCCCCAGTCTTATCCAGTATAGCATAATTCCCGCTCCCCGCAAAGCATACATTTTATACGGTGAACTTGAATTTCACGTAAAAAGATGGTATAAATGATATGTAAATTTTTGATCATCTTTTTATCAACAGGAGAAAAACATGTCTAATATCGAACTCTTAGAAAAAACTCTTCCGGTTGCCCCGCTTAAGATCGTTGCGATGGAGAGCTGCCGGGAACTGGGGCAGAAGGTCAATGATTACATCGTTTCCTTCCGCGAGAACACGATCAGCGAAGCATCCGAATCGTCCCTGTATGTCAATTACAGATCCAACAATTACCTGGTGGACTGCTGCTGTCCCCGATTCGGGACAGGTGAGGCAAAAGGTGTCCTCAGGGAGACGATCCGCGGCACGGACCTGTTCATCATGACAGATGTGTGCAACTACAGCCTGACTTACAGTGTGAGCGGGCATTTAAACCATATGTCGCCGGATGACCATTTCCAGGACCTGAAAAGGATCATCTCCGCCGCTACGGGGAAGGCACACCGGATCAATGTGATCATGCCGTTCCTGTATGAGAGCCGCCAGCACAAGCGCACAAAGAGGGAGTCCCTTGACTGCGCCCTTGCGCTCCAGGAGCTGACAGATATGGGAGTTACCAATATCATCACATTTGACGCTCACGACCCGCGCGTCCAGAACTCGATCCCGCTGAGCGGATTCGACAGTTTCAATCCGCCGTATCAGTTCATGAAAGCGCTCTTCCGCGCTGTCCCTGACCTGATCCCGGACAAAGACCACCTTATGATCATCAGCCCGGACGAGGGGGCGATGCACCGCGCGGTGTACTTCTCCAACGTCCTCGGCGTGGATATGGGAATGTTCTATAAAAGGCGCGATTACTCCACGATCATAAACGGAAAGAATCCCATCGTTGCCCACGAGTTCCTCGGGGATGACGTACAGGGCAAGGATGTCATCATTGTCGATGATATGATCTCCTCGGGCGGAAGCATGCTGGATGTCGCAAAGCAGCTGAAAAGCCGCAATGTGGGACGCGTCTTCGTGTGTACGACTTTCGGGCTGTTCACAGACGGCCTGGAAAAATTCGACGAATACTATGAAAAAGGATACATCAGTAAAGTCATTACCACAAACCTGACTTATCTTCCGCCGGAGCTCTACGAAAAACCATACTTCGTACAGGCGGATATGAGCAAATTCCTGGCGCTCATCATTGATTCCCTGAATCATGACGTCACGATCGGAGCGGTACTGAACCCGACAGATAAGATCCATGCACTGCTCGAAAAACGGGCGCGGGGCGAGAAGATATAAATCTGTATTTAAGGGGGAGCCTTCCGATCAGATGCATGTAGAAAACCGACCCTTTGACGCGCCTTTCGCGGCGGACGGGGATATGGCGACGGTGACTTGGAGTAATCTGATGGAAAGACTTAAAGGGAGGAAGCGTGGCGTTAATTGTCCGGCGGATGCCTGAGGCGGAGCCGAATCTTCCGCCGGACAATTGCTTTTAGCCATGCTTTCTCCCTTTTACGTCTTTCCCGGATTACGGAACCGGAACCTGAGCCATATCCCCGTCCGCCGCGAAAACATCCTCAATCAGATTAACGGTTTTCGGACGTTATATCCACAAGGAAGGCTCCCCCCCCCCACACAAAATACAGATTTCTACCGTAATCTGTGTCCTTCATATTTCATTTTTGTCCTCAGGAACCGCATCAGTGCTGCCAGCCTCTCTTCCACGGATTCCCCGGTCTCTGCGAATTCCAGGCTCTCCGCTGCTGCTGTGAGGAACCGCCCGTCGATCTCAGTCTGATGCCGCTGAAGGAACTGCAGGCGGTCTCCGTTATCCTCCAGCTCTAGGAATTTCAGGATAAGGGCAGTGGTGCTTCCCTGGCGTCTCAGCTCTGCCGCAGGGCCCTCTCTGAGATCCCGGCACAGTTCGAAACGGTATTTCTGTTCTGCCTGCGGATATCTCCCGGTATCCAGAGGGCTCAGAAAAGCCTCCAGAGCGCTTGCATAGACTTTATGCGCCCCTTCCGCAGTCTCGAAGATGACCATATCTTCCCCTGTCTCCGTACAAGTCGCGATATGCAGGATCTTGTACTTTCTCCCTTTAAAATGTCTGTAAATATCCCCCGCCCTTGGAATCCTTCTCTCCATACACAGCTCCTTTCCTGTATTGAACAAGTTTTCATCCCTGAGGATCCTGTCTTTTCCCCGGGGATCTCCCGGATCAGTACAGCTTCGCACTGATCAGTTTCGGACGGAATCCTTTCTTTTCCAGTGCGTCCAGTATCCTGTTCTTATGCTCAGTTCCGAACGCCTCCATCGTGATCCTCAGCTCCACGGCTGCATTTCTGTTTGTGCTCACGAACTGGTTATGCTCCAGCTTGATGACATTGCCCTGCTCGTCCGCGATGGTCTTCGCGACCTGCACCAGCTCGCCCGGCTTATCCGGGAGAAGGACGGATACGGAGAAGATCCGGTCTCTCTGGATCAGTCCGTGCTGAACGATCGATGACATGGTGATCACATCCATGTTTCCTCCGCTTAAGATGCAGACAACTTTTTTCCCTTTGCAGTCAAGCTGCTTCAGCGCCGCCACGGAGAGAAGACCGGAATTTTCCACGATCATCTTATGGTTTTCCACCATATCCAGGAACGCGCCGATCAGCTCATCATCCTCCACTAACAGGATATCGTCTACATTTTCCTGCACATAGGGGAGTACCAGATCCCCCACTGCCTTGACAGCTGTCCCGTCTGCGATCGTGTTTGCGCTCTCAAGTTCCACCACTTCTCCTGCATGCACAGCTGCGGTCATGCTGGCTGCCTCCGCGGGCTCCACTCCGATCACTTTGATCTTCGGATTGAGCATTTTCGCCAGGGTCGATACCCCGGAGATGAGGCCGCCGCCCCCGATCGGGACCAGGATATAATCCACTGTGGGAAGCTCCTGGATGATCTCCATGGCGATGGTTCCCTGTCCTGTTGCCACGTCCAGGTCATTAAAAGGATGGACGAACGTATACCCTTCTTTTTCCGCCAGCTGGCAGGCATACTCATAAGCATCGTCATACACATCTCCACAGAGCACTACTTCCGCGCCGTAGCTCTTTGTCCGGTTCACCTTGATCAGAGGCGTGACCGTCGGCATGACGATGACAGCCTTACATCCGAACTGCTTCGCCGCGAATGCGACTCCCTGGGCATGGTTCCCCGCTGACGCAGTGATCAGGCCTTTTTTTCTCTCTTCCTCGGTGAGGGTGCTGATCTTATAGTAGGCGCCCCGGATCTTATACGCGCCTGTGTGCTGCATATTCTCAGGTTTCAGATAGACCTTCGCCCCGCTGGCTTCGCTGAGATAATCGCTGTATATCAGCTTCGTGGGGTTTGTCACTTTCTTCACCAGTTCACTTGCTTCCTCAAATTTTTCCAAAGTCATCATTTTCGCATCCTTCTTTCCGGTCAAGCCTTTATTCCTCTGTTTCCTGCACGTCTTCTTCCCGATAGAACAGTGCGTTTACGAATTCATCTGCGTCGAACTTCTGGAGATCGTCAATGGTCTCCCCCACTCCGATATATTTTACCGGGATCCCCAGTTCCGCCTGTATGGCAACCGCGATGCCGCCCTTTGCCGTTCCGTCCATCTTCGTCAGGATGACGCCTGTGATATCTGTCGCCTCGTTAAATTCTTTCGCCTGTGCGAGCGCATTCTGCCCGGTCGTAGCGTCCAGCACGACCAGAGTCTCCCGGAATGCCTCCGGGTACTCCCTGTCGATCACCCGGTTGATCTTTTTCAGCTCTTCCATCAGGTTCTTCTTATTGTGGAGCCGGCCGGCCGTATCGCACAGAAGGACATCCGCTTTGCGCGCCTTTGCGGCAGCCACAGCGTCATAGATCACAGACGCCGGATCCGCGCCTTCCTGCCCGCCGATCATGTCCACACCCGCGCGGTTCGCCCACTCCTTCAGCTGTTCGCCTGCGGCGGCGCGGAAAGTATCCGCAGCGGCGATCACCACTTTCTTCCCCTGGTCTTTCAGTTTGCCCGCAAGCTTTCCGATGGTGGTTGTCTTGCCCACTCCGTTCACGCCGATCACGAATACGACTGACGTGCGGTCTTCAAATTCATACGCCGTCTCGCCGACGTCCATCTGCTCTTTGATGCTGTCGATCAAAAGCTGCCTGCACTCGATGGGCTCTTTCAGATGCTGCGCGCGCACCTTTTCTCTTAAGTCATCCAGGATCTCCATCGTCGCGTGGACTCCCAGGTCGCCCATGATCAGCGTTTCTTCCAGTTCCTCATAGAACTCCTCGTCAATCCTGGAAAATCCGTGGAAGATACTGTCCATCCCGGATACGATATTGTCCCTTGTCTTTGTCAGGCCTGCGACAAGACGTTTAAAAAAACCTTGTTTTTCTCCCATTCTGATCTCTCCCGATTTTTCTTTGTCCAAGTTTTTATTTATCCAGTTCGTTTTCCAGCAGGTCCACAGACACAAGCGTGGACACTCCTTTTTCCTGCATGGTGATCCCGTACAGGCGGTCTGCCGCTGTCATTGTCCCCCTCCTGTGGGTGATGACGATGAACTGGGTGTTCTCCGTCAGTTTGTGCAGATACTGCGCGAACCTGGTCACATTATTGTCATCCAGAGCCGCCTCGATCTCATCCAGCAGACAGAAAGGCGACGGCTTTAAGTTCTGGATCGCAAACAGAAGGGCGATCGCGGTCAGCGCCTTCTCTCCTCCCGAGAGCTGCATCATGTTCTGCAGCTTCTTTCCCGGCGGCTGGGCGATGATGCGGATGCCCGCCTCCAGGATATCCTCGTCCTCCATCAGTTCCAGCGTCCCTTTTCCTCCGCCGAAGAGCTGTTTGAACACACTGTTGAATTCCTCGGCGATCCGGGCGAACTGCTCGGCGAACTGCTTCCTCATGGCAGCGTCCAGCTCCTCGATGATCTGCACGAGCGTTGCCTCCGCCTCGACCAGGTCGTCATGCTGTCCTTTCAGGAACTCATATCTCTCAGACACATTTTTATAATCCTCAATGGCATTTACATTCACAGTGCCAAGTTTGCGGATCTCATTTTTCAGTGTCTGGATCTGCCGTTTCATGTATGCAAGGTCTGTCAGGTTCTTATCCCTTAACTCCATGGCGTGATTATATGTAAGCTCATATTCCTCCCACATATAATTCATCTGCTTCTCCGAAGCGGCTTCGTATGATTCTCTCTGGCTGTTCAGGCGGAAACATTCCTTATCCAGGGCCGAGATATGCTTTGCCAGTTCTTCCCTCATCCGGAGAAACTCTTTGTGCTTCTGGTTCAGGCCCTCTCTCTTCTCTGTCTGCTCCCTGATCTCTTTCCCGATCTCATCGAACAGCTCTTTGGAATCCTCGATCGTACGCTTAAGTTCTCTTATCTTCTCTTCTTTTTCCCGAATCTCTTCTGAGGCATGATCCTTGTTGGAATCCAGTTCCCTTAATTCCGCCTCGAACTTCCCTGTCTCCTCATCGATACGGGAAATATTTTCCAGGATAAATACATTCTGCTGCTCCAGTGCGGCAAGTGCGAGGTGGACTTCCTCCGACTTTTTCAACTGGAGGCTCTCCGCCTGCTTCTCCTCATCCAGGGTCTTCTGCAGTTCTTCGATCCTCGCGTTTAAATCCTGCTCCAGGTTCTCCGATGTCTCCAGCTCCATCTGGATCGACTCTTCATTGTCCCGGATCTGCTGCAGTTCTTCCTCCAATCTCTTCTGCTCAGAGGCATACCCGTCCAGGCGCTGTTTTCCTTCTTCCATGCGGACGCGCGTCTGTTCCACATTCATCTTCGCAGTATTCTCGAGCACTGACGCCTTTCTGAGTTCCTGCTGGATCTCATCGATCGCGTTATAGCATGTCCCGCGCTCCGCTTTTACCCGGCTGACGTCCTTTTCCATGGCGTCCATATCTGACTTGAGCATGGCCACCGTCTTCTCAAATTCCTCGATCTCCCTGCGTCTGCTCAGCAGGTTGCTGGAATTCTTAAACGCGCCTCCTGTCATGGATCCGCCCGGATTGATCAGCTCTCCTTCCAGAGTGACAAGCCGCAGTGTCTGCCGGTATTTCCTGGCAATGGCGATCCCGTCGTCAATGGTCCGCACTACGATCGTCCTTCCAAGGAGCTGAGCCGCGAGCCCTTCAAACTGAGGCTCCACATGGACCAGAGTATTGGCTAGCCCGATCACGCCCTTCTCCCTCAGCGCCTCTTCATTCTTAAGCCCATAACTGCCCTTCATACTGGTAAGGGGAAGGAAGGTGGCGCGTCCGTACTTGTTTTTCTTCAGGAAGGCGATCATCCGCTTTGCCGTATCTTCATTGTCCGTGACAATATTCTGGATGCTCCCGCCCAGCGCAGTCTCAATGGCGATTTCATATTCTTTCTCCACTTTGATGATATCCGCCACAACGCCGATGAGGCCTTTTTCCCTGTCCTTGTTGGACATTACCCGGCGGATACTGTTGCCGTAGCCGTCATAGCGCTCTGTAATATTTTTCAGCGATTCCAGGCGGGAAGATTCCCTGTGATAAGCGGTCTGGCCGATCCGCAGTTTTTCCTGTTTTTCATTCAGCTCTTTCTGGAGCCTGGCGATGGTCTGCTCAGTCTCAGAGATCCTCTGGTTATATCCGGCGATCGTTTCCCGTACGCTGCTCAGTTCTTCTTCATACTGTCTGAGGAGTCCTGCCTGTCTCTCCTGCTCTGAGGACACTTCCAGGATACTCCGCGACAGAGCTGCCCTGCGCGCGGCGATCTGCTCTCTCGTCGTGTCATAGTGCTGGATCTTCGCTTTTGTGGAAGCCCGGTTCCCGAGGATATCCATGATCTCCTGCTTTCTGCCCTCGATCTCCGCGGTATGCTCCGCGATCCGGCTCTGGACCTCGATCAGCTTTTGCTTTGCCTCGCTGTCCTGGGCGGAAGCCTGATCCAGCTTTTCCTGTACCTCCTGCTTTTCCTGTTCAAGAGAAGCTTTCTGCTCCTGTCTTGTCTCGATCTCGATGCGGACCGCATTCGAACGGTTGTCATAGTGCTCGTCATTCATGCGGACCGCATTGATCTGCTCCTTCAAGACATTGATCTGTCCCTCGAGCTGCTGTTTCAGGAGGTTTGTCTCATTGAGCTGGTTTTTCGCCGTCTCAATGGCAAGGTCGATCTGCTCGACCTCTTCCTCGATCGCCTCATACTCGGCCTTCATCTCTTCGTAGCGCCGGTTGGAATCCTCCATCTCGGATGAGGCGATCCCATACTTCTCTTCCACCTCTTTCATCCGCTCCCGGATCCGCTCTTCCTCGAGAAGGAACATGTTGATATCATATGTCTTTAATTCTTCTTTTTTCTTAAGATATTCCTTTGCGGTCTCAGACTGCTTTTCCAGAGGCCCGAGCTGCTTTTCCAGCTCCTGGAGGATGTCATTGACCCTGGTCAGGTTCATCCTCTCCTCTTCCAGTTTTTTGACCGAGAGATTCTTCCTGCGCTTAAACTTGACGATACCTGCGGCCTCGTCAAAAAGTTCCCTTCTTTCCTCCGGCTTTCCGCTTAAGATCTTATCGATCTGCCCCTGGCCGATAATGGAATATCCTTCCTTCCCGATCCCGGTGTCGTAGAACATCTCATTGATATCCTTCAGGCGGCATGCCGCTCCGTTGATCAGGTACTCGCTCTCTCCGGACCGGTACAATTTGCGGGTCACTGTGACTTCCTCGTAATCAACCGGGAGCTTGTGGTCCGAGTTGTCCAGGGTGATCGCGACGGATGCATAGCTTAATGGCTTCCTGTTTTCCGTACCGGAGAAGATCACATCCTGCATGCTTCCTCCGCGCAGCTGCTTCACTCTCTGCTCGCCCAGGACCCAGCGCACGGCGTCAGCCACATTGCTCTTTCCGCTTCCGTTAGGGCCTACGATGCCGGTGATCCCGTTGTGGAAATCGAATCTTATCTTATTTGCAAAGGATTTAAATCCCTGTACTTCAATGTTTTTTAAATACATACAACACCTGCCCTATCTTTGTCTCCGGAGGCGCAGGATCGCCTCATACGCAGCCTGCTGCTCTGACGCTTTCTTACTCCTGCCCGCACCTTTTCCTGACACCTTGTCCCCGATCAGGACTTCCGTGTGGAAGGACTTATTGTGGTCAGGCCCCTCTGTCCCGACAAGCCGGTAGGTGATCTCTCCCATCTTTTCCGCCTGCACCATCTCCTGGAGGATAGTTTTACTATCATAAAAGAGCTTTTTATCTTCCAGGTCTGTCAGCACAAATCTGTGGATAAACTCTTTTGCACTAGTAAAACCACCATCCAGATACACCGCTCCGATCAGCGCCTCCATAGCGTCTGACGTAACGGAATCCCTCATCCTTCCGCCTGTCGCCTCCTCACCTTTTCCCAGGAGAAGATAACTTCCCAGGTCAATGTCTCTTGCACAGAGCGCCAGGGACGGCTCGCATACCATGCTTGCCCTCGTCTTTGTCAGTTCTCCCTCCGGCATCTTCGGCGATCCTTTAAAAAGGAACTCGCTCGATACCAGTTCCAGCACCGCGTCGCCCAGAAATTCCAGCCGCTCATTGCACTGGTATTTCGGCAGATGGCGTTCATTCGTGTAGGAACTGTGCATCATAGCCCGCTCAAGAAGCGAGAAATCCCGGAATTTATAACCGATCTTCTGTTCCAGTTCTCTTAATCTTTTATTCATCTGTTCATTCCTCTATGAAAACGAAAAAGCCCACAGGGGCTTTTTCATTCAATGATCCTTTGGTTATTCCACTGCTTTTTTGATCTGGTCTACCGCATCCTGCACTGTTACGATCTTCTCTGCCTCTTCATTGTCGATCTCGATATCAAACTCTTCCTCGATCCCCATGATGATCTGGAAAATGTCCAGTGAATCCGCGCCCAGATCGTCTACAAATGTAGTCTCCGGCCTGATCTCATCTTTCTGTACATTGAGGACATCCGCGATGATCTCCTGAAGTTTTTCAAATTCCATAACTAACTCCTCCTTAACTTCATTCACTTGCTTTTTCTTCGTCCTGCGTCTCCTGGATAGCTGCTTTTATCTTTTCATTTATTTTCTGCTCTTTAAATGTGACGCACTGGATAAT
>ERZ1643251.4038-NODE-4038-length-13049-cov-26.869555_pt1 | contig 13049 bp, 10 predicted proteins | sample MGYA00579261_ERZ1643251 | MGnify/ENA primary metagenome ERZ1643251 (study PRJEB29033, sample SAMEA4952267) | chicken gut metagenome | biome: Broiler Chicken; feature: Gastrointestinal Tract; material: Caecum | place: Ireland | collected 2018 | study: Broiler... | reverse complement strand
TTTCATTATTAAATCATCCATTCTATTACCACCTTTTATTCTTAATAATAGAATATCATTTAATTTAAAAAAAGTCTTAATATTTTACACAAATTTGTAAAATTTAAAACTTTTTCATGCTTTTATCCTGAAATTCTCTTTAGAGACTTTAATTTACCTTTTATTTCTTCTTTGTTTAATTCTTGTGATAATTCATCTATTTTATTAAGTAACTTTTCAGGATTATCTAATAAATATTTGTTTTGATCATATAATTCATTAAATCTTAATTTTAACTCTTCATACTTACTTAGTTCTTCTAACATACTATTTAAATAGCGTTTAAATTCTTGTAACTCTTTTCTATGTTTAACTTTATATTTATTGTATTCACCCATATTATATTTTAATAATTGATGCATATTAGTAAATATTCCCAAATATCCTTCTCCCCTAGAAGCAATATATACAATATTTTCAAAAATAACTATTAAAAGTATATATGATATATATGATAAAATAGAATTAAGTTGATATACCCCTTTATGCAAATAACTTTCTTCTTTATTTCTATCAATCGTAGTTTGTATTACCTCAACATACCCATTTTGGTTAGAATAATCCCCTTGATTTATCCTAACAGTATCCTTTTCATAATCTAACTTTGAATAATCTAAATTCAAGTAATTCTCAATGTTATCCAAATAGACATCACTTACATCATATATATAAATATCTCTAAAATCTGCACCTATTTCATCAATCAACTCTCTATAAACTTTTATGTAAGTCTTATCTTGTTCGTCGCTTTCTACTAAAGAATATCCCTCCGACACATCTTTACCGTATTCATCTGAGTATGTTGTGGTTGTTTTAGGATATACTTGATTTGTAGATGTTTTTTTGACTAAATAATTAATACCAAATAAACCACCCACAATGACTCCTAAGGAAACAACCGTAGAGGTAACTCGTATTAAAATTCTTTTGCGCCATATTTCTAAATCGATTAAAGTTCGTTTTTCTTTGGATAAACAATTACTACATTCAAGCAGTGCTTTATTATATGTTCTTGCAATATCATTTAATTCTTTTTTTAAACTATTTAATTCTTTTATAATAATTTCTTTCAAATCAATATCGTTACTATTACACATTAATAATTTAATTAATTCTATATTAAAATAATTAGCATCTAATCCATTACGACTAAGTTCATATGTTTTTTCTTTTATTTTTTTATTTTTTTCATCTTTTAAATTTATTGCTTCAATTTCTTTTCTAATACAGTTATCTAAAAAATAGGTATCAACATCATATTTCTTAATATATTCATATACTTGGCTACTACCCATAGTCATTATTTCTAACTTAATTATTCTATAAGCTACATCGTATATTTTTTCTACTATCTTCTTTTCGTCACTATAATGTATTGTACTAGAAAATTTTATTGATTTTAATGATTCAATAATTTCATTAGCATAACTTTTTACTTCTTCCTTGCTATCAACACTATCAATTCTATCTATTTTCATAAGTAAATATTCACAAGAATTAATCGCTTTAAAATATACTTCATATTCACTTAATTCTAGTTCCAATGCTCTTAATTTTTTTATTCCTAAACCGTAATCACAAATTAATATCATACTAGCATTATTTCCCCATTTTGTTTTACTTACTTTAGTACTAGATTCTACTTCATCAATTATCTTTTTTAAAGTTTCCTTATATCTTTTTGTATCCATTCCTAATGTGTTTACATTATTAATCATTATATCCACTTTATTTAAAAGTGACTTATATTCTATTGCTTGATCAACCATTTTTTCTCCCCCAAAATATCGAAATTTTATCTTATTAATTTTTTTACATGTTCTAGTTTATCAATTCCATATAATTTAATAAACATGCTTACTATTTCATATAATTCTTTAGTACTGTCTTTTTCCCATACATGACATCCACGATAATAGCTTCTTTCCTTATTATAAGTGATTAGCTCAAAATCATCTTCTAATATTGAAAAATATACTTCGCCATCATCAGATACTTTTCTAAATACATTATCCCTGTCAAACAAGTGAGCATAATAAAATACCTTAGAATTAGGATTAATATTATCTGAAAAATCCATTTCATATATCGGATAATTATTTATACTTACTGGATCAACATTTTTAGGAGTTCCATCTATAAGTTCTTGAAAGAATCCATTATGTTCTTCTATTTCCTCTTCATTCATAAACGGAAAATATTTTTTTATAATTTCTTCTAATTGTTTGTCATACTTTTCTGTTATCATTTTAATCACCGGATAATATATTAACACTATATTAACTTGTTGTCAATTATTAATAACAAGTTGAAAAAAAATTATTTTTATTATATAATTGATACATCGATGAGTTCTAATATTTTATATTATTTTTTTGTTTAACGGTTAATCTTATGAAAGGAGAACAATGAAAAACGAATTAGATACTAAAGTATTCGCTCTAGGAGGATTAGGCGAAGTCGGTAAAAATATGTATTGTGTTATGCACAATAATGAACTTATAATTATAGATGCTGGAATTATGTTTCCAGAAGACGATTTACTAGGAATAGACTATGTTATTCCTGATTATACTTTTTTAAAACAAAATGAAAATAAAATTAAAGGGTTATTTATTACCCATGGGCATGAAGATCATATTGGAGGAATTCCCTTTTTACTTCAAACAGTAAATATTCCTAAAATATATGCGCCTGCCCAAGCTAAAGAATTAATTGATAAAAAATTAGAAGAAAGAAATATAAAATATAAAAATATAATTATTTATACTGAAGAAACAAAAGTTAAAACAAAATATTTTAATATTGAATTTTTTAGAACAACTCATTCGATACCAGACTCACATGGAATATCTATTGGGACCCCTAATGGTACTATTGTAATGACTGGTGACTTTAAGTTTGATATGACTCCAATTGGACCTATGTCAAACATCCATAAAATGGCAGAAATTGGAAAAAATGGTGTTAAGCTACTAATGAGTGACTCTACTAATGCTTTATCACCAGGTACATCTTTAAGTGAATCTGTTGTAGATGAAAATTTAGGTGATATATTTGAGACATATGAAAATAACCGTATTATTATTGCCACATTTGCATCAAATATATATAGACTTAAACATATTTTTGAAACTTGTAAAAAGAACAAAAGAAAAGTTGCTTTATTCGGAAGAAGCATGGACACATCAGTAGAAATAGCTACTAAATGTGGTTATATCCAAGATAAAGATATTATTATTACTGCTGAAGAAGCAAATCATTTAAAACCAGGAGAAGTATGCCTACTTTGTACAGGTAGTCAAGGAGAACCACTTGCAGCACTATCTAGAATTGCAAATGGAACACATAGGCAAATAAAATTAATGCCAAATGATATAGTTGTATTCTCTTCTTCTCCAATTCCAGGAAATACTTCATCTGTTAATAAAACAATTAACCAATTATATTTAAAAGGTGTTAAAGTATTTACTAATAAAACTTATGATATTCACTCTTCAGGTCATGCTAAACAAGAAGAATTAAAACTTATGATAAGATTATTTAAACCAGAATTCTTTGCACCATATCATGGAGAATATAGAATGTTAAAAACACATACTGATGTTGCTAAAGATTGTGGCATCCCTAAACAAAATACTTTTGTACTTGAAAATGGAGATGTTTTATCTATAACTAAGAAAGGCATTAGAAAAAATGGAAAAGTACAAGCTGATGATATTTTTGTAGATGGTTCTAGAATTGGTGGTGTTGGTAACGTTATTATTAAAGATAGAAAATTAATGTCTACTAATGGTATTCTTGCTATTATAGCTAATATAGATAGTTCTACAAAAACTTTACTAAGCACTCCTTCAGTTACTACTAGAGGATATATCTTAGTTAACGAAAATGAAGAATTAATTAGAGAAATTCAAAAGAAAGCAGAGTACATTATTAGTAAAAAACTTAAAGATAAAAAATTTAATTTTATGGATTTAAAAAATGAAATAATTACTGAACTTATGCCAATATTATCTACTAAAATTGGTAGAGTTCCAATAATACTTCCAATAATTATGGATATAAATAAAAATAAAACTAGTAACGAAAATTAATTTATATTTAAAAGTATTAAAAATAAAGAATGTAAATATTATTTACATTCTTTTTTTATCTTTATTATCATACACTATCTTTAAATAATTTAAATTTATTCCTTACATCTAAATTTCACATTAAGAAAATAACATAATGAATGAAAAAAGAAGTTGTTATATAACTTCTTACAATATATTAATTTATTATTTTTTCTTTTGTTTTACTACTCTTTGATCATTTTCTACATAAACTCTATTAGAAGATAATATTGTTGTTTCTTCTTCATTTAATTCATCTTTTAACAGTTCAACTGTCATACAATTTAAACTAGTTGTATTAACACCTGGACAAATTGTTGAAGCTTTTAAGATTAAATTTATATTATTGTGCAAAATTTCTCTTAATTCTTCATATAAATCATTCAAATTATTATCTTTTTTTAAACGACTAATAATTTCACAAATATTTGTTAACTCAATAATTTTCATAGTTCTAATCGCATTAATTGGAGATACAATTACATCCCCATTATTAAATATTTCTCTTAATTTACGTAAATATGACCATCTATAATTTTGTATTTTACTTCTCATAGCTACCCTTCCTTTAATAATGAGGTTATTATACTGTTTTTCATAAAAAAAAGCAATAGTTAAAATAATTAATAAATAAAAAAACTCCAATATACACTGGAGCAAATTATTTTCTTTTACCTATATAATAGTTCTTCTTACCTCTTTTTACAATAATATATGTATTATGTAAGAAGTATTGATCATCTATTATTAAATCTAAGTCATTAATCTTATTACCATTTATAGAAATTGCATTTCCATTTATAAATTCTCTAGCTTCTCTTTTACTAGAAGATATTCCCATATCAATAAGTAAATCTACTATATTCTTGTTAGTTTCTACTTCTCTAATCTTTTCATTTTTAAATATATCTTCAATATCAGAAAGTTCTAAATCATCAAATTTATTATTAAACAAACTTTCTGTTAATTTAACAGCTTTATTATATTCTTCTTCTCCATGTAAGAATATTATTACTTCTTTAGCAAGAGTTTTTTGCGCTTCTCTTAAATGTGGGTTATTCTTAACTTCTAACTCTAATCTATCAATTTCTTCTTTAGATAAGAAAGTAAATACTTTTAAGTAATCAATTACTTTTTCATCTTCTGCATTTAATAAGTATTGATACATTGTATATGGTGAAGTTTTATTTTTATCAAGCCATAAAGCATTACCTTCACTCTTACCAAACTTAGTTCCATCTTTAGTAGTTACAAGTGGCATTGTAAATCCATAGGCTTCTTTACCTAATTTCTTTCTTATTAAGTCAATACCTGCGGTAATATTACCCCATTGATCAGAACCTGCTACTTGCATTGTACAATTCTTTTCTTTATATAAGATTAAAAAGTCCATTGCTTGCATTATCATATAAGAAAATTCTGTATAAGTAATTCCTGTTTCTAGTCTTCTTCTTATAATGTCTTTATCTAACATATAATTAATATTAAAGAATTTCCCAAAATCTCTTAAAAAATCTATAAAATTAATATCTTTAGACCAATCATAGTTATTTACTATTTCAAATCCAAATAAATCTTTTACTTGTTTTGTTAAACATTTAATATTATGTTCTACTTCTTCAATGGTCTTCATTTCTCTTTCAGTTGTAGGTCTTGGATCTCCAATTCTACCTGTAGCTCCTCCAATTAATAATATTGGATTATGTCCTGCTTCTTTTAATCTTTTAGATATTAAAAATGAAGATAAATGTCCAATATGTAAACTATCAGCAGTAGGATCTGTCCCTATATAAAAAGTTAAACCACCATTATTTAATTTTTCTTCTAATTCAGGAGAAGATATATCTTTTATAAGTCCTCTCCACTTTAATTCTTCAAATAAAGTCATAAATTCACTTCTTTCTAGTTAATTATTATATATTATTTTTTTCTTTATTGCTAGCCATATTTTGAATATCCACTACTATATCTTCATATCTTTGATATTCATTTTCACTATATATTTTAATTCTTTGTTTTAATTTGTCTAAATATTTTTCATCGTCAATATGATAATATTTATTTTTATAACTGATACTTTTTATACTTAAAGGTATCCATAAGTCTACTGATATTCCAGCATAATTCATATTTCTTCCTTTAGGAAAAGCATCTATCTGTAACTCTAAGTTTTCTAAATTAGTAACTATCTTACCACCATTATTAAGTATTCTTTCAATAGACTTGATTTGTTTATCCAATAAACCATTATAATACTTTTCATCCTTAGATATTTTAGGCTTTATATAATAGTCTTCTAAATAGTTAATTATTTTATCAACATCTAGTTCATATTCATTAAATAGCAACTTATAATCATATCCTTCTTCTCTACTTACAAGTTCCCTTTGTAAATATTTCTCTAAAAATAATATTTCTAGTTCTGGAATTAATACTTTATGATTATTTATAACTACTGTTTCATAAGTAGAATCAAGTAAATTATTATTTATACTAGATAATACTTTTAATTCATAACTAGGATAAAATTCAATATTACCAAATGCTTCTTTAAAATTATAACTATCTTTATCATCTTCATAATCAAGTATTTTAACATCATATAAAATAATATCATTATGTGGTCTATAAGAATAACAGTTATTATTTTTCTTTCTTCCTATAACATTACCTTGTAAAGCAAGTTCTATACCTATTCCACTCCCAAATAAATAATTAATTATATTTCTATCCTTTTGAGGCCATAACTTTATCATTAACAATATTTTGTTTATAAAATCATCATAAGTTTTAGCCATTACTCCTTCAGAAGATGTATCTATATGGTAATTTCTAATTTCTTTTATATCATTATAATCTAGTACTTCTTTATTTACTAATTTATATATATCCATGTGTAACCACCTTATTTATTCTCTATATTTGTAACTATTTCTCTTATTTTTCTAAATCTATGATTAAGTCCTGATTTAGTTATTTTGTTTCCAGTACTACTAGTTATTATATCACTTAATTCTTGTAAAGAAACTTCTGGATACTTTAAACGGTATTCAATTACTTCCTTTATTTTTTCATCAAGCAAATCTATTATATCATATTCTTTTAATTTTTCGATATCTTTTATTTGTCTAGATGAAGTTAAGAATATTTTATCCATGTTTGCTTGTTCACAATTATTAAGCCTATTAGTCATATTTTTATGATCCCTATATATCCTTATATCTTCAAAATACATTACAGCATTATATGCTTTTATAATTCTTAAATAATCTGATATTTTTTCTGCTTCTTTTATATATACCATATAATTTTTTTCTCTCTTTATTACTTTACTATTCAAATTAAAATCATTAAGTAATTTTGATATATAATTAGCATAATCTTTGTCATTGACAATGAACTCTAAGTGATATCTTGATGTTTTAGGATCATTAATACTACCTGTAGATATAAATAAACCTCTCAAATATGCTCTTATTAATTCTTCATCATTGACAATATATGTTCTAGGAATATTTAAATAATTATTATCTTTATCTATAATGGATAAATCATTTAATATTTCATTATTTTTATGTTTTATTTCTAATATATAATTAATTCCTTTATTAAAGCCATATCTTTGTCTTACTGTAATAATTGGTGTTACTTCATAAATATCTTTAAACAATTTAAATATTCTTCTCGCTACTGAGTTATTTTCAATAGTTATTTTTATATGTGGTTCAATTTCACTAGAATTTCTTACTATCGCTGATAATTCTGATATTAATTCTAGTTTTGTACTTTCTAATTTTGTTACTTCATTTTTTACTTCAGTTGAGAAAGTCATTTTAATTATCCTTTGCTAAATAACTAAATATAGCAAGAGCTGTTTTAATTGGATCATGTCTTACTTGATTATTAACAATTAATGCTAAATCATCTTTAATAAGTTCAATATTCATATTTTTAAGTTCTTCTTCATCTATTAATATTGGTGTACTTTTTTCCTCTAAATATAACTTTTTAATATCTTCATCTATTGGTTTAGAGTTTGCTATTACTACATCAATAAAATCATCTTTAACATATTTATTTATTTGTTTAACACAATCACTTACATAAAATCCATCAGTTTCTCCGTGTTCAGTCATTGCATTACATACATACATTTTTTTTGCTTTAGATTTTTTTAATGCTTCTTTCATTTCATCATTAAGTAAATTAGGTATTATACTTGTATATAAACTTCCAATACCCATTATTACTAAATCTGCTTTCTTAATTGCTTTAATTACTTCTGGAGTTACTTTAACTTCATTTTTATATTTTATATAGTCAATTTGCTTACCAGCTTTTGTAATTTTGCTTTCTCCTTCAATAACTTCACCATCTTTAGTATAAGCCATAAGAATCGGTTTATCTTCCGTAAATGGTAAAATTTTACCTTTAATATTTAATATTTTACTTAATGATTCCAATGATTCAGTTAAGTTTCCTGTGATATTAAATAATGCTGTTAAAAGCAAATTACCCATTGCATGATTATTTAAATCACTATTTGTCTTAAATCTATATTGTAAAAGTTGCTCCACTAATGGTTCTACTTCAGAAAGAGATACTAATACATTACGTAAGTCTCCAACTGCTGGAGTATCAAATTCTTCCCTAAGCCTTCCAGAAGATGCACCATCATCAGCAACTGTAACAACTGCTGTTATATCAATAGGAAAAAGTTTAAGACCTCTAAGTAAGGTTGATAGTCCTGTTCCTCCTCCTAATACTACTACTTTCTTCATTTTAAATACGCCTCCTAATTAATTATATCAAAAATAAAGAAAAAAAGAAACAAACATTGTTTATTCCTTTATTTTATCAATAAATAGTGGTAAGACTTCTTTTAAATTGTCTTCTCCCAGTACTTCTTCAATTACATCTCTACCATCTTGTTTTTTAATTATCACAACTTTATAATTATTAGCTATATCATTTTTTTCTTCATTGAGTTGCGCAATATAATAATAATCTACTTTATCTTTTGTGACTTTATCAACAGTTAAATATTCTTCTCCATTTTCTAATGTTATTATTGTGTTTAATTCAATATTCATAAAATCCTCCTTTATGCTGCTTTTCTTATTTTTAAATTAGGATTAACTGGTTGTCCAGGTCCTGGTCCTAAATTAATATTACCATTTGGTATTTCAGGCATTTTTAAATCATCACTAGAATTTAAAGATTGGGAATTAAAATTTCTTTCATTAGTTAATGGAGCTGTTGGAAAAAAATTATTATTATCTATATTATTGTTTGAACCGTTTGCAAAATTTGGTTTTGTTTCTGGCCAAAACAATCCTAAATTATTGTCTTCTTCTTTTTTAGGTTGTACTTTCTTTTCAACTACTGGAGCTGTTGGAAACGGAACTACTTTTGGTAAATCTATTTGAGGTTTAGAAGTTTCTACTCTAGTTTCAACTGGACTTACAACAGGAGAAGGAGAAAATACTTCTTCTTTAGGAAGTTCCACTACTGGTGTTTGAAAAATTGGTTCCATTTTAGGAAGCTCTACTTTTTCTTGTTCAACTTTCGGTGTAACCATTTCTGGTTTTACATCTTCTACTTTTACACTTTGGAATGTATCTTCATTAGGAACAAATTCCTCAACTTGTGGTACCACCGGTTTTACCTCTTCTACTATAGTAGGCTTTTCGATTACTTTTGGTTCTATACTAACTACAGGAGGAGCTACTTTTTTTACCTCTTTTACAATTTCTACTTTTGGAGCATCAATTCCTAAAGCTTTACCTACTCTTCTCATTACAGTATTTGCTTTATTCTTCACAAAAGAAACATTAATTCCTTCCGGAACATCCTCTACTTTTTTTATTGCATTTGGAATATAGTTTATTGTTTCTACTAATTCAGGTTCATCAATTTCCATTGTTCCTAAATCACCAAATGATAATTTTTGTTCCTCTTCTTCTTTTAATGATACATTTTCTTCTGTTTTCTTTTGTGGTTCTTCTTTATATGTCTCAATTATGCCATACTCTTGTAAAATTGCTAGTATGTCACTTTTCTGAATAACTTCCTTATATGCTGATAATTTATCTTCTTTAAATGCTATTTTTTCTATCAATTTATGAATTTTATCTATATTAATTTTTTCCAATCTAATTTGATTTTTTTGTTCATCAATTACATGATAAAAATCCGTTAATATATCTTTCCTAGCAATATTTAAAGATCTTCTCAATTCCATCCTATCTTCAAGTATTTTAGCTATTTCTTCTCTTTTACCATACAATTTACTATATTCACTTTCAGATTCACTTACCAATTTATACAATTTTAGCAACATTTCTTTTTCTCTTAATTGATAATACGTGTCCCTTGCATCCGCTACATAAGTAGAATATTCTACTTCTTTTTCACTAGATATACCAGACCTAGTCAAATTATAAAAGGCTTTCTCAAAAGTATCTAATGTTTTCTTGCTTTCTTCTATAGCTACAGCTATTTTTTCTAATTCATATTCAAAATCTATAGCATCAACAATATCTGAATAATCTTTATTGTTTATTAAAATATTCCTTAATGCATTTAAAAGTTTATCTTCTAATTCATAATTTTGACGTTCATCTTTTTGTTTTTGCTCTTGCGATGCCAATAATTCTCTATTTAAATGTTCTAAATCTTTCTCTGTTGTTGCTATATTTCTATTATTTTCCAAATACTCTCTAATACTAGCAAGTCGTTTTTTATAATTTTCTAATTCCAGTTCTTCAATAATGCTACTTAATCCTTGAATACTTCTAGAAGTAACTTCTTCATATTCTCTAAGTAACTCTGCTCTTTCGTTTAATCTTGTTGTAATTAATTCTACTAATTTTTCTAATCTTTCTTTTTCTTCTTCTAATGTAGGAGCAGTACTAAATAAACTAGAAATCATTTCTTCATAATCATTTTGTTTATATCCATCAATCTTTCTTGTTGCTTCTTCAAAACTAGTAAATGTATCTGATGTTATTTTATTTAATTCGTCTTTTCGTCTTGCCAGCATTATATTCATCTTTAATATATCATAAAGTCTTTGCTGCATTACTCTATCATTGATACTTTCCATATTATCACCTCTATTATCAATTATATATTTTATTTAAATTTTGTCAACATCACATTGGCATATCAGGAAAAACAACATCATTTATAAACAAATTATCATCTTCTTGTTTAGCTATAACTCCTTTACCCTTAGCACTTTCAACATCTTCTCTATTTATAACTTCATCTTTTACTTTCTTTGCTACCAAATTATCATTTTTGATAACTGGTATTGAAAAATCATTATTATTAGGAACATGATTTGTATCTATATCTTTAAAAATATCATCAATAGTTTCTTCTTTATATTCAAATGGATCATATGAAGTATAAGAATTATCACTATCTAATTTTTTCTTCATTTCTTCATAAATACTTTCAAATAATGATTCCCTACTATTAGAATTATTTAAAATAGTATCCTCACTTTTTTTAATATTTTGTCCATCATCAAAAACTATGTCTTTAGGGACATGAATAGTTTTTGATTTTGCTTCAATTGTAGATGTAGGGATGATTTTAGGCTCATCTTTTTTTCTTTGTTCTTGTTCTTCTATACGATTTAGTTCCTGTTGATATTTTTCTTCTTGTAATCTTTGTTCTTCTTTTCTTCTTGCTTCATCTATTAAAATTTGTTTTCTTTTTAATTCCTCTTGTTTTTTATTTTCTAAAATTAATTTTCTTTGTCTTTCATCATACTCTTTTTTTCGTTGTTCTTGAAGTAATTGTTCTTGTCTAGCTTTTTCATTTTTTATTAACTGATCTAAAATTTCACTAAACTCATCACTACTGTTTTCAAAATCAATTTCCTCAATTTTTTGCTTTCTTTCATTCAAATCATCGATAATTTCACGGTATGTTTTTACGTCTTGTTCTTCTATTTTTATAGTATTATATTGTTTTTCCATTTCTGAAGATACTAATTTATAAAAATCACTATCCTCAACATTCATAAATATATCTTGCATTTTTTCTCTTTTTGCAAGCAGTTCATCATAACCATCTACAGGTTTATCATATATATTTAGTAGTTCTAATAACATTTTTTTCTCAAAATATTTATCGTATTCTAAAGCAATAGAATCTAACATATTTTTACATTCTATAATCAATTCATTATCAAAACTTTTTTGAGCAGATTCTACATTTTCCATAGCTTTTTCTTTAGCAAAAGATAACTCTTTATATGCTAATTCAATTTCTTCTGTTCTTTCTAATAAAGAAAATAAATCCATTGCTTTAAAACTTTTTGATAATATATCTTGCATTTTCGCTTCTAATTCAACGTTAATTTTATCATTAGCTTTTAACTTAGATAAATATATTTTTTCTTTTTCTTCCAATACAGAAATTTCTTTATTCAATTCTTTCTTCAATTTAATATTTTGTTTATATTTATTTATGATTTCTATTTTATTTTTATAGTCAGCAAGTTTCTCTTCTCCTAGAACTTTTGGAATTTCTATTAAAGTACCGGTTATATCTTTATGTTTTTGTCTTTTTTCATTTATATATTTTATTCTATCTTCAATTAGACTAATAATATTAGTTAATTTTTCTTGTTCTTCATCAATTAAACTAGTATGTTTATTAATTAACTTATTGTAAGTTTCTTCATATATATCATTTGTGGCACTTAGAATATTTTCTTGTATTTTATCTAATTCTATATATAAATCTTCTTTATCTTTTTCGTCGCAATATTCTAAACTTGCTAAAAGCATATCATATTGTTTTTCTGCTTGAACTATTTCACGACTAGTGTACTCTAGCATACAACCACCTCTATTATAATTATATAAAATG
>ERZ1643251.4037-NODE-4037-length-13052-cov-26.358160_pt1 | contig 13052 bp, 9 predicted proteins | sample MGYA00579261_ERZ1643251 | MGnify/ENA primary metagenome ERZ1643251 (study PRJEB29033, sample SAMEA4952267) | chicken gut metagenome | biome: Broiler Chicken; feature: Gastrointestinal Tract; material: Caecum | place: Ireland | collected 2018 | study: Broiler... | reverse complement strand
TTTATCAATCTCTTTCACCATATAGATCAAAGGCTGGTTTTTGGGATGGCAAAGGTATAACTGTTGATGAATTCGCCCTAGCTTTTTCTACAATTGTTGCAACTTTACTTGGCGGATATGGCTCTTTAGGTGCTTATGCGGCTAAACACGGTCAAAAAATGGCAAGAGAAATGCTGAGTAGAGCGGCTAAAGCTGCAGCTAAAAGATTTGGAGTCTTAACTAATGTATTTACTAAAATTTTGCAAGGTGCGTTTGGTATTCTTGATTTTTATGGGAATGTAGGCTTAGCATTAGCAAAATACATTGATTCCAAAGATTATTATCCAAATAATGGAAGAATTAATGTATGGAAGTAAGAAGTTTGAAAAAGAGCTAGAAAAGAAATTTGAAGAAAGTCCATAAAAAAGGGTGCACTAAATAAACGTATAACAAACAACAATCGTTATAATATGGTTGTTATATTACTTGATAGCCGTGGTTAATCGCAAGTCTTACAGCTTGTTCAACAGTTAGTGTTTTTTTAGGCGAGACATACTCTTGGTAGTGATATAAATCCGCATTATACACTTCGTCATTTTTAAGCACATGATAAATCGCAACAAGAAGTTTTCTAGCAATTGCGATAATCGCTTTTTTATGTCCTCGCCTTTTCTTTAGCTGTAGATACTTGTTTTTAAATTCTGGATATTTATCTGAACGCACCACGGCATTGGCTACTTGAACTAAAAGTGGCTTCAAATAGTGTCCACCTTTTGAAATTTTTGTCGAGTGCTTTTTATTGGCACTTTCATCACAAGCAGGACATACACCTGCCCAAGAAGAAAGGTGTTTAGCAGTTGGAAATTTAGACATATCCGTACCAATTTCAGCAATCACCCTCAAAGCAGAGAATTCATTTTGAAATCCAGGAACCGTTTGAATGAGTTTTCGTTCGTGTTCAAATTCTTTACCTAATTCAGTAATCAGTTTTTGTAAATCATTTTTACAAAAAGTAATTGCGTCGTAGTGAGCTTTGATGACTCGTAGCTTTTCAGCTTGTTCATCGGAAATCTCGCCGTCTATTGCCAATTCAAATTGTTCAATAGAAGCCTTCATACGACGATGAATCAATGCAGGAAGGTCAATCTCTTCATTTGGATTATCTAACAAATGTTGGATGATTTTCTGTGAAGATTTACCAAAAACATCAGAAACAACACTGGCGATTTGAATATTAGACCAAGTTAAAGAATTCTGATAACGGTTCTTTTCACTAGTTTGCATGTAGGTGAGTTTCATGTAGTAACGGAATAAGTCGCGTAATTGTCGAATTTTAGCGGGTGGAATAAAACTACCAGAGACTAAATCATGTTTATATAAATCGGCAATCCACTGGGCATCCTTTTTATCTGTCTTTTTCCCACGAATTGCTTTTACGTATTTAGGATGGGCAAGACAGATATCCATTTCGTCTTCAAGGACGTTATAGATAGGAATCCAGTATTTACCGGTGGATTCCATACAAACATGAAAACAAGAATAAGCTTCTAACCATTTCTTTAATTCGTTTAAAGAATGAGTATAAGTTGAGAAGCGACGTTTGTAGTATTGAGTAATACCTTGATTATCGGTGATAGCAATCACAGCAATAATAAAGGTCTTATGAACATCAATACCGCAACAAATAGGGTAAACGATTTTAAGCATTTTATACCTCCTCTTTTTATGAGTTAAAGAGAGAACTATACAGGGACTGCCAAACTTTTACACAAACGAGTTGTTTATACAAAGATAAGTTTACGTGCTCAAAGGCGACAGTTAGTTGTGCTTGAAAAGCTTGACTACACATATAAACATACAAGGTCGAATAGTGAATCCTTCGCACTTATTCACCTCCCCGTGATTTGTAGTGTACATAGGCTCCCTCAGTATTATTATACAATGAAACAAAAGGAATGCTTCGCAAGGGTGACGAACTTTTTTTCATTAGGTGTTGTGCCTGAAGCGAAGCGAAAGGAATGAATTATAAACATGAAATATTTCAAAAGAGTACTTTTAACTTTTTTTTTTCAAATATTTTTTATTCTATTAATAGTTACTCTTATTAGTGGGATTAGTACATCCATTTACTTGTTAAAAAATAATTTTTTTCATTTAGTAGTTCCTACTCTAATTTTTAGTTTAATAATATCAAAAACCCCTGATATATATCACTAAAAAACAGTTATTTTATAAGATGTGTCAATATTATAGAGTTTGCAAAAATGCAAAAAGATTGATATACTCACGATCTAAACAACAAAGCGTAAATCTCAGATACACAAAAATCTCTCCAAGCTGGCATGGCATTGGAGAGATTTTATATTTTGTTTTTCTAAATGTATCCACTAACAGTACCTCGATAAGTACCCTTCCATTAGTGATGGCAAGATTAGTTGATAAACAGATTGAAGCTGTATTTAAAGAAAAATAGCGCCACTCCCTGCTAGAAGAGTATCGGCGCTATTCTCAGGCTAGTGCTTGCGCTTCTTGGTATCTAACCATTTGGCGATATACCCACTAATTAAATTAGCTATGACACCACCCACAATACCAAGAGATAGGCTAGCCAAAACTTGAAGAAACATTTTATCACCCCCTTTGATACCGGGGCGCAAGCATAAAAATTATAGCATATTATTTTGAATTTTTCTCTATTTCATGATATGCTCTATTTGTAAAAACTTGAGGAAACATTTTATCAAAAGAGACAGTCTGCTAGCTGTCTTTTTTTTCATCTTTTTTATACCATATTTAATTTTCCAACAACGTAACTTTGAAAAATTTTTCTGCTTTTTGTTTCAAAATCTTCTCAAAAAGTTGATTTATCAATGTTCTTTTATTCTTAAATTTTTGGGTCTATTTAATTCTAATTAAAGCTAAGGCATTAATTAGAATTATGTAGGTATGCGATTTGTAATACATGGCTAAAATTAGGTGTGTTACATTTCGCATACATGATTTTTGACTACCACAAAGGGCTAATCTAGTGCGTATTACTTTTGTATGCTTTTGAACCATAAATTAGGCTTGCCGAGAAAATTTGTCCCCACGGGAAACGGCGGTACTACCGCCTCCACGCATCAAGCGTGGACAGTTTCCCTTATGCTCTTTTCCAAATCTAAGCCAATAAGTAGAGATTTTGAAATTGACTATTTTCCTGGTTTGATTGCTTATTTATTTTAGTGAATATATATAAGGGCTATTTGCCTAAACTTCTAAATAGCGTTTATGTTATACTAAAAAAAGAAGATACGGGTTATGTTTAATGGGAAATTTTTTCTCTGGAGATGTGTGAATATGGAAGAACGAAAGAGATCCATTCAAAAAAAATTTAGATTAACGGAACAAGAGAATTTGCGTCTTTGTGTCAAAATGGGGTACGCACATGCACCTTCTTTTCAGTACTATGCTAGAAAGATGTGTTTAGATGGAAAAGTCATGCGTGTAGATTATGGAGCCATTCGAGAGCTAACTCGTGAAGTACATAAGATTGGTGTAAATATCAATCAAATGGCACATACACTCCATATAACTGGAAATTTTTATGGAGAAGAATTAGAAACTTTAAAAGCTGAACACGAAGAACTATGTCGACTTATTCGTAATGGTATTCGAGCACATTTACGTACTATTCGATTAGAAGAAGACCTTTAAAATCAAAAAAGCTATCGAGATTGTCGGTAGCTTTTTTGATTTTTGTTCATGCTGCATTGGTTAAATGTTCGATTTATTTAAGTGTCAATTTTTCAAATGAGTAGGTACAGACTTAAGCTAAATGTACCTGCTCACTTTTTATTTTGAAAAAAATAAAAGGTACACGCAACCACAAATGCGCAGGTACAATTTTTTGGATTTTTTTCATTTTTTCGCGTATGGGTACCCATACGCTATGCTTGCACGGGGAGTTTGAGGTACATTTTTTTACGGATTGTACTTTGTGTTTCAGACAAATATGCACACTATTATTTCTTTAAAAGAAAAAACTTAAGGTACAAACACTAAACTTTTTCCTGCAAATTAACTATTCAAAAACACTAAAACTTCTCTGTCGCAAACTACTTCTTTTACAAAATTCTAACTTTATGATTCGAAAAAAAGATGAAATAAATCCTGTCAAAAATAGAAAATCCAATCAGAACGCTATGTACATTCATCTCTACTTTGTACCCTCAATATCCGTTGAAGTATACTAAAAAGTAGAGTAAGGTGCGCATTTCTCACCTTACTCTACTTTTTTTAACAGAAGAAACTTCCAACTAAATACGCTCCGCCTATAGCAGCGCCTACACCTACACCAACTGGCCACGCTACACCTAGGGCTCCCGCAGCAACTCCATACAATGTGGTGTGTGCTAATCCTGCAGTTCCTAAAACTGCAGAACATGCATCAAATCTTTTTGGTCGTCGGCTATTTCCATAAACTATTTTCTTTAATGTATTGGTCAACTCTCCATTGCCTTTTTCTTCAACAATTCTCTTATTAAAAGCATCGATAGCAATAGATATTTGCTCAACTGTAACATCTCCGTTTAATTGAGAAATACTAGAAGATAGTGCTATTGAATCAGTAATATATACTTGAGTAAATCCATTATCATCAATATACGTATCCAGATATTCTCTTACAGCATTCCCTAAAACAATCTCTTCTTTGGAAACATTAGTTACAGGGGATTCATCTGCTAGAACCTCATTAGATACTAATCCAATAAAAAAAGCAGATAATACTGATAAAACTAAAATAATTTTCTTCATAAAAAATTACCCCAAAGTAAAAAATAAAATCATTATAAAAACAATAAACAAAGGATATAAAAGTAACAAATAATCTATGTCTTTTTTTCCTTTTGATTTATACTCGCGTATTAAAGGCTCGGTTAAGTAAATAAACAATCCAATAATAAAATAAGCAAGTAAACATAGTTCTCCTATGCTAGAGAAAAGTGGTTTAAACATTATGAACATAGCAAATAAGACTATAAAAAATACATAATGTTTATAGAGATAATTTTTCATATCATCACTTCTTATCAAATTTTATAAAAACTACACATGAACTATTTTTTTCCTGTATCATTTTCCTTTCTGTTCATGTAGTTAAGTTTAAAATATCAAAAAATAATCTATTTGTCAACGCTTTCAAAAACAAAAAAGTATTTGTTTTTTATATAATGAAGTCAAGAAAAGCCAAAGCGAATGCCGAAGCATTGTCACCATGGCGAACCAAGCTGATCACTTGGTATTTCAAACTTAGATGATATCTATAAGTTTGGGATAGGTTGAATAAATATCTAGACGAAAATGGCTGATACGTCTATGGTAAGCGGAGATCCATTGGAGTTGTGTACACAACGAAATAAAACCGCGTAAATGTTTGAGAGTTAGTGAATCTAACTCTTTTTTTCTTTTATGAACGTTCATGCTATAATTAGGATACTGATGGGGGACATTTAAAGTGGAGGAAGCTCCGAGGTTTGTCGGCACTTTCCATCCAATGATTTTTTCATTGGTAAAAAGGTTTAGCTTGTGGAACCCATCCTGTTGACCGTCCAGACCATGACGGTCTTTTTTTTTGTTTTTTTATAGTTGCTATTTCTGCAATTTTATCTACTGAAAATTTTCCTCTTTTTGCTGTCTAAATTTCTGACTCATTTTATCTTCATAGTACATACATTTTATTGATGGAAATTTTGGAAAAGAGCATAAGGGAAACTGCTACTGGACATGCCAGTAGAGCGGTAGTACCGCCGTTTCTCGTGATATCAAATTTTCTCGGCAATCCTAATATCAACATAAAAGGTATACAAAAAGTAATACGCTTGAAATCAACGTTTTTTACCACTAAAAAAATCGCAAAATTTTTGTCATACATACAACATATCTAATTAATTCTAATTACGTTATTTAATTTAATTAGAATTAAAGCTTTATACTGAGATAAATTTTTTTGTTGTTTGTCTATACTTAAATCTTTATTTTCTTCAAGACTTGCTAGAGTGGAGTCATCAAAAGAAAGGAGGTTGCATGATGAGCAACAAAACAGTTTATTATGGCGAACAAGACGAAAAAATGGTCAAGGAGGTGTTTAAATACTTCAAAAAACAACGAAATCGCAATACTATCAACTATTCGAACATTTTTTTGGATTGCATGCGTGTCTTTTATGATTTGTTTGTAGAATCCGAAGAACAGAATTATCAACTGCGTCTAGAACAGCTGAAACACATGGGAAATCAAATCGCACAACTTGAAAATCAAGTGAAATCCTTAGAAGACCAGCTACAGTATGCTGAACATAGCCCCACAAGTAAGGATGAACTAACTCAAAAGTTGGATCAACTGCTTAAAAATTCAACTAAACAGGGAAATTTAATCAGCCAGCAATTCAATTATTTGCAAAAAGTGAATCAATTTCTCCAAAATCAACCTCAATTTAACAAAAAGACAAACAGAAACGACTACAATCGCTCTTATTAGCCTTTATTTTGCGTTCTAAGCGGTTTTAATTCTATTTTAGTAATTTTATAGGGGTATAGCTTAAAACGTCTAAAAACACGCAAAATTTGCGAATAATACACATTGTGGTTTTTCGTTTTATTTTGAAGAAAGGAGCAGGGGTACTTGCTGATTTTCTTATTAGGCTCTATTTTGCCTTCTAAGCTTTTTTCTGATGGCTTGGTGTATTTATATGTTTTTCTCTTTAAATCGTCTTAAAACGAAAAATAGACGGAAATTTGATAGGTTTTTAGTGCTTAGTAACCCTGAAAATAGAAAACTGTACTTGAATCTGTCAACAGCGTAATGACTTAGTGGCAGTTAGCAGCTTGTCTGCTTATCTGCCACTTAGCCTACTTCGCTGATTGACAGATAGAGCGGATGAACCCTTATGCAAGGCAAAAAAAGCCACTGCATTTTTTTGCTCGCTGAACGCAGTGGAAAGTTTTAAGGGGGTCTGGGGGAATTTTTTTCAAAAAATCCCCCAGTATCTCCTTTTGTTTTTTTGTTGTTTCGTGGTGTCGTTCCGATAGATGTATCATTAATTGTTTCAGTAGTTGTATCTTTAATTATATTGATTAATATTTGTTCATTTTTTGTACATACAGGATGCATTGAGGTGCTACTTGCTATTGAGGTAGGCATATTTTTAACAAAAAAGTACTTAAAGCCTATAGCCTATTTATGGCTTTTTATTTGTAGTCTACCATGCTAGTAATATGTTTTTGGTTTGTGTGTGAAGTTTTAAGGAAACACAAACACTCACGCACGCGCGCGTTTATAATTTATTAATACTTAGTTAATACTTTATATACTTAGGAAAATAAAATGCTTTTATATCAACGATAACCGACATAATACCACCCCAAAAAGTACACGATACCATCCCAAAAAGTACACGATACCACCCCAAAAAGTACACGATACCACCCCAAAAAGTACACAAAACAATACCTTATAACTATAAACACCTTTACTTTGGGGTTGTTTTTGCATAAGATATTATTATAATTGTATTTTTGTGTTTAAAAGGAGTCGAGCTTATGGCTAATAATCTAGAAAACATTTGGAAAAGCGATAGAGCTTTTGCGATTGATGAATACGAACAACAACAATATCACTATGTAGTTGAAGCGAATGATTTAATTACGAAAGCTAGACATGATTTAACTGCAAGAGAGTTAAAGATTATGGATTTTGCGATTTCTAAAATTCAACCCAAAGATGATTATTTTTCACGCGTTAAAACGTCTATGTATGAATTAACTAAAGTGTTAAATTTAAAAAGAAATGGAAAGAATTATAGTGATTTAGCTAAAACGTTAAATAATTTAAGAAAGAAAGATGTCACAATATATGACAAAGAAAAACGCTCAATAACTCAAACTGGGTGGTTTGCCCAAGCAAAATACTGGGAAAATGGACAAGTAGAGTTATTAATATCAAATGATTTAGCTCCTTATTTACTTGGATTAAAAAGCAATTACACTCAATATTTACTGATTGATACAGTAAAACTGAAAAGTAAATATGCTATTTTGCTTTATAAACTCATGCGAGAATGCGATAAAAGCAATGGCGAAAAAATCGCGATTCTACATGGATCTCCTGAAGAATTTAAAGAATGGCTTGGAACTCCTCCAAACTATACGTATAACCAATTAAAAGAAAAAGTATTAAAAAAAGCTATCGAAGAAATCAACTTAAAAATTGATGATATGGATTTAGAAATTTACCAACGTAAACGTGGTAGAACAGTAGTTGAAGTAGAAATTCATAATAATTGTACCCATTCACCATCAGAATTTAATTCAGAACTTATCACGCATAGCTGGTTAAATCACTAGTCTGGCAATGTTTAAATAAGCGGAATTTGTAGCTTTTATCAAAATAGTTAATAGATTCATAGGAATATTGAGAAAATTACATCCAAACTTTAGGGTATCATAGACTAAAAAGAGGTGCGACACATGGAATTTGAAGAACTATTACAAGATTTAAATGAAAAAGAGGAAAAAATATTCAAATTTGATGACCTATACTGTCAAAAAGTGGTCGAAGCAGAAGAAATCAGATGTATGCATATATTAGGGTTAATCGATGAAAATGAAAGAATTTATCGCCTTAAACAAAATGAAAAAGAGCAAATTGAGTTTGATAACGAAAGATATAAAAATCTATTCTTTGTTGCTACTGTCTATCGTTCTTGTTTAAATATTGCACTCGATGAATTAACCGCTAAAATTACTACAATGTCCGATACCGAAGAAAAGAAAGAATTATTACGCTACACGACGCTAATCTCCAACTACTTTGCTATGACAAATAACGGAGATATACCTAAAAACACCAAATTATTAGCAGAAATTGTTGAACAAGCAAAAGAAGAATTCCGTTCAAAGATAATGGCAAATAGTGTAAATCTAAGTTTTGAAAAAAATAAAATTAAACATGATTTAAGTTTGGATAAGTAAATTTTATTCTCAAAAAATCTAAAAAACTCAAGAATCTGCGATTTTTGCATTCTTGAGTTTTTTTACGCACTTTTTTAGATTTATCAAAAAGATTTTTGCTGAACAACACTAAATATACATTGAACGACAATTAATACTACTAAAAACAATTAGTTGTATTAATGAAACAAGAAAAGCAAGGTCTGTCCACCTTGCTTTAGTCTGTGTACAGTTTTCACTTAGAACTAACTGAAATATACCAAGCATTTACTTACTTGTCAAATTTTGATATCTTTATCTTACCTGCGTCCCTCCGAAAATCCTTGGATCATAGGGGGTGAGTTTGTGTACAGCTTTTTACAAGAGCTAGTTGCGAGTGCTTTGGGCGATTTAATTGGGGGCATTGTTCTCTATGCGATTGTCAAGTGGTATGAGTCTCGTAACTTAAAAAAATGACGAAGGTATACCCATCATGCGTCCGTCTGTCCGCGGGCGCATTTTTATTACTGTTTATATAAGTTCATCAATGTTAAATTTGAATATACGCTTCATAGAACGTTACAAAAAACTAACTTGCACCACATGTCAGCGTTTACAACCGTTATCTTGTATGATATTATTATATTATATAATAACCAATTATAAGCAGAAAGGAGATATTATTTTGGAAAAAATATGCTTATTTTTTGGTTTCTTATAAAAAATATCAGAATATTGGGAAAAGAGGCGAATGAAAATGTCAAAAAAATTTTTAAAATTTGGGGTTTCTATTTTTTTAATTTTTACACTATTTAGTCAAGTATGTACTCCTTTTATTTATGCAGATGAAGTAGGAAAACAAATTGTTCAATTCGAAGAAGAAAAGAAAGAATTAGATAGAATAGATAATTTACTTAACAAACCTATAAAATTACCAAAAGAACAAATTGATAAACTTGTAAATGAATATCAGAGTTTATATCCAAATTTAACAAAAGAACGTATTTATGAAATAGTTTATCAATCTCTTTCACCATATAGATCAAAGGCTGGTTTTTGGGATGGCAAAGGTATAACTGTTGATGAATTCGCCCTAGCTTTTTCTACAATTGTTGCAACTTTACTTGGCGGATATGGCTCTTTAGGTGCTTATGCGGCTAAACACGGTCAAAAAATGGCAAGAGAAATGCTGAGTAGAGCGGCTAAAGCTGCAGCTAAAAGATTTGGAGTCTTAACTAATGTATTTACTAAAATTTTGCAAGGTGCGTTTGGTATTCTTGATTTTTATGGGAATGTAGGCTTAGCATTAGCAAAATACATTGATTCCAAAGATTATTATCCAAATAATGGAAGAATTAATGTATGGAAGTAAGAAGTTTGAAAAAGAGCTAGAAAAGAAATTTGAAGAAAGTCCATAAAAAAGGGTGCACTAAATAAACGTATAACAAACAACAATCGTTATAATATGGTTGTTATATTACTTGATAGCCGTGGTTAATCGCAAGTCTTACAGCTTGTTCAACAGTTAGTGTTTTTTTAGGCGAGACATACTCTTGGTAGTGATATAAATCCGCATTATACACTTCGTCATTTTTAAGCACATGATAAATCGCAACAAGAAGTTTTCTAGCAATTGCGATAATCGCTTTTTTATGTCCTCGCCTTTTCTTTAGCTGTAGATACTTGTTTTTAAATTCTGGATATTTATCTGAACGCACCACGGCATTGGCTACTTGAACTAAAAGTGGCTTCAAATAGTGTCCACCTTTTGAAATTTTTGTCGAGTGCTTTTTATTGGCACTTTCATCACAAGCAGGACATACACCTGCCCAAGAAGAAAGGTGTTTAGCAGTTGGAAATTTAGACATATCCGTACCAATTTCAGCAATCACCCTCAAAGCAGAGAATTCATTTTGAAATCCAGGAACCGTTTGAATGAGTTTTCGTTCGTGTTCAAATTCTTTACCTAATTCAGTAATCAGTTTTTGTAAATCATTTTTACAAAAAGTAATTGCGTCGTAGTGAGCTTTGATGACTCGTAGCTTTTCAGCTTGTTCATCGGAAATCTCGCCGTCTATTGCCAATTCAAATTGTTCAATAGAAGCCTTCATACGACGATGAATCAATGCAGGAAGGTCAATCTCTTCATTTGGATTATCTAACAAATGTTGGATGATTTTCTGTGAAGATTTACCAAAAACATCAGAAACAACACTGGCGATTTGAATATTAGACCAAGTTAAAGAATTCTGATAACGGTTCTTTTCACTAGTTTGCATGTAGGTGAGTTTCATGTAGTAACGGAATAAGTCGCGTAATTGTCGAATTTTAGCGGGTGGAATAAAACTACCAGAGACTAAATCATGTTTATATAAATCGGCAATCCACTGGGCATCCTTTTTATCTGTCTTTTTCCCACGAATTGCTTTTACGTATTTAGGATGGGCAAGACAGATATCCATTTCGTCTTCAAGGACGTTATAGATAGGAATCCAGTATTTACCGGTGGATTCCATACAAACATGAAAACAAGAATAAGCTTCTAACCATTTCTTTAATTCGTTTAAAGAATGAGTATAAGTTGAGAAGCGACGTTTGTAGTATTGAGTAATACCTTGATTATCGGTGATAGCAATCACAGCAATAATAAAGGTCTTATGAACATCAATACCGCAACAAATAGGGTAAACGATTTTAAGCATTTTATACCTCCTCTTTTTATGAGTTAAAGAGAGAACTATACAGGGACTGCCAAACTTTTACACAAACGAGTTGTTTATACAAAGATAAGTTTACGTGCTCAAAGGCGACAGTTAGTTGTGCTTGAAAAGCTTGACTACACATATAAACATACAAGGTCGAATAGTGAATCCTTCGCACTTATTCACCTCCCCGTGATTTGTAGTGTACATAGGCTCCCTCAGTATTATTATACAATGAAACAAAAGGAATGCTTCGCAAGGGTGACGAACTTTTTTTCATTAGGTGTTGTGCCTGAAGCGAAGCGAAAGGAATGAATTATAAACATGAAATATTTCAAAAGAGTACTTTTAACTTTTTTTTTTCAAATATTTTTTATTCTATTAATAGTTACTCTTATTAGTGGGATTAGTACATCCATTTACTTGTTAAAAAATAATTTTTTTCATTTAGTAGTTCCTACTCTAATTTTTAGTTTAATAATATCAAAAACCCCTGATATATATCACTAAAAAACAGTTATTTTATAAGATGTGTCAATATTATAGAGTTTGCAAAAATGCAAAAAGATTGATATACTCACGATCTAAACAACAAAGCGTAAATCTCAGATACACAAAAATCTCTCCAAGCTGGCATGGCATTGGAGAGATTTTATATTTTGTTTTTCTAAATGTATCCACTAACAGTACCTCGATAAGTACCCTTCCATTAGTGATGGCAAGATTAGTTGATAAACAGATTGAAGCTGTATTTAAAGAAAAATAGCGCCACTCCCTGCTAGAAGAGTATCGGCGCTATTCTCAGGCTAGTGCTTGCGCTTCTTGGTATCTAACCATTTGGCGATATACCCACTAATTAAATTAGCTATGACACCACCCACAATACCAAGAGATAGGCTAGCCAAAACTTGAAGAAACATTTTATCACCCCCTTTGATACCGGGGCGCAAGCATAAAAATTATAGCATATTATTTTGAATTTTTCTCTATTTCATGATATGCTCTATTTGTAAAAACTTGAGGAAACATTTTATCAAAAGAGACAGTCTGCTAGCTGTCTTTTTTTTCATCTTTTTTATACCATATTTAATTTTCCAACAACGTAACTTTGAAAAATTTTTCTGCTTTTTGTTTCAAAATCTTCTCAAAAAGTTGATTTATCAATGTTCTTTTATTCTTAAATTTTTGGGTCTATTTAATTCTAATTAAAGCTAAGGCATTAATTAGAATTATGTAGGTATGCGATTTGTAATACATGGCTAAAATTAGGTGTGTTACATTTCGCATACATGATTTTTGACTACCACAAAGGGCTAATCTAGTGCGTATTACTTTTGTATGCTTTTGAACCATAAATTAGGCTTGCCGAGAAAATTTGTCCCCACGGGAAACGGCGGTACTA
>ERZ1643251.4036-NODE-4036-length-13053-cov-5.214802_pt1 | contig 13053 bp, 9 predicted proteins | sample MGYA00579261_ERZ1643251 | MGnify/ENA primary metagenome ERZ1643251 (study PRJEB29033, sample SAMEA4952267) | chicken gut metagenome | biome: Broiler Chicken; feature: Gastrointestinal Tract; material: Caecum | place: Ireland | collected 2018 | study: Broiler... | reverse complement strand
GTTCGAAACGAAGATGTAAGGGGAGGTGTCACGAAGTGACGGAGGGGATAAGAAGTTCGCTTTCGATAAAAAAGTGCGGCTTTCCGAAAAAAGTGCAAAGTCAAGCAAAAAAATTTCCGTTTCGGGCGGAATTTTTCTTGACAGCGGGAAATGCGGAATGCTATAATGGGAAAAAATCAGCCGGTCGGAGCGGATGTTTCCGCGGACAAAGCAAGACGCCGATTTGGGTTTTTTCGGGAGATCGCCATGAGAACGAACGTGTTCATGAACGGAATGGAGATGCGCATGTGCAGCATGTGCATGCCTTTCCGCGCGATTTTTTCCGAAAGACCTTCCTTGCGGCGCTCTGCCTGACCGGGCAAAAGCGCAATCGATCGAACGGGAAGTTTCTTCGGAGACTTCCCGTTTTTTTATTGCTCTGCCCTCCGTGCGGCGATGACGACAAAAAAAATTTTCTGACAAGGAGTATTCCCCATGAAAAAAATCCTTTCCCTTCTTCTTTCCCTGACGGTGTGCGCGGGGGCGGGCGCCCTTTCCGCCTGTTCGGAGGACGGCATCTCCGTCGCCGTGCCCAACGACGCCACCAACGAAGCGCGCGCCCTGCTCCTTTTTGAGGATCTCGGCTACATCACCTTAAAAGAGGGCGCTGGCATCACCGCCACCGTCCGCGACATCGCGGAAAATCCCTACAATCTCCGCTTCGTGGAGACGGAAGCGGCGCAGATCCCCCGCATCCTGCAAGACGTCGATTACGCCGTCATCAACTCCAATTACGCGCTGGACGCGGGATTGGCCCCCCTTGAAAACAGCCTCGCCATCGAGAGCGCCGAAGACAACCCCTACGCCAACATCCTCGCCGTCCGCCCCGGCACGGAAAATTCCGACAAGATCCGCGCCCTGGTCGCCGCCCTCTCCTCCGAACAGGTGGCGGACTTCATACAGGCGGAATACGGCGGATCGGTCATCTCCTCCGTTTCCGACCCCGGGACGGGATACGACGACGGCGTAGACTATGCGGCGCTTTCGGGCACGACGATCACGGTGGCGGCGTCCCCCACGCCCCACGCCGAAATTCTCGCCGTGGCGGCGGAAATTCTCGCGGCGCGGGACATCGAACTGGAAATTCTCGAATTTACCGACTACATCATCCCCAACAACGTCGTGTACGAAGGGGAGGCGGACGCCAACTACTTCCAGCACCTGCCCTATCTCGAAAACTTCAACGCGGAAAACGGAACGGATCTCGTCTCCGCGCTCGCCGTCCATCTCGAACCGCTGGGGCTGTACGGCGGCAGGCAGACGTCGCTGGACGCGATCGGCGCGGAAAAATAAACGAAACGATACACGGGAGGCACCCATGGTTGAGGTGAAACACTTATACAAAACCTTTTCGGGCGAGAACGGGGAGACGGAAGTCTTAAAAGACGTCTCCCTGACCGTAAAGGACGGCGAGATCTTCGGCGTCATCGGCGAGAGCGGGGCGGGCAAGTCCACGCTCGTCCGCTGTCTGAACATGTTGGAGCGCCCGACAAAGGGGCAGGTATTGATCGACGGCGAAGACATCGGCGCCCTGCGCGGCGGAAGGCTGCGCCGCGCCCGCAAAAAGACGGCGATGATCTTTCAGGATTTCAACCTGCTCATGCAAAAGACCTGCCTGAAAAACGTCTGTTTTCCCCTGGAAATTTCGGGCGTAAAAGGCAGCGCGGCGAAAAAGCGGGCGAAAGAACTGCTCGAAAAAGTGGGGCTTGCGGACAAGGCGGACGCCTATCCCGCCCGCCTCTCGGGCGGACAGCGGCAGCGGGTGGCAATCGCGCGGGCGCTCGCCTGCGATCCGCAGATTCTGCTCTGCGACGAACCGACGAGCGCGCTCGATCCGCAGACGGCGAAATCCATTCTCGCCCTCATCCGGGACATCAACCGGGAGACGGGGATCACCGTGATCATGATCACCCACCAGATGAGCGCGGCGGAGGAGATCTGCGACCGCGTCGCCATTCTGGACGGCGGCAGCGTGGCGGAAGAGGGAAAGGTGGACGAAGTGTTTGCCGATCCCCGTTCGGACGCGGCAAAGCGGCTGGTGTTCCCCGAACTCCCCGAAGCGGAAAATTCAAACGTTCCCGGCGTCCGGATCCGCGCGGTATTCCACGGCGCGCCGTCGGCGGGATCCCCGCTCATCGCAACCCTGGCCATGGAAAAACACATCGCCGCCAATATTTTGTCCGCGTCCATGCGCGAACTCGGCGGCAAAATTTACGGCAATATGCTGCTCTCCGTGCCCGACGAAAAGAGCGCGAAAGAGACGGTTGAATACCTGCGGAACGTCCCCGACGTGTCCGCGGAGGAGGTAGATTATGCAGGCTGAATTGCTCGCTTCTTCCTCCGCCGACTGGGCGGAGGCGTGGGAGATCTTCCGCGCGGAATTCCCGCTCGCGATCTGGGAGACGGTATGGGTGACCCTCCTCTCCACCCTGTTCGCGTTCGTCATCGGGCTGCCCCTGGGGGTGCTGCTCGCCTGCGGCGACAGGGACGGCATACTCCCCCTGCCCCGCCCCGTCAAGGCGCTGCTCGGGTTTATCGTGAACGTGCTCCGCTCCATTCCCTTCATCATTCTGATGATTCTCGTCATCCCCCTGTCCCGCGCGATCGTGGGGACGTCGGTGGGAACAGCGGCGACCGTCGTTCCCCTCGTCTTTGCCGCCTTCCCCTTCGTGGCGCGCATCGTCGAGAGCAGCATACGGGAAGTCAGCCCCGGACTTACGGAAGCCGCCGTGAGCATGGGCGCCACCCCCTTGCAGATCGTCGTCAAAGTGCTTCTCCCCGAATGCGTCCCCTCCCTTATCTCCGACGTCGCCCTGACGATCACCAATCTGCTCGGCTATTCGGCGATGAGCGGCGTCATCGGCGGGGGCGGCCTGGGCAGCATCGCCTATAATTACGGCTATCTGCGCTATAAAACGCCCGTCCTGCTGCTCGCCGTCGTATTGCTCGTCCTGCTCGTGCAGATCGTGCAGAGCCTCGGAACGTGGCTGTCCGGCCGTCTGGACAGGCGGCTGAAACGCCCCGTCCGCCGCCCGCGCGCCAAAAGGTCGAACGCGAAATCCGCCTGATTTTTTTCGGGATTTTTCCGAATTTTTCCCCTTGATTTTACGGATTGTACGCCGCTTCCGCCGCAGGCGGAAGCGGCAAAGCGCCCCGGAAGGCAAATGCCTTCCGGGGCGCTCTTTTCGTTCCGAATTTCCGGGGATCATTCAAACTGACTGTTGTACAATTTATGATAAAATCCCTTTTTCGCGAGCAGTTCCGCGTGCGTTCCCTGTTCGACGATGTGACCCGCGTCCATCACGAGAATGACGTCGGACGTGCGCACGGTGGACAGCCGATGGGCGACGACGAAAGAGGTGCGCCCCGCGGTCAATTTGGCGAAGGCGTCCCCGATCCGCCGCTCGGTGCGGGTGTCGATGGAAGAAGTGGCTTCGTCCAGGATGAGCATGGGCGGCAGGCAGAGCATGATGCGCGCGATGCAGAGGAGCTGGCGCTGCCCCTGCGAAAGGCTGCCCCCCTCTTCGCCCAGGAGGGTGTCGTACCCCTGCGGCAGGCGGCGGATAAACCCGTCCGCATGCGACGCCTTCGCCGCCGCGATCACCTCTTCGTCCGAAGCGTCCGGCTTGCCCATGCGGATGTTCTCCTTCACCGTACCGCTTTTCAGCCAGGTCTCCTGCAAGACCATGCCGTAATTGGAGCGCAGGGATCTGCGGGTGACCGACCGCACGTCCTGCCCGTCCACCCGCACGGCGCCCCCCGTCACGTCGTAAAAGCGCATGAGGAGGTTGATAAGGGTGGTCTTGCCGCAGCCGGTCGGACCCACGATCGCCACTTTCTGCCCGGGACGGACGTCCAGCGAGAAGTTTTCGATCAGCCGCTGTTCGGGGGTATAGGAGAAATACACTTTGTCGAGCGAAACTTCCCCTTCCGCCCTGCCCAGCTCCGTTCCCCCTTCGTCGGACGGCTGCTCCTTTTCGTCGAGCAATTCGAAAATGCGCGCGGCGCAGGCGAGGGCGTTCTGCAATTCGGTGACCACGCCGGAGATCTCGTTGAAGGGCTTGGTGTATTGGTTGGCGTAGGACAAAAACGAAGTCAGCATGCCCACCGTGAACGCCTCCCCCGATCCGGACGCGATGTACAGCGCGCCGATTAAAACGACCAGGGCATAGACGACGTTGTTGACGAAGCGGGTGGTGGGGTTGGTGAGGGAGGAATAGAAGGTGGAATCCAGCGTCGCCTTTTCCAGACGGCGGTTGATCTCGTCGAATTTCTCTTGGTTTTCGTCCTCGTGCGAGAACGCCTGCACCGTTTTGAGGTTGCCCACCATCTCTTCGATAAACGCCGTCTGCTCCCCGCGCGTCTCCGTCTGCTTTTTGAAAAAGGCATAGGTGTGCGAAGAGATGTATTTGGCGACAAACAGGGACAGGGGAGTGACGACGACCACGACCAGCGCGATCTGCCAGCTCATCGCAAACATGAATCCCAGCGTCCCCGCGATCGTGAGCACCCCCGAAAAGAACTGCGTGAAGCCCATCAGAAGCCCGTCGGAAAACTGTTCGGCGTCCGCGACGATGCGGCTCACCGCGTCCCCGTGCGGGTGGGAATCGATATAGGACAGGGGGAGGCGGGTGATCTTCCCGAAGGCGTCCTCCCGGACGGTGCGCACCACTTCGTAGGCGATGCGGTTGTTGCAGACGCTCATCAGCCACTGCGCCACCGCCGTCACCCCGACGGAGACGCCGATGAGGACGAAAATTCTGCCCAGACCCGCGAAATCGACGTCGCCGGGGCCGACGATGCAGTCCACCGCGTCCCCCACGAGCACGGGCACGTACAGCGTGAATCCGACGGTCACCGCCGCCAGCAGCAGGGTGAGGACGAGAGACAGGGGATATCTCTTCACATAGCCGAGCACCCTCTTCACCGTCCCCTTGGGCAGGCGCTTGCGCGCTTTCCTTTCCGCGATCTTTCCCTTTTTCATGATGCCGCGCCCTCCCCGTCGTCCTTGTACTGCGAATCGTAAATTTCCTTATACACCGGGCAGGTTTGCAGGAGCTGTTCGTGCGTGCCGATGCCGACCGCCCTGCCTTCGTCCAGAACGACGATCTTGTCCGCGCCGCGCACCGCCGAAGTGCGCTGGGAGACGACGAACACGGCGGGGGCGTCCGGCAAAGAGGCAAGCGCGTGCCGGAGCGCCGCGTCCGTCGCGTAATCGAGCGCGGACGCCGAATCGTCCAGGATGAGGATCTCCGGCTTGCGGACGAGCGCGCGGGCGATGGTCAGGCGCTGGCGCTGACCGCCCGAAAAATTCCTGCCCCCCTGTTCGACTTCGGCGTCCAGCCCGCCCTTGCCGAGAATGACCTGTTCCGCCTGCGCCACGCGCGCGGCGGTCATGAGTTCTTCGTCCGTCGCGTCCCCCTTTCCCCAGCGCAGATTTTCGCGGATGCTGCCCTTGAACAGCACCGCCCGCTGGGGCACCACGCCGATGCGGGCGCGGAGGGTTTCGGGGTCGTAGGCGCGCACGTCTTTGCCGTCCACCCGCACGCTCCCCTCCGTCACGTCGTAAAAGTGGGGAACGAGATTGACGAGCGTCGTCTTTCCCGATCCGGTGCCGCCGATGACGCCCACCGTCTCCCCCCTCTTTACCGTAAAGGAGATGTCCGTAAGCGCGTTTGCCCCGCCCCCTTTATAGCGCATACTCACGCCGTCGAAACGGACGAGCGGCGGTTCTTCCGAAGCGGTCGTCTCAACGGCGGTCGTCTCAACCCTGCCCCCTTCCTTTTCCCCTTCCGGGAACAATTCGAGAGAGGAGTTCATGGAGAGGACGCTCTCGATGCGGCTGCCGCACGCCGCCGCGCGGGAGACGGTGACGATGAGGTTGGCGAGCTTGATGAGTTCGACGAGGATCTGCGTCATCAGGTTGTAGAGGGCGATGACGTTGCCCTGGGTCAGGCGGTCGGAATCCACCCGCAGGGCGCCCACGCGGAGGAGGAGAATGACGGCGAGATTCAAGATGACGTAAGTCAGCGGATTGGTCAGGGCGCCGAGCCTGCCGACGAATTTCTGGCTGGCCGTCAGCGCGCCGTTGCGCTCGGAAAAGAGGCGGCGTTCGTCCTCCTCCTTGCAGAAGGCGCGCAGCACCCGCGCCCCCGCGAGATTCTCCCGCGCGGACAGGGTGACGGCGTCCAGCTTTTCCTGCGAGCGCTTATACAGCGGCATGCAGACGAGCATGACCGCGAACACGGCGACGGACAGCAGCGCGATCGCCCCCGCGAAGACGCCCGCCGACGGCACGTCGATGGTAAAGGCGACGATCATCGCGCCGAACACGATGAAGGGGGAGCGCAGAAACAGCCGGAGCGCCATATTGATGCCCGATTGCAGCTGATTGACGTCCCCCGTCATGCGGGTGAGCATGGTGGCGGTGCCCAGGCCGTCCAGATCGGAATAGCTGAGCGACTGCAATTTGGAGAACAGCGCGCCGCGCACCTCCGCGGACACGCCCGCGGCGGCTTTGGCGGCAAAATACTGCGCCGTCACCGCACAGACCAGCCCCACCACGCCGAACGCGACCAGAACGAGACTCATGCGGACGATATAGCCGCGGTTGGCGTCCGGATAGGTGAAGTCCGCCGCGCGCTCCCCCAGCCCCCTGTCCACGATCAGGGAGACGATGACGGGCACGAGCAGCTCGAAGGTGGCTTCCAGCAGCTTGAACAGCGGTCCCAACACGCTCTGCACCTTATACGGTTTGAAAAAAGGCAGCAATTTTTTCATAGGTATCCTTATACCCCGCCCCCCGCGTTCGCCCGGAAAACATTCCGAAAGATGTCCCGACGATTGCCCCGGCGGGCGGGAGCCGCAAAAAATCGACCCGGAAAAACCCGGGTCGCCGCCGCGCGGAAAATCGAAATTTTTCAGCCGACGAAATGTTCGTAAAGTTCCTTATACGCGCGGAGTTTCAAAAGCCGCTCTCCCTCTTCCGTGGAGGAAAGATCTTCGTTGATGCGGTTGATGCGGCGGGCGTTGACAAAGCGGTTGGTGCTTATGCCGAAGGCGACGAAACACGCCGCGAACAGCACGCCGCACACGGCGGTCAGCACGAGAAAAAGCCCGTCGTTGCGCGTGGTGATGAGGTAGCCGAACACGATCGCCAGCACCAGAAACGCCGCCGTCGGCACCGCCGTGCCGATGAATCCGGCGCGCGTCGAAGCAAGCCGGTCTTTGAGTACGGCGCGGCGGGTCTTCTGCTTTTCCAGCACCTCCTTTTCAAGGGGCGCCTCTTCGTCGGAGATCTCTTTCAGCCGCTTTTCGAACACCTCTTTGTATTGCCTTTTGATCGCGCCGAGCGCGTCTTCGCCGAGATCGTTCTCCATGCTCTCGTACCCCGTTTCGAGATATTCGTCCATGAGGATGTCGGGCGCGGAAAAGTCGGACGTCTTCGCCCGCCAATAGCCCGCCGCCGCCTCCCAGGCGTTCTCTTCGAGGGGCAGCGCCGCCGCGAATTTGTCCTCCGCCTCTTTATAGCTGCCGGCGAGAAGGAGTTCCTCTCCCTCTTCGCAAAAGCGCTTGTAGTCGGCCTTTCGCTGCGCTTCCTCCTCCGCCTTTTTCCTGCGGAGGGCTGCCGCCTCTTCGGGAGTCAGGTTGACGAGATCTTCGTCGTCCTCTTCGAGCTCGGGGAATTCAAAGGTGACTTCCTCTCCGTCGCCCTCTTCTTCGAGGTCTTCGAGACTCTCTTCCAGGTTGTCCACGACCAGCGCCTCTTCCGTCACGTCCTCGTCCGGGGCGGCTTCGATCTGCGTGCCGTCCCCCGTCTCCTCCGCAACTTCCTTCTCCTCGGCAAACTCCTTCTCCTCTTCGGCGAGTTCGTCCGTGGCGTCCACGTAGCCGTCCTTGGTCTTCCGGAATCTGATGCCTCTGCCGTATTCGTCGTCGATGATCCGCTCTTCCATGATGCTTGTCTCCTATTGTATCCGAACGCCCCGTCCGGGGCGCCGCTCAGTCGCCGGAATAGCCCGCCGACCTCTTTTCCTCTTCGCTCAGAGCGAACGGCGACGAAAGCCGCCCGCCCTTCTTTTCCGACGGCGGCCCGGGCACCACCGTCTCCGCCACATAGGCGCGGCATTTGCCGCGATAGCGGCTCTTCGCCCACTCGCACAGCTCTTTGCTCTCGAACAGCGCCGCCACACAGCTCCCCGAACCCGTCATCGCGACGCCGAGCGGGGAAAAGCTTTTCGCCTCTTCGTACGCCGTTTTGACGTCCGGATTCAGCCGTACCGCCGCGGGATAGAGCGCGTTCGACAAATACCTGCCCACCCCTTCCGTATCTCCGCGCACGAAGGCGTCGATGCAGCTTTGCGTGAGGGCGGAGCGGGAGGGCGCCCGGTCGAACTCCTTGTAACACGCCCCCGCCGAGACGGAGGTACGGGGGCACAGGAGCAGAAAATACAACTTCCCGCCCCCGCGCACGGGGGAAATATCCTCTCCCCTGCCCCGCATGCGGCAGAATCCGCCCCGCAGCATATAGCGGGTATCGCTGCCCAGGGTTTCGGCGAGCGCGCCCAATCCGGCTTCATCGGCGCCGTACAGCGCCGCCATGCCCGAAAGCACCCCCGCCGCGTCGGCGGACGAGCCGCCCAGCCCCGCGCCCATCGGGATGTTTTTATACACGGTGACGTCGGCGCCCCCGCCCCCGAATTCGCGCACGAAGGCGTCCCCCGCCCTTTGCGCGTTGTTCTCTTCGGGGGGGATGCTCTCGCTGCCCATGCCGCGCATGGTCACGGACACCAGCCCGTCCTTCCGCTTGCGCAGGACGAGAAGGTCGAAAAGGGAGACGCTCGCGACGAAGGAGTCGAGGAGGTGATACCCCCCTTCCGCCCCCGTGACGTCGAGGGTGAGATTGAGTTTTGCGTAAGCCCTGATCCTGACGCCGTTCATAAAAATCCCGTTTCGGCGGCGGAGAAATTCCCCGCCGCCGAAAATTTCCGTATTCTATTGTACCATATTCTTCCCCAAATTTCAAGACTTTAACGGCTTTTTGCCGGGATTTTCTGAAAATTCCCCTTTTTCGTCAGCTCTTGCGCCGCCAGACGACGATCCGCTCCCCCGCGCCGACGGGAAATTTGAGTTCGGGGTTGCTCTTTTCCACCTCTTCGGGCGGACGGCGGAGCTGCTTGGAGATCTCCCAAAGCCCGTCTCCCGCGCGGGGGATGAACACGGACACGGCGCAGTCGCTCTCCCGGTACGCCTCCCCCTCTTCCGCCGCCGAGATGTAATCCGCTTCCGCCTCCCGGTACAGGAAAAGGGTGACTTTGAGGGTGGCTTCCGCCTCCGCTTCCCCCTCCCGGCGCTGCCGGACGTTGAGCCCGCACACGGCGGCGCGCACCTCCGGGGTGCATTCCGCATCGTATTTTATCGGGAAGAGGAAGGGCAGGGAAAGTTCGGCGCTCCTGTGCCCGCCGTCCGCGTCGCACAAGATCACGTCGGCGAAGATCGCCCCCTCCGCCTCTCCGCCGTTCTCCCCCCGTTTGCAGGAGATCTCCGCGCGCGGCACCGCAGCCGCCTGCAAGGAGACGGAATAGTCGATGGGACGGGACAGGGACGCCTGCCCGCTCACCCGCTCGGTAAACACGGCGATTTCGGACAGATACCGCCCCGATCTCCGCTCGCGGGTGCAAATGAGTTCGCAGGAAGGCGAAAAGGCGTCTTCGCAGGCGGGAAGTTCGTCTTTTATGTACAGTTCGCAGTCCGCCGTGAGGATGAGGGCGGCGTTCACCCGACACCTGCCCCGCTCTTCGTCCGCGTCCGCGCTGAGGACGGCGGATTTGACGCACACCCGCGCCGACGCCGTCTGCCCGGGCAGCGCTTCGTCGCAGGGGATCTCCATGCGGAAGGGCAGAAGCCGCTCGTACGAACAGAGGGACATATCCCCTTTCTGCGCGCAGATATTCAGCGCCACTTCGCCCTGAACGCATACCTGCCCCGCCTCTGCGTCTACCCGGGCGATGTGGACGTTCTCGCTGTGCAGAAGGATGTCGCCGATGTAATCGGTAGAAAATTCGTCGTCCGTCTCCGCCTCTCCCGAGACGCAGACCGTCTTTACGATGGGCTGTCCCTTGCGCTTGGCGACGATCCCCTCCCCGCCCGTGAGATATTCCGCCTGCACCGTCCCGTACACGTCGATGTCCGCGCCGACGATGACGGAGATGTACAGCCCCGAACCCTCCCTGCGCCAGGAGACGTTGTCCGTCCTGAACACCGCCCGCGCAAAACACGCGGGGGTGACGGCGGGATTTTCCGCGCGGTGGGAAAATTCGGCGCCCCGTTCCGCACGGCAGACCTTGCGGTCGGCGTCCTCATAGACGACGCTTAAAAAGAGTTTGCCGTTGTAGCGCACTTCGCCGTCCGCGCAGACGCATTCGGCGGGCACCGCCCGGGCGTGAATCGCAAGCACCCCCGCGATCTCGCCGCCGGGCAGACGGCATTCGACGATGGACTGACTGCCCGCCCGGCAGACGCGCGTCGTATAGCGATAAGTTTCAAAATGCGGTTTAATTGACATTTGCCTTTTACCCCGTTTGATTTCTGTTGCCTTATCATCCTATGCCGCGATTTGCCCGAATATGCCCCTTCCCCGCCCGATTTTTCCGTCTCTTTTTGTCGAACGAAAAAAAGCGGCACGGATATGCCGCCGTTTTGTCTTTGTTTCCTCCTCCCGTCCGCCCGCCGCGGTGCCGGCTGCCCGTTTCCCGCCGATCGCCTCCCGGGTCCCGCGTTCCCGCCCTTTTCCCTTTCGTTCTCTGCTTTCTCGCCGTTCTCCTTCCAAGCGCTTTCAAATTCTAAAAAATTTTTTTGCCTGCAAGGGTGTTTTGGTGGACTTTTTCAAAATATCTTGCTATAATAGTATAGCGAATCGTGAAACGGCGGATTTCCTCCGCAACCTTTGCCGGGCGTTAAGCCCTTTCTCGGTCGGTATCTTATCGGCAAACGGCAATCCCGGACGAATCAGCTTTCAATAATACGCACTTTACAACAAGAGAGCTGTGCCGGAAACGGAATTGAAGTCCATAAAGTTCCGCAACTTCTTCGGCCCGGGTTCGCGCGAGGGCGCAGACCGACACTTTGCCGAGGGGTCCCTTTCGGGGTTTCGGCAAATCCCCGGCGGATTTACTTTTATAATACGCGTTTTATAAAGACAGAAATGTGCCCGTAGTGGAATTGGATACCATAAAGGCCTCCGACGCCGATATGTTATCCTCCCCCAATAGGCAAAGATCTACAATATATAGTGTTTTCGGGTTCTATCCTTCTCTATATTTAGTAGTTACTTTTATGCGAAATCGGGATTTACACCTTTTTTACACCCGAACGGATAAAATGTTGCCTGTTCGAGATTGTATGTACAACCCAAAATTGTACAGATCGTCTGTTTTGAATGCCTTCCTGTATTCAAAAATAAATACGATTTTTATGTCGTATTTTGAATAAATATTAAAAATGTGCCCGTGGTGGAATTGGATACCATAAAGGCCTCCGACGCCTTCGGTCCGGGTTCGAGCCCCGGCGGACACACCAGCAAAAGTACCGGATTTTCATGAAATTCGGTATTTTTTTTGCGTTGTATGAAAAATAAACTCATTATAGTGACATTTTGCAACAATTATCCTTTGTCCATCAATTTTTTCGGGTGTAAAGTTTCAATTTGCAAAAAAGATTTTGACGACGTTTGAACTGTATTCGCCCCTATCCCATATCCTAAACGTCCTTCTGATTCATTTGCATAAAAGTAATGTATTATATTCTCTTTCTTTCAGTTTTCACGCCAAAGCGATCATTCTTATCCGTTCTCTCGATCCGCTACAAATCGTATCGTATCTTAATGTATTTTTGTTATATAATGTTACCAAAACAGGAGTTGCCAAATTATGGTAAAATCCAACGACGCCGTTTTGGTTCTTATGCAACAAACTGCTTCCTCTTCAGACCCTTTCGCCGATCTTCCGGCTCACGTCGCGCTCGTTTCCTCCTTCCTCTTCTGGATGCTCCGACTTCGTTAACAACGACAATATGGCATTCTACTTTGTCAATCTCATCCTCAATCCCGGATATTTTACCGCTTCCGATGCCAAAATCGCAAGAAAACTATTCGTTTGTAAAACCACTGTCCGAAAATATCGTAAAGCATTCAAATTGCTGTTTCCGGAATATTATAGTGAGTATCAAAACCTTCCTGAAGACGATCTGCTCAGCGGATTACCTTTCTTGCATTCTCGCCTCAGGCATCGCCTATCCATTCCCGCCCCTCCGAAACAAAAGAAGTTAAGTTTAAGCTCCGTCGCCATGACCTATCTGTCTTCGCTTTACAAAAAGAATGCACCATAATCCGGGAGAATTTCTATGCCAAGCAAAAGAAAAACCATCCGACGCCTGATTTAAACTGCCCATTTTTCCCTTGAAGAAATTTATGATACGCAACCGAACATTTCCGATTTTGCGCTCGGACAGATTTACGCATATCTCGAATGTCTGGAAATTTTGCAAGGCTGTCCCGAATTCAGAAAGCTCGGCTTGGACTACGACATCGAAAAGAGATTCCCTCTGCCCGAAAAGTAATTGGTCTCCCCGGTAGAAAGCAAGCATTTATCTCCGCTTTTCAGCTCCTTCGCCGGGATAAATCCCTTCCCTTCTACATAGAACGGATGTTCCCCCGTACACTCGATTTCTTCTCCGTCGATAAATACATGGTACCACTCTTTCGTTTCATTCCGGAACAAATGCACCACCGGCTTATATGCCTGTTCGCCCGTTTCTTCGTCATACGCAAGCACCCTGTCCCCGACTTCGATTTCTTCGATTCGTTTATGAATTTCCTCTCCGTCCGCACTCAGGCACGCCACAAGCGTCCCCGCGATAAAACAGTGCGGGCCTACCTGCTTCATCGCCTGCACCGCCCGGCTTACGCCAAACGTCACAAGCGCCACCGCCATCCCGATCGCCAGTTCCTGCGACCAG
>ERZ1643251.4035-NODE-4035-length-13055-cov-4.881462_pt1 | contig 13055 bp, 12 predicted proteins | sample MGYA00579261_ERZ1643251 | MGnify/ENA primary metagenome ERZ1643251 (study PRJEB29033, sample SAMEA4952267) | chicken gut metagenome | biome: Broiler Chicken; feature: Gastrointestinal Tract; material: Caecum | place: Ireland | collected 2018 | study: Broiler... | reverse complement strand
GGGGAGACAAGATCATGGAGCTTATGGACGCTGTTGACGAGTGGATCCCGACTCCTGAGCGTGACACAGACAAACCGTTCCTGATGCCGGTAGAGGACGTATTCTCTATCACAGGACGTGGTACTGTTGCTACAGGTAGAGTAGAGCGTGGTACACTTCACATCTCTGACGAAGTTGAGATCATCGGTATCCATGAGGATGTTAAGAAGACAGTTGTAACAGGTATCGAGATGTTCCGTAAGCTGCTCGATGAGGCTCGTGCAGGTGATAACATCGGTGCTCTGCTTCGTGGTATCCAGAGAACAGAGATCGAAAGAGGACAGTGTCTGATCAAACCGGGCACAGTTACATGCCATACAAAATTCACATGCCAGGTATACGTTCTGACAAAGGATGAGGGTGGCCGTCATACACCGTTCTTCAACAACTATCGTCCGCAGTTCTACTTCAGAACAACAGACGTAACAGGTGTTTGCGAGCTTCCGGAAGGCACAGAGATGTGCATGCCTGGAGATCACGTTACAATGACAGTTGAACTGATCCATCCGGTAGCTATGGAGGAAGGTCTGAGATTCGCTATCCGTGAGGGTGGCCGTACAGTAGGATCTGGTACAGTAGCTACAATCATCGAGTAATGTTCGCGTAGGCATTGAGCCGTGCGATAAAATAAAAGAAGCCCCATGGGAAAGTGCTTGCACTTTCCCATGGGGCTTCTTTTATTTTATCATAGGGCGCCAGCCCGTGAGCGAGATGGAACACGTTCGCACTTTTGACACTAAGAAGAATATTGCAGAAAAATCAAATTTCTTATAAATATTATTTTCAAATCTGCACATCCTAATTGTATTCTGAGCATCCGAAGCAGGCAGGAGCGGTTGAATGAGAAGAAAAAGAGAATCTGCAGGGCAGATCGCAGGAGATTTATTATACGACCTTGCCGGCGGCATCCTCTATGCCGCCGGTATCTATACGTTTGCAGGCAGCGCCGGATTTGCTCCCGGGGGAATCTCAGGGCTTGCCCTCATCCTGAATCATATCTGGGGGCTGCCGGTGGGAACAGTGACCCTGCTCCTCAATATCCCTCTTGTTGTTTTCAGCTATAAGACAGTCGGAAAGAGACTGCTCATAAAAAGTGCAAAAACCATGCTTATCTCTTCCCTTCTGCTGGATGTCATTTTCCCGTTTACGCCCATGTATGAGGGGAACAGAATGATGGCGGCGGTCTACTCGGGAATCTTTCTGGGCGCGGGGATGGCTATGTTCTATATAAGAGGTTCCTCTTCAGGCGGGATTGATTTTCTTGCACTGGTGATCAAGAAAAAGCGCCCTTATATGTCCATCGGGGTGATCACTCTTCTGATCGATCTTGTTGTGATATTTCTTGGATGGCCGGTGTTCGGCGATGTCGATGCGGTCCTTTACGGGGTGGCATCCACAGGCGTTTCCACGATCGTGATCGATAAGATCCTGTATGGCGCAGGGGCCGGCACCCTTGCGATCATTATAACGGATAAGGGAAAGACAATAGCTGAGCGGATCAGCGAAACCGCAGGCAGGGGAGTAACATCGCTCCCTGCTTCAGGAGGGTATACCGGAAAGCACAGGGACGTACTTCTCTGTGCCTGTTCTAAATCGGAGGCCGCTCTGGTCAAAAGTGCTGTTCAGGATGCAGATGCAGGCGCGTTTTTGATGTTTACAGAGACAAGTGAGATCTTTGGAGAGGGCTTTAAAAGAAGAGAGATCTGACCCGGAAGACAGAAAAGGACTTCCGGGTGCATTTTTATCTGTCTGCATTCTGCACTGCTTTTCTGCCTGTATTCCTTGACACATAAAAACATATCTGCTATATTACATATAGAACACCGAGAGTCTGACATAAGGAAGTGTTCTGCCGATGGACGTTCCGGAGAAAGGGAAGGAAGATTGACGATACAGCAGATTAAAATTTAAGTAAGTATTTTCTGACCCCGGGATGTACCCGGGGTCTTGTTATAAACAGAGGACAGGCGCAGGACAGCTGGGCCGCAGAAGGGCAGTTTGTTGAAGAAATAAGAGGGTGATGGATATGGCTATGAAGAGAGATTATTATGAAGTGCTGGGACTGACCAAGGGAGCAGACGCGGCAGCGATCAAAAAAGCATATAGGAAACTCGCGAAAAAATATCATCCGGATATGAATCCGGGGGACGCGGAAGCAGAGAAGAAATTTAAAGAGGTCACGGAGGCATATACTGTGCTGAGTGATCCGGAGAAAAAGAAACTGTATGATCAGTTTGGCCATGCGGCGTTTGACGAAGCAGGCGCAGGAGGCAATCCGTACGGCGGAACATACCGTCAGACATACGGCGGACCGGGCGGCGGCTATCGGGAGTACCATTTTGAAGGCGGAAACATGGATGATATGTTTAACGATATCTTCGGCGATATCTTCCATCACGGTTCTTCAGGAGGATTCAGAAGCGGCGGCTTCCAGAATGCAGGGTTCGGCGGACAGAGCGGGAGCCATCAGAACAGCGGATTTAACAGTGGAAACGGATTCTACGGCGGATTTGGAGGCGGAAATTTTCAGTCAAAAGGCTCAGATCTTACAGCCGAAGTTACGGTAAGTTTTGATGAGGCGGCATTCGGCTGTGATAAGATCATCCGTCTCCAGGATCCCAGCAGTGCAAACGGTGCGGTTCAGTCTCTGAAAGTGCATATTCCGGCGGGAATCGACTCCGGGAAGAGTGTGCGCCTGCGCGGTAAAGGAATGCCGGGAGCGAACGGCGGCGAGAACGGAGATCTCCTGCTGAAAGTCCAGGTAGCTTCCAAGCCGGGATATGAACGAAAAGGAATGGATGTGTACACGACAGTGAATGTACCGTTTACTACAGCTGTGTTTGGCGGAGAGGCGGTAGTCAGCACTCTGTATGGCAATGTGTTATGCAAGATCAAAGAGGGAACACAGTCCGGAACAAAGATCCGGCTCCGCGGCAAAGGTATCGTGTCTATGAAAGACCCGTCCGTACACGGAGATCAGTATGTGACAGTACAGATCGAGGTGCCCAGATATCTGAGCCCGGCGGCGAAACAGAAACTGAAAGAATATGAAGCAGTATGTTCAGGCAAGGCAAGGACGGCATAAGCAGTCATAGAAGTTCGGATCTGGAATGCAGCAGTGCATCGGGCATATGTACCTATCTGGGCGGCTTGAATAGGAAGATGAAAATAAAGGGATGATCCGGGATTTCGGACCGTCCCTTTTTATTGCCTTCAATTCGGATCTTTGCTATTATAGTAGCAGGGCTGTCCCGTTCGGACAGCGGTTTTTTGAGACTAGATGAAGGAGAGGTAAGAAATATGAAGATAGGAATCGGAAATGACCATTCAGCGTTGGAATTGAAGGCGGAGATCATCGAAATTCCCAAGGAAAAAGGACATGAGGTTGTCGATTACGGGACATATACGGCGGACAGCTGCGATTATCCGGTCTACGGAGAAGCTGTGGCGCGGGCCGTGGCATCAGGAGAAGTAGAACAGGGGATCCTGATCTGCGGAACCGGGCTTGGCATCTCTCTTGCGGCGAATAAGGTGAAGGGAATCCGAGCGGCTGTCTGCAGTGAACCTTACACTGCGAAGATGGCGAGAGCGCACAACAACTGCAATATCCTGGCCTTCGGCGCGAGAGTCGTCGGCGCGGAGCTGGCGAAGATGATCGTGGAGACATGGCTTGACACAGAGTTTGAAGGCGGACGTCACCAGCGCAGAGTGGATATGATCATGGAGATAGAAAATAAAGACTGAGACGGAGGAAAAATGGCAAAGAGATTTTTAGACTGCACTGCATCTGAGATCGCGAAGATGACAGGAAAAGAGCTGGCAGCTGCCATCGCGGGAAGCGAGGGACGTATCCTTGTCTGTGAGACGATCGGCGCAGTACCTCCCATGCTGGGGGATGTGACGAATGCGGAATTCGCTGCAGCCATGGGGGCGGATATGCTGATACTGAATCTGTTTGACGTGAACCATCCGGTGATCAACGGACTTCCGGAGACAGCGCCCGAGAATATTATACGGGAGGTAAAGCGGCTGACCGGAAGAGCGGTGGGAATCAATCTTGAACCACTGGAAGCGAGAACAGAGAGCACAGTTGATACAAACAGTGAGTGGAAGCTGACATCGGGCCGCGCGGCCACTCTCGAGAATGCGGAGAAGGCGGTCGCTATGGGAGTTGATTTTATCGTCCTTACGGGAAATCCGGGAGTGGGCGTGACGAACCGGGCGATTGTCCGTACACTGAGAGAGTACAGGAAACGGTTCGGAGATCAGATCCTTCTTATCGCAGGTAAGATGCATGCGGCAGGGATCCTCTCTGAGGCCAGAGAGAAGATCATCACAGAAGAGGATGTAAAGGCGTTTGCCGAAGCAGGGGCAGATGTGATCCTCATGCCGGCGCCGGGGACGGTCCCGGGGATCACAACAGAGTACATCCGAAAGCTGGTGTCCTGTGCTCACGGGCTCGGCAGACTGACGCTCACGGCAGTCGGTACTTCCCAGGAAGGAGCGGATACTGCCACGATCCGGGAGATCGCTCTGATGTGCAAGATGACGGGGACCGATCTCCATCATCTGGGGGATTCCGGATATGTGGGGATGGCGCTCCCGGAAAATATTCTGGAATACAGCAAGGTGATCCGGGGAGTGCGCCATACATATCACAGGATGGCTTCCTCGATCAACCGGTAATAAGATGAGAGACTGGAGAGCATAACAATGATGCATGCATATTATCTGTGTCAGTGGATCCTGTTCTTCTTTATCTACAGTTTTGCCGGGTGGGTCTGGGAGTGCTGTTATGTTTCGGTCCGGAAGCGGAGATGGGTAAACCGCGGGTTTATGCACGGCCCCATCCTGCCGCTCTACGGTTCAGGTGCACTTGTCATCCTGATCGGAACAATCCCGGTGAGAGAGAACACCGCGCTCGTGTTTATCTGCGGGATGATCGGAGCTACGATCCTGGAATATATAACAGGAGCAGCCATGGAGCGGATTTTCCATGTGAAGTACTGGGATTACAGCGGGCAGCCGGGAAATATTCGAGGATATATCTGTCCGGCGGCATCTCTGTGCTGGGGGCTTTTCTCTGTGCTGATGGTGCGGTTTGTCCATGTGCCTGTGGAGAGTGCGGTCCTCAAGATTCCGCTGACCGTGTGTGAGAGCATTGCCACGGTCCTTGCAGTCGCGGCATCTGTCGATTTTACCCAGTCATTCAACGAGGCTATGGATATGAAGAATATCCTGGTACAGCTTGAAGAAAGCAGGGAGAAGATCCGTCAGATCCAGGAGAAGCTGAAGGTGACTCAGGGAGAAGTGCTGGCTGATTACAGAAAATATTATGAAGAACTGCAGCAGAAAAATCTTACCCGGCGGAATGCATTTATCGAACAGATCCAGGAAAAGCGGGAGTGGCAGAGAAGGCAGCTCACAGAACTGTCTGACAGAGTGGAACTCCTGCTGAGGGAGGAGATCCCTGCCAAAGTGGACAGACTGATCAGCGGGATGAAGAGAGAGGACCTTGCAGGCCTGAGGGACGATATCCTGCAGGAGCTGCAGAAGCTGGGCACAAGAACAGACAAAAGATATCTGCATGCTGTAAGGCATTTGAAGCGGAACCCCGGCGCTGTCTCTGAGAGGTTCAGAGAGACGATAGAGGAACTCAGGCGTCTTATGGATGCAGAACAGAAGAAGGACAGAAAAAGGCAGAATGAAGGAGAGGACAAATGACAAAAAAGCAGCGTGCTCTGGAAGTGATCGAGAGACTGAAAAAAGAATACCCGGACGCCGGATGCACCCTTGACTATGATCAGGCGTGGAAACTGCTCGTCAGTGTCAGGCTGGCGGCACAGTGCACGGACGCCAGAGTCAATGTTGTGGTGGAGGGGCTTTATGAGAAATATCCGGACGTGAACGCTCTGGCAGATGCGGATGTCAGTGACATCGAAGAGATCGTCAGGCCATGCGGCCTCGGGAAAAGCAAGGCGAGAGATATCAGTGCCTGCATGAAGATCTTAAGAGATGAGTATGGTGGAAAGGTGCCGGATGATTTCGACGCCCTTCTGAAGCTTCCGGGAGTGGGGAGGAAGAGCGCGAATCTGATCATGGGCGACGTATTCGGGAAACCCGCGATCGTGACAGACACCCACTGTATCCGTCTGGTGAACCGGATCGGACTGGTGGACGGAATCAAGGAGCCGAAGAAGGTGGAAATGGCGCTTTGGAAGATTATTCCGCCGGAAGAGGGAAGCGACTTCTGCCACAGGCTTGTCTATCATGGAAGAGACGTGTGCACAGCGAGAACAAAACCGCATTGTGAGAAATGCTGCCTTGAGGATATTTGTAAAAAAGTCGGGGTATAATACCAGATAATAAATAATTGCAGACAAAAATGTCAGAAAATATTGACTCCCATGCCAAAAAGTTCTAAACTTGTTGTAAGCAGAACAGAAGGGAGAGGATATTATGCCAGATGTTTACACAGCAGCATTTTTATTTATGGTAACGTTTCTTCTTATCTGCTGGGTCGTTACGGAATTTCAGATCTATAATGACAGCCACAGCATGAACGACGAACTGAAAAAACCGCACATGGCATCGCGGATGTCTGTGGGTCAGAACAGATTCTGGAATGCACTGGACAGTATCCGCGATTTCAGACAGGACAGACTGCGGGAGAAAAATAAATCCACATTTCTTTTTGGCATCAGGCGCAGAGACAAAAAGGAAGAGAGCCGTCTGGCAGGAAGAACGAATCAGCGTCAGCAGCGCCCGTAATTAAAGGATAATACGGAGAACTGCCGCAGCAACAGGGAACTTGACAAGAGCCCTCGCTGCTGCGGCAGTTTCTTTGTCTGAAGACAGAGAAGGAGGTTTGAACAGAATGAAAAGCATAAAACTGCGGGATGATTTTTACTGGACGGGGATTATTGACGACCAGCTCAGAGTATTTGATATCATTATGTATACTGAGTTTGGGACAACCTATAATTCCTATGTGATGAAAGCGGGAGACAAGATCATCCTGTTTGAGACAGCAAAGGCGAAATTTTTTGATGAGTATCTGGAAAAGTTAAAAGAAGTTATTGATGTGACGAAGATCGATTATCTTGTAGTCAGCCATACGGAACCGGATCACGCGGGGAGTGTAGAGAAACTGCTGGATTACAGCCCGCAGATGAAGATCCTGGCGACCGGCTGTGCCATCGGATTCTTAAAGGAGATCGTGAACCGCGATTTTGTCAGCATTGCCGTGCGTGACGAGGAAAAAATGAAGATCGGGAACCGCACTCTTCGCTTTATGGTGGTCCCGAACCTGCACTGGCCGGATACGATGTATACGTTTATCGAAGAGGAACAGATCCTGGTGACCTGTGATTCTTTTGGATCCCACTACTGTCTTCCGGAGGTTGTCTCCACGGAGATCAAGAATGAGGAAGATTATCAGAAGGCCCTGAAATATTATTATGACTGTATCATTGGTCCTTTCAAGCCGTTTATGCTCAAGGCTCTCGACCGGGTGGAGAATATGGATATCACAATGGTGTGCACAGGCCATGGTCCGGTGCTCGTCGGCGACCGGATCAAAGAGGTCATGAAGCAGTACAGAGAGTGGTCCACAGTGGTCAATCCAAACAAAAAGAAGACTGTCATCATGGCCTATGTGAGCGCCTACGGATATACGAAAATGCTGGCGGATAAGATCGCGGACGGAATCCGCGACAGCGGGGATGTCGATGTGCGTGCATATGACATGGTGGAAGCTGATGCTGCCAAGGTCAATGAAGAGCTCCTGTTCGCGGACGGGATCCTGCTCGGGACGCCTACGATCGTAGGAGAGGCGCTGAAACCGATCTGGGATCTGACGCTGGGAATGTTCCCGGGGACTCATGGAGGAAAGTATGCGGGCGCGTTCGGCAGCTATGGCTGGAGCGGTGAGGGTGTTCCGAATATTACCCAGAGACTCAAGCAGCTTAAGATGAAGGTATCCGAGGGCTTCCGCGTCAGATTCAAGCCTTCCGAGGCGGATCTTGTGAGCGCCTATGAGTACGGCTATCAGTTCGGATGCACAGTACAGGAGAAGGAGCCTGTGAAGCCGAAGAAGAAAGGCGCCAGAAGTCTGGTAAAATGTCTTGTCTGCGGTGAGATTTTTGACTCTTCTCTTGAGGTGTGCCCGGTATGCGGCGTAGGAAAGGAAAATTTTGTGCCGGTAGAGGTGGAAGAGACCGGATTTACTAACGATACAGAAGAGTATTATGTGATCCTCGGAAACGGAGCGGCGGGCTTCAATGCCGCGAAAGCAATCCGGGAGAGAGATCGGACAGGCGCGGTCCTTCTGATCTCAAATGAGCCCTATCCTGCATATAACCGTCCGATGCTGACCAAATCGATCGTTGCCGGCCTGCAGGCGGATCAGATCGCGATTGAGGGCCCGGACTGGTATGAGGAAAACAAGGTTTATCAGATCCTTGGAAAAGAGGCGGTATCTGTTGATATGAAGGCGAAAGAAGTCCTTCTCGACGATGGATCCAAAGTTCATTTCACTAAGCTGATCTATGCTCTGGGAAGCGAATGCTTCATCCCGCCTATGGATGGGAAAGATCTTCCGGAGGTCATTGCGATCCGGAGACTTGCGGATGTAGAGAAAGTGGAAGCAGTTATGAAAGACGCATCCAATGCCGTTGTGATCGGCGGCGGCGTACTTGGCCTTGAGGCTGCGTGGGAACTGAAAAAAGCAGGGCTGCATGTACAGGTGCTGGAGGTGGCTCCGGTCCTCATGGGACGTCAGCTTGATGCAGGTTCTGCGGAGCTGCTCAAAAACATTGCGGCGAAGAATGGTGTTGAGATCAGGACCGGAGTGACGGTCGAAGCGGTGGAAGGAACCGAGCATGTGACCGGGGTCCGCCTTGCGGGCGGTGAAGTGTGCCCGGCAGACCTGGTCATTGTGTCAGCAGGCGTGCGTGCGAATATCGGACTGGCGCAGAGCATCGGACTGGACACAGACCGGGCGGTGATCGTCAATGAGAGGATGGAGACAAATCTTCAGGACGTCTATGCATGCGGTGACTGCGCCCAGTACCGAGGGGCCAATTTCGCGATCTGGCCGGAAGCTGTGGATCAGGGAAAGACGGCAGGAGCCAATGCGGCTGGAGAAAAGCTGGAATATGAGCCGGCTGCAGCGGCGCTCACATTCCACGGAATGAATACGGCGCTCTTTGCTGCCGGCGATAACGGGAAGAATCCGAACCTCCTGTATAAGACGGTAGAATTCCAGGATATGGGCAAGGGTCAGTATAGAAAATATTATTTCCTCAATAACAGGCTGTGCGGAGTGATCCTGATCGGTGATCTGTCCGAGATGGCGAAGATGACGGAGGCTCTCGGAAAACATGCCTCCTATGAAGAAGTGATGAAATAATAAAAAATGTGCCGGGCGGAATCAATATTCCTGCCCGGCATATTTTTTCTGTCAGAGATAATACTTAAAAATAGTCTTCATTGATTCTGTATGGAATCATAAATCGATAAAGCTGTTCCCGCCTGCGCATACATAGTAAGCTTTGCTGTCTTCCGGCTTCACATAGATTTTAAGGTCTGAGGAATCCATATTTTCGGAAACGCATTTGTCAAGGATGCGTGCTGTGAGATCTGTGATGTCGAATTCCAGATTCTGGTACTGGAGAAACATGTCATATGCTGCAGCCTTGCATTCTGCCGGTACAGGAGCAGTTTCCTGAACAGCGGAAGCGCTTTCCTCCGGTACGGGAGCAGTTTCCTGCTGTACGGCAGCAGACGCAGCTGCGGTAACAGTCTCTTCCACCGGAACACTCTCTGTATGTACCTCTTCAGACTGCTGTGCCGGTGCGGAAGCAGCAGCTGCGGTTCCGGATGTCTGCGTCTGATTTATTTTTTTGAGTCTTTTCTTGTTCGTTCTTCTGCTCATAATGATTAACCCCTTTTCTTCATGATGTGGGGCAGTGTCCCGCGGCGGGAACTGTCCTCAGAACATTATATAACGTTGGCGTCCGGAAGTCAAAAAAAGGAGAGGAAAAACCGGATGTAACTGAGCAGAAGCAGAATAAATTGAAAAAATGAAAAATAAAAGAAAAAATGCTTGCATTTTGTTTATAGGTATGATAATATAACACTCGTGTCAGAGATGATGCGGGTGTAGTTCAATGGTAGAACACCAGCCTTCCAAGCTGGATACGTGGGTTCGATTCCCATCACCCGCTTTTTTTACTGCCCTGACAGAGGCAGCGGGGAACAAAAAAAGAGAAGAGCAGGTCATTGAGGAATGATCTGCCCTTCTTTTTTTATTCTCAGATTGTCTTAGGAAGTCCGGGACCTGCACACTGTAGCCGGTGCGCCCTTTTCTTTTTGATTATTATCGGATGTTTTACTGCTCACGGTAACTGCGCTGATGCAAATACAGTATAAACAATTCAGGAATACATGGCAATGGAGGAAATACTGTGATATACTGTAAAAAATGTCCCGTTTTATCCTGATGCTGAGTTTATAGGGAAAAGGGGAGGAAAATCAACAAAAGAGAGTGTGGATAATATGAAGTTTAATCTTATGGACAATGTTGTGACCCGTGCGCTGACAAAGATATGCGATATGATCTGCCTGAATATTGTCTGGCTGATCTGCTGTATCCCGATCGTGACCATCGGAGCTTCAACAACAGCTCTTTATTCTGTCATGCTGAAGATGGTGAAAAACGAGGAAGGTTATATCTTCAGAAGTTTTTTTAAGGCGTTTAAAGAGAATTTCCGCCAGAGCACGATCCTCTGGCTGTTCTTTGCGGTGTTGAGCGTGGTATGGTGGATCGACTTCAATTTTGCAGGAGCTGTGGGCGGCCAGATTGGTTTCCTGCTGCGCGTGGTCTTTGTAGTGTTCGGATTTATTTTGATCTCGGCGCTGATCTATGCACTTCCGCTGACAGCGCGTTATGTGAATCCGATCAGTGCGACTCTGAAAAATGCGCTGATCCTGTCGCTCGCAAAACTGCCGTATACGCTGGTGATGGTTGTGATCACTGCGGGGGCTGTGGTCGCATCGGTCTGGACGACGACAACGCTGATGTTCGCTCTGCCGATGTGGTTCTTTTTCGGCGGATCGCTGATCGCATGGCTCAATTCCTGTATCCTGCGGCGGATCTTTGTGATATTTGAAGAAAACGATGAAAATGATAATACGAAAGAAGAGGGTTAGGGGATGAACTTTTTAGAGGAAAGAATAGCAAAAGACGGAATCGTAAAGGAAGGAAATGTACTGAAGGTGGACAGCTTCCTGAACCATCAGATGGACATCAAGCTGCTGGATGAGATGGGAGCAGAATTCAAGCGTAGATTTGCGAATAAGCCAATCAACAAGATCCTGACGATCGAGGCGTCCGGGATCGGGATCGCCTGTATTGCGGCACAGCACTTTGACGTGCCGGTAGTATTTGCGAAGAAATCTCAGAGCATCAATCTGGACGGAGAGATGTATGTGGCTGAGGTGGAGTCATTCACTCACAAGTGTAAGAATCATGTGATCGTGTCGAAGAAGTTCCTGACTCCTGCGGATCATGTGCTGATCATTGATGATTTCCTTGCCAACGGCTGCGCTCTGCAGGGACTGATCCAGATCGTGCAGGCGGCAGGCGCCACGGTGGAAGGAATAGGGATCGCCATTGAGAAGGGGTTCCAGTCCGGCGGAAGGATCATCCGCAACGCTTGCCATCGTGGACGGCATGGACGCAGAGACAGGACACATCGATTTTCGTCCTCAGGACGGACAGAACTGAAATCTTAAGAAAATCTTTTGAATCTTATAACAGCCTCCTTTAGATTTACAGGATATCCTGTAAACAGTTAAAGGGGGCTGTATCTATGAATATCCAGACATTAACCGACTATTTTATACAATATGGAGCCTTTTTCATCTATCTGATCGTGCTGCTGGAATACATGAACCTTCCCGGGTTCCCGGCGGGCGTTATCATGCCGCTGTCAGGGATCTGGGCGGCAAAGGGCGAGATCAGTTTTCCCATTGTCATGGTCCTGACGGTTTTGGCGGGACTGACCGGAAGCTGGATCTTATATCTGCTGGGACGCCTGGGCGGACCGAGGGTGATGGGATTCTATTTTAAAAAATTTCCGAAGCATCAGGCGGTGATCGAGGAGAAGATGGAGTTCCTCAGGGAGAAGGGGAGTATAGGAGTGTTCGTGAGCAAGCTCCTTCCTATGGTGAGGACCCTTATCTCGATCCCGGCTGGGATGGTAAAGATGGATTTTGTAAAGTATACCGTGAGTTCACTGTGCGGCATTTTCCTGTGGAACCTGGGGTTTGTAGGCGCAGGATATTTCTTTGGGGAAGCCGCGATCAGGTTCTTGTCATAGAGCGGGCAGCGCAGCGGGAAGCCGTTCTCAGACAGCAGAGGAAAGACCGAAAAGGGGGAGTTATACATGAAGATAGCAATGCTGACAAATAATTACAGACCGTTCGTGGGCGGTGTGCCGATCTCCGTGGAACGACAGGCCCATGAACTGATCCGGCTGGGGCATGAAGTGACCGTGTTTGCACCGGAGTACGGAGATACAGCGGAGGAGGACGCCGGCGCGCCGGAGAGGATCGTCCGGTATCATATACAGAAGAAAAGGATGGATAACGGGATGGTATACCCGGGAGTGATCCCTCTGGAGATCCTGAGGGAATTCCGCAAAGAACGATATGACTGTATCCATGTGCATCATCCCATGTTCGTCGGACCGTGCGCGCTGTATCTGGGAAAGAAGTATGGGATCCCGGTAATCTATACATATCATACACGCTACGAGGAATATCTCCATTATATCCCCTGCTTTCGGGTCGGGGAGAAGACACCAGTACTCTGGAGAAGGACTGTTGGATGGATCCACAGAAAAGTGATCCCTGCCTATATGAGATGGTTTGCCGACCGGTGCGACATGGTGCTGGCTCCGTCGGCGGGCATGCGCCAGGTCATAAAGGATTATGGGACTTCCACGAGA
>ERZ1643251.4034-NODE-4034-length-13060-cov-4.787851_pt1 | contig 13060 bp, 10 predicted proteins | sample MGYA00579261_ERZ1643251 | MGnify/ENA primary metagenome ERZ1643251 (study PRJEB29033, sample SAMEA4952267) | chicken gut metagenome | biome: Broiler Chicken; feature: Gastrointestinal Tract; material: Caecum | place: Ireland | collected 2018 | study: Broiler... | reverse complement strand
TATGGAGATAATTGAAAGGCAGCGCAGGGACTCCACAGTGGAAAATCCGCAGAATCTGGAGGAACAGGCTCTGTCCCTGGTAGGAAGAGATGTCTATGAGAAATTGGTAAAGGGGTATACGGAAAAGCAGTGGGGAAGGGACTGCAGGGAGCTGCCGGCTTTCATTATTAAGCGTCTGCCGGTAAGATTTACTTATGACAATAACTATTTTACAGACCGTTATCAGGGAATTCCCATAGGAGGATACACACGAATTGTGGAGAAGCTTCTGGGGAAAATGCAGGTGCGGCTTGGAATTTCATACCAGGAATTTCTGGCAGGAAATAATGAAAAGGCGGAGCCGGATGAATTTGAAAAGGTGCTGTACACCGGCATGATTGACGAGTATTTTGACTATTGCCTGGGAGAGCTGCAGTACAGGTCCCTGCGCTTTGAGGAGGAAATTCTGGAGGATTGTGCCAATTTTCAGGGAAACGCAGTGGTCAATTACACTGAAAGGCAGGTACCCTATACACGAATTATAGAACACAAGCATTTTGAGTTCGGAACGCAGCCGGATACGATTATTACCAGAGAGTATCCGGCTGGCTGGAAGAAAGGGGAGGAGCCCTATTATCCTATCAACGATGAGCGCAACAACAGACTCTATGAGCAGTATCGGGAACTGGCAGCCCGGGAGAGGAATGTGCTTTTTGGAGGCAGGCTGGGGCAATACCGTTATTACGACATGGATAAGGTCATAGAGGCGGCCCTTGCAATGGCGCAGGAGCAGCTTGGCCTATAAAAGGAAAAGCAGGCAGATGAAAAATCTGCTTGCTTTTTTATGGGAATACTGTTATCATGTTTAATAGTTTGAAATTCAAATAAATTGAAATTAAAATAATTTGGGAATTAAATATTATAGGAACAGGAGTTATCATGAACTGGGAACAAGCATTGGCAGATTTGGAAGAAAGAAGAGGAAAGGCAGCTCTCGGCGGAGGACAGCTGAAAATCGACAAGCAGCACGCACAGGGGAAAATGACGGCACGAGAGCGTTTGGAGATGCTGTTTGATAAAGATACCTTTGTTGAGGTTGACGGCTTTGTGGAATCCAGGATTGATGATTTTGATCTGGATAAACGCAGAACGCCGGGCGATGGTGTGGTGACAGGGTACGGCGAAATAGATGGGCGGTTGGTGTTCGCGGCAAGCGAGGACTTTACGGTGATCGGAGGAACTCTGGGAGAGTACCATTCCTTTAAAATTACGAGAATACAGGATATGGCTATGGAAATGAAAGCGCCGTTAATCTGTATCAACGACAGCGGAGGAGCCAGGATTGAGGAGGGTATTTCTTCCTTAAGCGGCTACAGCGGTATGTTTCTGCGGCATACGAAGGCATCCGGCATGATTCCTCAGATTGCGGTAATTCTCGGGCCCTGCTCCGGAGGCGCCTGCTATGCTCCGGCCATCTGTGATTTCATTTTTATGGTCAGGGAAACCTCCAAAATGTTCATCACGGGTCCTAACGTGGTAAAGACCGTAATCAACGAAGAGGTCAGCGTTGAAGAGCTGGGAGGGGCGGATGTTCATGCGAAAAAAAGCGGCGTTTCTCATTTTACCTTCGACACCGAGGGAGAATGTCTGATGGCTGTCAGGAAGCTTTTGGCCTATCTGCCGGGAAGCTTTCTGGAGAACGCGCCGACAGTGCAGCACATTGAGGAGAAGGAGTCCCTTCTTTTTTCGGTAAACAAGGTGTTTGAAAAATTCCGATCCCATAGAAAGCAGCCGGCTCAAAGCAGTGAAAATCCCTGCGAGAGACTCCAGGACATTGTGCCGTGGAATTCCCGCAACGCCTACGATGTAAAGAAGGTGATCGCCTGCATTGTAGATAAGGACAGCTTCTTTGAGGTCCAGAAGGAATTTGCTCCCAACGTTGTCGTTGGGTTCGCAAGGATGAACGGGGAAAGCGTAGGAGTAGTTGCAAACCAGCCCAATCAGCTCGCGGGGTCCCTGGACTATCACGCTTCTGATAAGATGGCCCGTTTTATCCGTTTCTGCGACTGCTTTAATATTTCGCTGATTACGCTCGTGGATGTGCCTGCTTTTCTTCCGGGAACTGCCCAGGAGCACAACGGGATCATACGCCATGGAGCCAAGGTGCTCTATGCTTACTCTGAGGCTACCGTGCCCAAGATTACGCTGATTATGAGAAAAGCCTACGGAGGCGCATACATTGCCATGAATTCTAAGGAAATGGGGGCGGATATGGTATTTGCATGGCCCATCGCGGAAATTGCCGTAATGGGAGCGGAGGGAGCCGTAAACATAGCCTTCAAAAGAAAAATCAAGGCGGCATCTGATCCGGAGGCCATGCGTGCTCAGTGCAAGAAAGAGTATGAGGAGCGCTTTTTAAATCCCTATGTGGCGGCTGCCCGAGGATATGTGAACGAGGTGATTAAGCCGGAGGAATCCAGGGATAAAATTCTGAAGGCTCTGAAAATGCTGAAAACAAAAAAAGCGGAACAGCCGCAGAAAAAACACGGCAATATTCCGCTTTAACAATATCCGTTGAACATCATGCCGCTGTAGGAGCCTGGAGAATAGGGGCTTACAAAGCTATGACCGGGATTTTTGTAGGCCACCACCTTTTTTTCAACGTATTTCATAGGATTTAAGGATATTTGGCTGCTTTTGCGCAGCAGGCGGTTACAAAAATTTTTTATAAAGCCAAAGGTCTGAGCGGCATCCTGGGTTCGGGCGGCCGTCTGGTGCAGCAGCTCCCGCTCCACGCTCACGGTGCCGTCATCAGTGAGGCTCAAGCCCGCAGGCTCCATAAGACTGCTGTAGTCAGAGGCAATATCCTCCAGCTCGTGCATCAGCTGCAGACTCTTGGTCTGTGCGCTTTGGAGAGAGGAGACGGCTCTGATAAAGGCATTATAACCGTCCATAAGCTGGGTGATGTTGTCGGTAAGAGATTCGGTATCTGTTTTCAGTCCAATATGTACAGGCTTTTCTATGGGAGTAACCTTTTTCAGCAGGATGTCAAAGAAGCCTTCAAGAGTCATCTGGTTGGAAGATGAACTCTTCCTGCTTCCGTTGACGGAAATGGTGGCGTCGGACGCTTCCCCGACCATATTATTCAACCCCAGATAAGCTACAGTTCCTAGCATTTTGCTGGTATGGTCGTCGCTGACCTGGAATATGCGCGGCCTGCCCGAAGGAACTCCGGTTGTTTCAGATACCAATTGAAGGGAAGTGCGGGAATCGGACTGCGCCAGTGAGGCCCGGATACCTACGGCCGAGCTGTTGATCAGCCTGGCAAGGCGTTCCTGAAGCTGCCCGTTTGTCTCTGTTCCATCCAATGCAAATTGAAATTCATAGCTCATTTCGCCTATGCCTATATCGATTGAGTAAGAACCCGGCGCCAGCGAAACCTTCGTATCTTCTAAAAACAGCCCCTGGTTTTTCTGTGGAGAGGCGAGAGAAAAGACTTCCACATCAAATTCCGGCACGGTCTCTTTCGGTGAATGGGGACCTGCGTAGGAAGCGGACACAAACTCCGGATCGGAGGAGTAAGCGCTTTTCTGGTCAAACAGTCCGTTTTCTTCAAGGCCTCCAAGACAGGCAATAGTGTTGTGCAGATTGCGGGCGCTTTCTTTCAGCTCCACTGCATATTGCTGGGCCTGGGGGCTGGCGGGAAGATACCAGGGGGCGTCCCTGTTTATTTTTACCATGGAATTATACACATTGCGGAGCTCACTTCGCTTGTGTGCGTCAAAGCGTGTCAGCCGTCTGGAATTGTATGAAGCAAGATAATGATTATATATCATGTTAAGGGCTGCTCCCATGATGAGCCTCCTTCCTCTGCACGGAAAAGCTCTGTTTTTCCGCTGTCAGATGATCTAATTATTCTACTGTATTCTACCATATAAAATGTCGGGAAACAATTAGGAAAAAAGGACTTCCCGTGCCTTTGCCGGCGTGCTGGAAAAAACTGTTGACGAAAAAGGCCCGGCTGTGTTATATTAGTCAGGCGAGATAAGATTTAGGTCTTTTTTTTATGCTTAAATTTATTACGAGAATCCTTTATTAAAGAGAAGAGAAAACATACGTGGAGGTAGAAAAATGCGTACAAAAATTACTTTGGCATGTACGGAATGCAAGCAGCGTAACTACAATACTACCAAGGACAAGAAGACTCATCCCGACAGAATGGAAATTAAGAAATACTGCAGATTCTGCAGAACCCATACGGTGCATAAGGAAACCAAATAATCAGCCGTTCTATTTATGGAGGTTAAAATGGGAGATTCCACAGAAAAGCAGGCGCGTCCAAGCTTTTTCAAAGGCGTAAAAGCTGAATTCAAGAAAGTTTCATGGCCGGACAGACATACTACCTTAAAGCAGTCCATAGCGGTTGTTGCAATTTCGGTCGTGGTGGGAGTGATCATCGCCATCCTGGATTATGTGATCCAATATGGAGTGAATTTCTTAACATCATTATAGAGCGAGGGTGATTGTATGGCAGAGGCAAAATGGTACGTAGTGCATACCTATTCCGGATATGAGAACAAGGTCAAGGCCAATATTGAGAAGACCATTGAGAACAACAAGCACCTTGCGGAGCAGATTTTGGAAGTGAGAGTCCCGATGCAGGACGTTGTGGAGATCAAGAACGGGGCCAAGAGAACTGTGCCCAAGAAGATGTTTCCCGGTTATGTGCTTCTTAATATGGAAATGAACGACGACACCTGGTATGTGGTGCGCAACACCCGCGGCGTTACGGGATTTGTGGGGCCGGGAAGCAAGCCGGTTCCTCTCACGGAAGCTGAGATGAAGCCCCTTGGCATTAAAACGGAAAATGTATCCATCGATTTTGCAGAGGGAGACAGTATCGCGGTGGTTGCAGGCGTTTGGAAGGATACCGTAGGTGTGGTCCAGAAGCTGGATTACGGCAAGCAGACGGCCACGATTAACGTAGAGCTGTTTGGCAGGGAGACGCCTGTGGAAATCAGCTTTGCAGAGGTCAGAAAACTTTAGATCTGCCGTAAAGGCTTAATACAGCTATTTTTTCGGCAATGCGGCCAAGAGCCGGGCCGTTAAAATATAAAGTGCGGAGGATTCATCAATCAAATTCCGCACGGAACGGGCCGATGGCCCGGGCAGCAGTGGGAGCAGGAGTGCGGAAAGCAGGATCCTGCGCCGAATTACCACATTATAGGAGGTGCCACAATGGCAAAGAAAGTAGAAGGTTATATTAAATTACAGATTCCTGCCGGCAAAGCTACACCGGCTCCGCCAGTTGGTCCCGCTCTTGGACAACATGGCGTGAACATTGTTGAATTTACAAAGCAGTTCAACGCAAGGACAGCAGATAAGGGCGATGTAATTATCCCCGTAGTGATTACCGTGTACGCGGACAGAAGCTTTAGCTTTGTGACTAAGACGCCGCCTGCGGCAGTTCTTTTGAAAAAGGCGTGCAACCTGAAATCCGGTTCTGCGGTTCCCAACAAGACAAAGGTGGCTACGATTTCCAAGGCAAAGGTTCAGGAGATTGCGGAACTGAAGATGCCGGATTTGAACGCGGCCAGCCTGGAAGCGGCTATGAGCATGATTGCCGGTACCGCGCGCAGCATGGGGATTGTTGTAGAAGAGTAGCGGCCGTATTGTGGAAATAGAATAATTTGGGAGACAATAAATGGATTGTCGTTAGAACCTAGGAGGTAAGAGAATGAAACATGGTAAGAAATATACTGAGGCTGCAAAGCTTGTAGACCGCACAGTATTTTATGAGCCCGAGGAAGCGATTGCGCTTGTTAAGAAGACCGCAAGCGCGAAATTTGATGAAACCGTTGAAGTGCATATCAGAACCGGCTGTGACGGGCGTCATGCGGAGCAGCAGATCCGCGGCGCGGTTGTACTGCCCAATGGAACAGGTAAGACGGTAAAGGTTCTCGTATTTGCAAAAGGCGACAAGGTAAATGAAGCGGAGGCCGCAGGCGCTGATTATGTGGGTGGAGAGGAGCTGATTCCTAAAATTCAGAATGAAGGCTGGCTTGACTTTGACGTGGTAGTGGCCACTCCCGATATGATGGGCGTTGTGGGCCGCCTCGGTAAGACTCTTGGACCTAAGGGATTGATGCCCAACCCCAAGGCCGGGACAGTAACCATGGATGTGACAAAGGCCATTGCGGACATTAAGGCAGGTAAGATTGAGTACAGGCTTGACAAGACAAATATTGTGCATGTGCCTGTAGGAAAGGTTTCCTTTACTGATGAAGCTCTTCAGGAAAATTTTAACGCGCTTATGGATGCTATCGTAAAGGCGAGACCCAGCGCGCTGAAGGGGCAGTATTTAAGGAGCATCACCCTTTCCAGCACCATGGGTCCCGGAGTAAAGGTGAGCGTTGCAAAGTATTAAGCAGAGTTTGAGCCATGGTTTCGGTTCGCCGGAGAAGTTTTACATGCCGCGCTGAGTGAACTGCGGCAGCGGTATAAACGAGATATAAAAAATAATGCCCGGGGGTTGACAGACCTCAGCCCCTTGTGGTATTATCCATACGGTCGCAAGACCGTGCCGAAGACAGTAGGTGTTGCAAAACATAAATCCTACCGAGGAGAAGAATATGAATTGATTGTGATACAGAATTGTGATACATCGATTACGTTATCTCTCTGAGTCTTCAGGGAGCTTTTTTTGGCTCTTCATTCTAAAAGGAGGTAAAGGAATGGCTAAGATTGAATTAAAAAAGCCCATCGTGGAAGAGATTTCAGCGAATATTCAGGGCGCTCAGTCCATAGTATTGGTTGATTACCGTGGACTCACTGTGGAGCAGGATACTCAGCTGCGCAAGAGTTTGCGTGAAGCTGGAGTTACCTATAAGGTCTACAAGAACACCATGATGAACTTTGCGTTTAAGGGAACCGATTTTGAAGGCCTGACAGAGTATCTTCAGGGTCCCAGTGCAATGGCTATTTCTACGGAAGACGCTACGGCGCCGGCAAGGATACTTGCACAGTTTGCAAAGACTGCCGACAAGCTTGAGATTAAGGGCGGTGTAGTGGAAGGGACTGTATACGATGCCGCGGGCATCGCGGCGATTGCCAACATCCCTTCCAGAGAGGTGCTTATTTCCAGATTGCTGGGAAGCATGCAGAGTCCGATTGCAAATTTTGCCCGCGTTATGAAACAGCTTGCTGAAAAAGGCGGCGCTGCTGCCTGCGAGGCTCCTGAGGCAGAAGAAGCGCCTGCTGCAGAGTAACAGAAAACTTTCTCCAGGCATGAGAGTTGTCTGAGGAAATCCGGATGGAAGAATGATTTTATATAATGGAGGAAATAAAAATGGCTAAATTAACAGCTCAGGAACTGATTGATGCAATCAAAGAGTTATCCGTATTGGAATTGAATGATCTTGTAAAAGCTTGCGAAGAAGAGTTCGGTGTGTCCGCGTCAGCCGGCGTTGTGGTTGCCGCGTCAGCCGGCCCTGCGGAAGCTGCGGAAGAGAAGACTGAGTTTGATGTTGAGCTTACCGAGATCGGCTCTGAGAAAGTTAAGGTTATCAAGGTTGTTCGTGAAGCAACCGGACTTGGCCTGAAGGAAGCTAAGGATCTGGTAGACAGCGCTCCTAAGGTGCTGAAGGAAGCTGCAAGCAAGGAAGAGGCAGAAGAGATCAAGAAGAAGCTGGAAGAAGTAGGTGCAAAGGTTACTTTAAAATAGTCGTGATAATCAAGCGGCTGCGTAACATAACAAAAGAGGACATCCCATGCTGACATGGAGAAGTCCTTTTTTGTTATGTAACATAGGTATGTGAAACACGCCTCTGAAAGCCGTCAGGCTTGCGGGGGGGGCTGCGCAAACGTAAGCAATGCTATAATTTTCTCAATTAATGGAATTTTCTTAGACATTTCAAAATTTTTCCTTGACCTGGTTTTTATTTTGTGATAGTATGGATAGTGCACTATTGTGCGGTGCTATGCTTATTTGCCATCCAGTCTTTTATGAAGGCTTGCAGAGGATCAAAGACTGGCATGCTTCTTGCGGTGCATTTTATCGACAATTTCCGCATATAGACAGGCGCCAAATCAGAAAGAACGGGGTGAAGTGTCAATGGAAAAAAACAGAATACGTCCAAGTGCCGGCAATCGGGTTATGCGTATGAGTTATTCAAGGCAAAAAGAGGTTTTGGAGATGCCCAACCTAATTGAAGTCCAGAAGGACTCCTATCAGTGGTTTTTGGACGAAGGCCTGAAAGAGGTTTTTGATGATATCTCTCCCATTGCCGATTACAGCGGATCTTTGAGTCTGGAATTCGTGGACTTTGAGCTGTGCAGGGATGATGTAAAATATTCTATTGAGGAATGCAAGGAAAGAGATGCCAACTATGCTGCGCCCCTGAAAGTCAGGGTCCGCCTCTACAATAAGGAAAAAGAGGAGATCAGTGAACACGAGATTTTTATGGGCGATCTTCCTTTGATGACAGAGACGGGCACATTCATTATCAATGGCGCAGAGCGTGTAATTGTCAGTCAGCTTGTTCGCTCCCCCGGAATCTACTATGCAATCGGCCACGATAAGATCGGTAAAAGGCTGTTTTCCTGTACTGTGATCCCTAACCGCGGCGCATGGCTTGAGTATGAGACGGATTCCAACGATGTTTTTTATGTGCGTGTAGACAGAACCCGCAAGGTTCCGATTACAGTGCTCATTCGTGCTCTGGGAATCGGTACGAATGAGGAAATCCGTGAAGTATTTGGCGATGAACCCAAAATTGAAGCAAGCTTTACCAAAGACACTGCTGAGAATTATCAGGAGGGTCTGTTAGAGTTATATAAAAAAATCCGTCCCGGAGAGCCTTTGAGCGTCGAGAGCGCGGAGAGCCTTATCAACGCCATGTTTTTCGACCCCCGCAGATATGATCTGGCGAAGGTAGGAAGGTATAAATTTAATAAAAAGCTGGCCTTTCGGAATAGAATCAGACACCAGATTCTGGCGGCGGATGTGGTTGACACCTCTACGGGAGAAATTCTTGCCTCCGCTGGGGACAAGGTAAGCGTGGAACTGGCTGATTCCATTCAGAATGCGGCGGTACCCTTTGTATACATTCAGACAGAGGAGAGAAATGTAAAGGTGCTCTCCAATATGATGGTGGACATTACAAGCTTTGTGGATTGCAGTCCCAGAGAACTGGGCATTCATGAGCGGGTTTACTATCCTGTACTGGCGCAGATTATCGAAGAGTTCGGGGATGACGCACAAAAGCTGGCGGAGGCCATAAAGAAAAACGTGCATGAGCTTGTCCCCAAGCACATTACCAAAGAGGATATTATTGCTTCTATTAATTATAATATGCATCTGGAGTATGGTCTGGGCAATGATGATGATATTGATCATCTCGGCAACAGGCGCATCCGTGCGGTGGGAGAGCTTCTGCAGAATCAGTATAGAATCGGCCTTTCCAGGATGGAGAGAGTGGTCAGAGAGCGTATGACCACACATGACGCAGAGGATATTTCCCCCCAGTCTTTGATTAATATTAAGCCGGTAACGGCTGCGGTAAAGGAGTTCTTTGGTTCATCACAGCTGTCTCAGTTTATGGATCAGAACAATCCTCTGGGTGAATTGACGCATAAGAGACGTCTGTCGGCATTGGGGCCCGGCGGACTGTCCAGAGACCGCGCTGGCTTTGAGGTTCGTGACGTGCATTATTCCCACTATGGAAGAATGTGCCCTATTGAGACTCCCGAGGGTCCCAACATTGGTCTGATCAACTCTCTCGCCAGCTATGCACGGATCAATGAGTATGGTTTTGTGGAGGCTCCTTATCGCAAAATAGATAAATCAGATCCGTCCAATCCGCGGGTGACGGAAGAAGTTGTATATATGACGGCGGATGAAGAGGACAATTATCATGTAGCTCAGGCAAACGAAGCCCTGGATGAAAACGGTTATTTTGTGCGTAATACTGTTTCCGGCCGGTACCGGGAAGAGACACAGGAGTATCCGAAGGCAATGTTTGATTATATGGACGTTTCCCCCAAAATGGTATTCTCAGTGGCGACCGCACTGATTCCCTTTCTGGAGAATGACGATGCAAACCGCGCTCTTATGGGCTCCAATATGCAGCGCCAGGCGGTGCCGCTTCTTTCCACGGAGGCTCCTGTGGTGGGAACCGGCATGGAAATAAAGGCGGCGGTGGACTCCGGCGTCTGTGTTGTGGCGAAAAAGCCCGGAACCGTAAATTATGTTTCTTCCAATCTGATCAGAGTGACCTATGATGATGGTGAGAAGGAAGAATTTCATTTGACAAAGTTTTCAAGAAGCAACCAGTCCAACTGCTATAATCAGAAGCCCATTGTATTTAAGGGCGACCGTGTGGCTGCGGGCCAAGTGATTGCAGATGGTCCCTCCACTTCCATGGGAGAGCTGGCGCTGGGCAAGAATCCCTTGATCGGCTTTATGACATGGGAGGGATATAACTATGAGGATGCAGTCCTGTTAAGTGAAAGACTGGTGCAGGATGATGTGTATACTTCTGTGCACATTGAAGAATATGAGGCGGAGGCCAGGGATACCAAGCTGGGACCGGAAGAGATCACCCGAGATGTTCCCGGCGTGGGAGACGATGCCCTGAAGGATCTGGACGACAGAGGAATCATCCGCATTGGCGCGGAAGTCCGTGCAGGGGATATTCTTGTGGGTAAGGTGACTCCCAAGGGGGAGACGGAGCTTACCGCAGAGGAGAGGCTGCTGCGCGCGATTTTCGGCGAGAAGGCCAGAGAGGTAAGAGATACCTCCCTGAAGGTTCCTCACGGTGAATACGGTATTGTAGTGGACGCTAAAGTGTTTACCAGGGAAAACAGCGATGAGCTGTCTCCCGGTGTAAATCAGTCTGTTCGCATATACATTGCCCAGAAGAGAAAGATTTCCGTAGGAGATAAAATGGCGGGCCGTCACGGCAACAAGGGCGTGGTTTCTCGAGTTCTTCCTGTGGAGGATATGCCCTATCTTCCCAATGGACGTCCTCTGGATATTGTGCTGAACCCGTTGGGCGTGCCTTCCCGTATGAATATCGGGCAGGTGCTGGAAATTCATCTTTCTCTGGCGGCGAAGGCCCTGGGATTTAATGTAGCCACCCCTGTATTCGATGGGGCTAACGAGAACGACATTATGGACACTTTGGATCTGGCCAATGATTATGTGAACCTGGAATGGGAAGAATTCGAGGAAAAGCATAAAGATGAGTTGCTTCCGGAAGTGATGCAGTACCTGTCCGACAACCGGGAACACAGAAAGCTATGGAAGGGCGTGCCCATTTCCCGGGACGGAAAGGTTCGATTAAGGGATGGGCGCACCGGAGAATATTTTGACAGTCCCGTAACCATAGGACATATGCATTACCTAAAACTGCATCATCTGGTGGATGACAAGATTCACGCCCGCTCTACCGGACCGTACTCACTTGTCACACAGCAGCCCCTGGGCGGAAAGGCACAGTTTGGCGGTCAGAGATTCGGAGAGATGGAAGTCTGGGCTCTGGAGGCGTACGGCGCATCTTACACTCTGCAGGAGATTCTGACAGTGAAGTCCGATGACGTGGTGGGACGTGTAAAAACCTACGAGGCTATTATCAAGGGAGACAATATCCCTGAGCCCGGCATTCCCGAGTCCTTTAAGGTGCTTCTGAAGGAGCTGCAGGCCCTTGGTCTGGATGTAAGAGTTCTCAGAGAGGACCAGACGGAGGTTGAAATTATGGAAACCATCGATTACGGTGACACGGATTACCGTTATGAGATGGAGGGCGACCGGAAATATGATGATTATGACAATGGCTCCTTGGGCGAAATGGGCTATCAGGCACAGGAGTTTGACGAGGAGAGCGGCGAGCTGGTCAACGCTGAGGAGGATGATTTCGACGAGGCGTATGAGGATGACAGCTTTGCAGGCGACGAGGATGAATTTTAAAATTTCATTGAGAAGGGAGTGCCATTATGCCGGAAACAAAGAATGAATCAACTTATCAGCCGATGACGTTCGATGCCATCAAAATTGGCTTGGCTTCCCCGGATAAAATCCGGGAGTGGTCCCATGGAGAGGTATTGAAGCCGGAAACCATAAACTACAGAACACTGAAGCCTGAAAGAGACGGGTTGTTTTGTGAAAAGATTTTCGGGCCCAGTAAGGACTGGGAATGTCACTGCGGTAAGTATAAAAAAATCAGATATAAAGGCGTTGTCTGCGACCGATGCGGAGTTGAGGTGACAAAGGCCAGCGTCCGCAGAGAACGCATGGGGCATATTGAGCTTGCGGCGCCCGTATCCCATATCTGGTATTTCAAGGGGATTCCCAGCCGTATGGGTCTGATACTGGATTTGTCTCCCAGAGTGCTGGAGAAGGTTTTGTACTTTGCTTCATACATTGTGTTGGATCCGGGAGAGTCCAATCTGGAGCACAAACAGGTGTTGTCTGAGAAGGAATATCAGGATGCAAGAGAAACCTGGGGAAATAAATTCCGTGTAGGCATGGGAGCGGAAGCGATAAAGGAACTTTTGCAGGCTATTGATCTGGAGGCGGAAGCGGAGGAGCTCAAGACCGGGCTTCGGGAGTCCTCCGGCCAGAAAAGAGCCAGAATTATCAAAAGGCTGGAGGTTGTAGAGGCTTTCAGGGGCTCAGGAAATAAACCGGAGTGGATGATTATGGATGTGATCCCGGTGATTCCCCCGGATATCCGTCCTATGGTTCAGCTGGATGGCGGTCGCTTCGCAACCTCAGATCTGAACGATCTTTACAGAAGAATCATCAACAGAAACAATCGTCTGAAGAGACTTTTAGAGCTGGGAGCTCCTGATATTATCGTGCGCGACGAAAAGAGAATGCTCCAGGAGGCTGTGGATGCTCTGATTGACAACGGAAGAAGGGGACGCCCCGTAACAGGCCCCGGAAACCGGGCGCTGAAGTCCCTGTCCGATATGCTGAAGGGCAAGTCAGGCCGTTTCCGCCAGAACCTTTTGGGCAAGCGTGTGGATTACTCCGGTCGTTCCGTTATCGTGGTGGGACCGGAGCTGAAGATTTATCAAT
>ERZ1643251.4031-NODE-4031-length-13073-cov-14.003610_pt1 | contig 13073 bp, 10 predicted proteins | sample MGYA00579261_ERZ1643251 | MGnify/ENA primary metagenome ERZ1643251 (study PRJEB29033, sample SAMEA4952267) | chicken gut metagenome | biome: Broiler Chicken; feature: Gastrointestinal Tract; material: Caecum | place: Ireland | collected 2018 | study: Broiler... | reverse complement strand
TGGTATGAGATGGAGTGTGGATGGTGCTAATTATATGATTGCATTAAGATGCATGGATAAAATAGAAAAAATAGTGACTGATTATATTTACTAGTAGCAGTCACCATTTTTCTATTTTGCCCCGGAAAATTTTTACACCCTGATTAGAGGAAATGGGTGGTAATTTTTTGTTCAATGTGGTAATCTATATATTGCTAGATGTTAAGCATATTTTTTTAGTGATAGGAAAGGAATGCTATGTTAAGTTTAAAAAAAATTAAGAAAAGTTATAAAACAGGGGATTTTATACAACATGCTTTAAAGGGTGTATCTTTACAGTTTCGAAAAAATGAGTTTGTGGCTATTTTAGGACCTAGTGGTAGTGGTAAGACAACTCTTTTGAATATTATTGGTGGGCTTGATCGTTATGATGAGGGAAACTTGATTATTAATAATCGAGAAACAAAAAATTTCAAAGATAGTGAATGGGACGCTTATCGAAATAATTGTATTGGTTTTATTTTTCAAAGTTATAATTTGATTGGACATATTGATGTGTTAGCTAATGTAGAAATGGGTATGACTTTGAGTGGTGTAAGTAGTAAAGAAAGACGTAAGAAAGCTTTGGAAGTTTTGGATAGGGTTGGTCTTTCTGAACACGCTCATAAAAGGCCAAATCAGCTTAGTGGTGGTCAAATGCAACGAGTTGCTATTGCTAGGGCTTTAGCTAATGATCCTGATATTATTTTAGCAGATGAACCGACTGGAGCATTGGATTCAAAGACAAGTGTTCAAATTATGGAATTGATTCAAGAGATTGCTAAAGATAAGCTTGTTATTATGGTTACTCATAATCCAGAGTTAGCGCATACTTATGCTACGCGTATTATTGAGATGAAGGATGGTGAGATTCTTAGTGATTCTAATCCTTTAAAAGAAAAAGAAGAAAATAGTGAAGATTATACTATTAAAAAGACTTCGATGGGCTTTTTGACTTCTTTGAAGTTGTCTTTAAATAATATTCGGACTAAAAAAGGAAGAACAATATTAACAGCATTTGCTTCTTCGATAGGAATTGTAGGTATTGCTTTGATTTTGAGTTTGTCGAATGGGTTTGATCAACAAATTTCAAAGTTTGAGGGAAATACGCTTAGTACTTTTCCTGTTATTGTTCAAAGGCAGTCAGTTGATTTAGAACAATTTATGCAGTCTTTAGAAGATGGTTTAGAAGAGTATCCTGATACTTCTTATGTGATTCCGTTGGATGAAGAGGCAAATTCAAGTGTTCATCAAAATGTTTTGAATGAGGATTATGTGCAGTATATAGAAAATTTATCTTCTGCGGATGCTTCAGGTATTAATTATAGTTATGCCGTAGCTTTAAATTTATTAGCCAAGGGTAGTGATGGCGTATCTTTGCTCAATACGAATGAATTAGATATTTCTAGTTTGCCACATTCGTTACAGGATAGTGAAACTTCACTTGTTCAGGAACAAATGGATATTTTAGCTGGAAATGTTCCTACAGAGAAAGATGAGCTTTTATTGGTAGTGGATTCAAAAAATCGTGTTTCTAAAGCATTGCTTGACGACTTAGGATTTGATACGGAGACATCTATTGATTTTGATTCTATTTTAGGTAAGGAAATTAAGGTGGCTTTTAATGATGATTATTATAAGGCAGTAGGAAATTATTTTGTGCCAACTAATGATTTGAATGCTTTGTATGACAACGAAAATAATTTGACTTTAAAGATTGTTGGTGTGGCTCGTTTAAAAGAGGATTACGCGGATTATTTGGGCTATCGTGGTTTATATTATACAAATGATCTAATTGATTATGTTATCAGGCAAAATGAAAATTCTCAAGTTGTTCAAAAGCAATTAAGTGTTAATTATAATGTTTTATCTGGTGAACAACTAAATGAAGAAGGTAAGGAAACGGTTTTGGATTATTTAGGCTATCAGTCTTTACCTTATGTTATCTATATTTATACTAATGATTTTGATTCTAAGGAACGAATTATTACTTATTTAGATGATTATAATAAAGACAAAGCTGAAGAAGATCAAATTGTTTATTTAGATCAGGCTGATATGATTAGTTCTTTGTCGGGGAATATTATGGATGGAGTTACGATTGTGTTGATTGCTTTTAGTTCTATCTCATTGGTTGTTTCTTCGATTATGATTGGAATTATTATGTATATTTCTGTTTTGGAAAGAACGAAGGAAATTGGTATACTTAGAAGTTTAGGTGCACGTAAGAAAGATATTTCACGAGTTTTTAATTCTGAAACTTTTATTATAGGTCTTGCTTCAGGTTTAATTGGAATTCTTATTGCGTGGGTATTGCTCTTTCCGATTAACCATTTATTATATGATTTGACTGAGCTTAAGAATGTTGCTGTTATGAATCCAATTCATGCGCTTATTTTGATTATTATTAGTCTTATTTTGACTTTGATTGGTGGATGGATTCCGGCTAAATTAGCTAGTAAGAAAGATCCTGTCGTGGCTTTACGGACTGAATAGTTGAGGTATTCGACAAAAGGTGTCATTTTGTGACAAAACTTGTCATTTTCTTTTCTTGTCTTTTAAGGTTGGATAGGTTAGTATAGAAGGCACCAAGCAGGAAAAAGCTTGGTAAAGGATTTTCCATATTATTAAAATCAAACTACTACCCTATACAATAAACGCTTTTTATTTTTGGTATTTATTTTTGACTTTTTGAAATACCTCAGTACACTTCTTTCTAAGTGAAGTATGGAAATCCTTTTTTTGAAGAGTGACAAAATTGTCACTCTTTTAAAATAACTAGTACTTGACAATGCACAGTAGTGATGATATTCTATTGGTGGAAAGGACGTGATACTATTCATACTCAGTTTAAAAAAGGTGTTTTAGAGTTACTTGTGCTAGCTATTGTATCACGTAAGGATAAATACGGGTATGAATTAGTAGAGGAAGTAAGTCGGATTGTGGATGTTAATGAGGGAACTATTTATCCTATTTTGAAAAGGTTAACTAATGAAGGTTTTTTTGAGACTTATTTGGAGGAATCTAAAGAGGGACCAATTCGAAAGTATTATCATATAACTGTAAGAGGAGTCGAACATTTGAAGGAGTTAAAGAGTGAATGGATGAAGTTTTCTCAAAGTGTAAATGATTTTTTCAAGGAGAGTGAATGAAGTGAAGAAGAAGGAATTTTTGGAAAAGCTACGAAAAAAATTGAATATTTTAGAAGATGGTGAAGTTGATGATATTATTCTAGAATATGAGGGATATATTGATGAGAGAATAGATAATGGGGCAAGTGAAGAGGAAGCGGTAGAATCTTTTGGAGATATTGATGAACTTGCTGATGAGCTTTTACTTGCCTATAAAATTAATGTAAAAAAGGATAAAGATCCGATTGGAGATTTTTCGAAAAAGGTTATTCAGACAATTAATCAATTGGTGGATGATTTTAGTGAAAAGTCTTCTAAGGAGATTTTGCGATTTATTGTTGAAATCTTTATTATTCTATTCATTATTGGTATTTGTCATATTCCTGTAGGTATGCTTGTTAATTTAGGTAAAGATATTTTTTATATTTTATCTAGTCCACTTAATCGAATATTTTTTAGTATTTGGAAATTTATTTTGGAATTTGCTTATTTTATTCTTTCTATTTTAGTCTTTATTCGTATTTTTGAAAAAAGATATTTAAAGAAAGAGCAAGTGCTTAAATCGAATGAAGTTATAGATGAAAAAGCGGTTGTTCAAAAGAAGAAAAGAACTCGTGAGAAACCTGCTTCAAATGTTGTTATGCCAGTGAAAGCAGAAAAGTCTAAATTAGCTTCAATTGGAGAGTTTATTGTTAAGATTTGTGTTATCTTTTTGAAGTTTGTGGCTATATGTATTTTATTTGGTATTAGTTGCTATTTAATTGGAATGACTTTTGTTGTAGGTATTTGCGTTTATCTTTTAATACGCGGGGTTACTTATTTTGGTTTGTATTTAGTTATGGTGGCTTTGTTCCTCTTTGGAATTATTTTCTTTTCTATTTTATTTAATTTTGTTGTAGATAAGAAAAATAATGGAAAAAAATTGTTTATTAGTATTATGGTTTCGATTCTATTTTTAGGTTTAGGTTGCTTATTCGCTTCTTTGGAAGTTGCTCAGACTGAGTTTATTAATGGAGTGCCAAGTGACTTAAAATTAGAGGTTTTAACGGAAGAACTCACTATGACGGAAGATACTATTTTTATTGGTAATATTGCTAATTATGTTGTGGATAATAGTTTGGAGACGGTTAAAGTTACTTATGAGTATTATCCTGTTGGTACGCAGATGAGTACGAATGTTTCTAAGGTTGATAATTTTGTGTATTTGAATTGGGATATTGAACGTATTTATTTGAAAGATGAAATTTTAAATCATATTATTAATGATTTGAAAGAGAAGAAGGTTTACAATTATTATATTGAGCCAATTATTACTATTACGGCTAATGAGGAAAACATTGATGTTATTAAGAAAAATCGGCAAAAATATTATGAAAATCATACAAATTATTCTGCTTGTGAATTTGTTCGTACTTATACGGTTGAAATGGTACGAGATACGCATGATGAATTACAAAAAGTTGTTGTTTTGTCTGAGTATTTAGAGGATGATTTAGGGTCTGTGAAATTGTCTAGTTCTCTTGTTTCTTCATTAGAACCCGGCAAGACATATGAATTTACTTTTAGAACTTATCAATCTTATATTGATACGGATATTGAGAATGTTTTTGATGAAAATGAGGTTATTCGTATTACTGAAACGGATAAGACTGGTGTATCACAACGGCAGGATAGTTCATGTAGTATTTTCTATTAAAAGTCCATTCGTGTAAACTGGACTTTTTTTGATGAATTTTTCTTCTATTTATGCTAAACTTAGGTTAGAAGGATGATGATAATGGAACAACTTAATATGGATATTAGTATGTTGGAACGTTATGGTGAGAATTTGACTCAAAAAACTTATATTACGGATCCAGCAATTGCTCGTGATAATGAAATTAAGCAGTGTATTTTAACTTTACTTACTCCTGAGAAAAGTGCTTTACTTGTTGGTAAACCTGGTATTGGTAAAACAGCAATTGTGGAAGGACTTGCTTATCGTATTCAAAAGGGTAGTGTACCTGATGCTTTAAAAGGCTGGGAAATTATTAAAATTAATATTACTTCTTTATTGGGTTCGGTGCAGTCGGATGGTCAGACGGAGAATCGGATTGATTTATTGGTTAAAGAGTTAAATGCTCGTGATAAAACGATCTTGTTTATTGATGAAACACATGTTTTAGTAAATAAGAATACGCAAGAAAATTCAGGTATTGATTTTGCTAATATGTTGAAGGCAGGATTGGACCGCGGGACAATTAAAATGATTGGGGCGACGACGACGGAAGAGTATGAAACGTATATTTTACGAGATCGAGCTTTTTTGAGACGTTTTCAAAAAATTGATGTTTTGGAGACAGATAAGCCTACAACAGTTAAGATTTTAATGGGGACTGTTCCTAAGTTAGAAAAACAAATTGGTGTGAAGCTTAATTATTCTGAGTTTGTTAAAGAAAGAATTATGACTTTTATTGTTGAAATGACTGATGAATATAAAAGAATTTATGAAGTTGCTTCTCGTTATCCTGACATTTGCTTGACAATACTTGCCAATGCATTTACGTACGCACTTTACGACAATGAAGCTGAGGTTAAGATTAAACATGTTTATAAGGCTATTTGTAATGCTAAGAATATTTATGAAGATGTTAAGATAAAGGAAATTGAGAGGTTTAAGGTTGAATTCAAAGATTTGATTCAAGAAGAAAATGTAGATTTGAATGAAAGGGGATAAAAAAATGAAAAAGATAAAGGTTTTACAGGTTGGCTGTGGCAAGATGAGTAAGTATATTATGCGTTATGTATATGAAAAAAATGGTGAGGTTGTTGGGGCAGTAGATATAGCGCCTGATTTAATAGGAAAAGATATTGGCGAAGTTATGGAAACTGAGAATAAGGGCGTAAAAATAAGTGCTTTGGAAGATCTTTCTGCTTTATTAGAGAGTGTTCATGCGGATGTTGCTGTTGTGGCGACGATGAGCTTTCTAAATGATATTGAGGAAGTTGTAAGGTTGTGTGTAAAGAAAGGTGTCAATGTGTTGACTACTTGTGAGGAAGCGTTTTATCCAGAAAATTCTAATCCTATTCTTTATCGAGAACTTGATAGTTTAGCTAAGGCTTTTAATGTGACAATTACGGGCTGTGGATATCAAGATATTTTTTGGGGAAATATGATTACTTCTATTTGTGCTTCGATGCAGCGTGTAACAAAGATTAAAGGAAGAAGTTCTTATAATGTTGAAGATTATGGGCTAGCTCTTGCTAAAGCACATGGTGCTGGTTTATCTAAGGAGGCGTTTCAAAAAGAAATAGCTATTTATAATGATATGACTGAGGAAAAAAGAAATGAAATGATGCAATGTAAGGAATTTTTTCCAAGTTATATGTGGAATGTTGTTGGCTGGCTTTGTGATAAATTAGGTTTGCATGTGCTTTCTATGCAACAAAGATGTGTTCCGGTTATAGCTGATGAGACTTTAGAAAGTTCTACTTTAAATATGTCTTTGCCTAAAGGGGCTATTCGAGGTATGAATGCAATTGTGGAATGTATGACTAAAGAAAATATTGTTTTGGAAGTGGAATGTATTGGTAAGATCTATGTTTCTTCGGAAAAAGACGAAAATGAGTGGACTATTTATGGGGAACCAACGACTACCGTATTAAATTCTAGTCCAGATACGGTACGGTTAACTTGTGCTGATGTTGTTAATCGAATTCCACAAGTGATAAAAATGGAAAGTGGGTTTGTGCCAACTAGTCGTTATCCTGAACCTACTTTTGTTGTAAAAGATTTTGAAGAACGTTTGTAGTATGAAAAAAAACAATTTTTACATACTAATAGGGATGGAGTAGGTTGTAATGAGAAGTATGGAAGTTCATAAAAAAATATTATTTGCTTTAGTACTTGTGTTTGCTTTAGTAGTTGTTCCGTTAGTATGTTTTGGGTTGTTTTATCCGAAATTTCGAGTTCAGAGTTTTCAAGACACTGTAACTCTTAATTATAAAAATTCTTATCAAATGGCTAGTGGTAATGTTTGTTATGGTAATGTTTTTGATTGCCATGATGTTGCTGTTAGTCAGGAGGGGAATGTTGATACAGGTAAGCTTGGAGAGTATAAAATCACTTATCAGTATACTTTTCAGAATAAAGTGTATACAAAAGAGCAGACGGTTATGGTGGTAGATCAAGAACCACCAACGCTTGTTATCAATGATGAGAAATTAATTTATTGTCCAAATGGGAAAATGCCTGCATATTCTTATACAGCAACTGATAATTATGATGGAGATTTGACGGATAAAGTAACGGTTCAGCTTGAAGATGGTCAAGTATTGTTTTCAGTGGTGGATTCGTCAGGTAATCGAACTTTTTTGCGAAAAGATGCAACTGCTTTAGATGAAAGCAAACCTGAAATTGTTTTAAATGGAGATAGTGTTGTTTATGTTCCTTTAAATGGGACTTATGAAGAGCTTGGAGCTTCAGCAAGTGATTTTTGTGATGGTGATTTGACAAGTCAAATTAAAATTACAGGGGATGTTGATGTTACTCAGGCTGGGGAATATCAACTTACATATTCGATTATTGATTCTTCTGGTAATGAAAGTTCGGTCCAGCGGACGGTTTATGTTTATCGTAATAATGATTATACGGCTCCTTCGGGAAAAAGTATTTATTTAACGTTTGATGATGGGCCAGGTCCTTATACAGAAAAGTTGCTCGATGTTTTAAAGAAGTATAATGTGAAAGCGACATTCTTTGTGACAGATCAGGGTTTGACCAAAAATTATGATTCTGTTATTTTGAGAGCTTATCAAGAGGGACATACGATAGGTCTTCATTCAAATTCTCATAGTTATAGTATTTATACAAATATGAAAACGTATTTTGATGATTTGTATGCTATTCAAGCTAAGGTAAAACGGATAACTGGTTATACGTCAACAATTATTCGGTTTCCTGGAGGAAGCTCCAATACAATTAGTAGTGGTTATGATAGAGGTTCTAGGATTATGTCACAGCTTGCTTTAGCAGTTGAGGCTAAGGGGTTTAGGTATTTTGATTGGAATATAAGTAGTGGTGATGCAGGTGAAACTACGGATACAAATCAGATTGTGAAAAATGTTACTAGTAAGTTAGGTAGTAGTAGTACTTATATGGTATTGCAACATGATATTAAATCTTATAGTGTTGATGCAGTTGAAGGGATTATTCAGTATGGTTTGTCCAATGGTTATGTTTTTCGACCAATTACGATGGATACGCCAACGGTTCATCATCATATAAATAATTAAAAAATCGATCTTAGTATCGATTTTTTTGAAGTATAATCATGTTTTGAGTCAGCATTTTCCAAATAAAAGTTAAGAAGTTATTTAATGAAATAGTACTTCCTCCTTTAATATTTAGTAATGATTGTTTTGATAGCATAATCCGTCCTTTCTAAGAGATGATCTCTATAAATATATATCATTTTTTGTTTGGATTTCCTTTTTCTTTGGTATAATTTTTGTCTTTTTTTGTCAAACTAGGATTGAGGGAATAATTATGGCAAATTTGAGGGAATATCAGAAAAAAAGAGATTTTAAAAAAACTAGTGAGCCTAGAGGCAGGATTGAAAAGAATAACAAAAAGTTAAGATTTGTGGTACAACATCATCTGGCTAGTCATGATCATTATGATTTGCGATTAGAGTGGGATGGTGTTTTAAAGAGTTTTGCTCTTCCTAAGGGGCCTTCTTACTGTGCTTGTGATAAACGGCTTGCTATTATGGTTGAAAATCATCCTCTTTCGTATCGGCATTTTGAAGGGATTATTCCAAAGGGTGAGTATGGCGGAGGAACTGTTATGCTTTGGGATGAAGGATATTGGTCTTTAGTTAATGAAGTTAGGAAGCCGTTTGGTAAAGAAGAAATGAAAATTATATTTATGGGAAAAAGGCTGAAAGGCAAATGGACACTTGTTCCGTTTAAGGAAAATAATTGGCTTTTTATTAAGGAGAAAGATAGATTTGAAAATTGGTGTAGGCTTTCTTTGTTTACTAGAAGTATAAAAACCGGTTATTCTATGAATGAAATTGCAAGGGAAAAGACAGAGCCAAAGCAAAAGGATTGGATGGTTCAAGGAATCGAAATTACGAGTCCAGATAAGATTATTTTTTCTTTAGGAAAAGTGAGTAAGTATGAACTTGTACGTTATTATGAGAAGGTTTTTCCAAGAATGTTTCCTTTTTTGGAAAATCGATTAGTTAGTACGAAGCGTTGTCCTGACGGAGTTTTGGATCATTCGTTTTATGTGAAACATTTTGATGTAGATGTGAATCCGGGAATGAGGCATGTTAAGCTTACCAATGATAAGGGCGAGAAAAAGGATTATGCGTATATTTTAAATATAGGTGGACTTATCGAGGAAGTACAACTCAATGGGTATGAATTTCATCTTTGGGGCAGTGAAGTTATACGGTTAAATCGCCCGAATATGATGGTTTTTGATTTTGATCCGGATGAAGGGTTGGGATTAGTTAAACTTCGGCAAGGAGTGAGAGATTTAAAAGCTATTTTGGATGAGCTTCATTTGAAGAGTTTTTTAAAGACTAGTGGCGGAAAAGGATATCATGTAGTTGTACCTTTTACAAGTTTTCGAAGTTGGAAAAAATTTGAAGACTTTGCGCAGGGTGTTGCAAAGTTAATGGTTCAAAAGTGGCCTCGTCGTTATGTGATGAGTATGAGTAAAAAAGGACGTAAGGGAAAGATTTTTATTGATTGGATGCGCAATAAAAAGGGTGCCACTAGTGTAGCACCTTATTCGATTCGTTTAAGAAAGAAGCCTACTGTGTCAATGCCTATTTTTTGGAGTGAGCTTGATAAAGTTAAGCCTGATGAAATAACTATAGATGTTGCATTGAAACGGTTAAAGAAAAAAGATCCTTGGGCAGACTTCTTTTATATTCAGCAATAGTCTTATTAATCACGGTTGATAACTGCTAGAACAATAATTAAGACTACGGCAACTAAAATTCCAAATACTAAAATGTTGAATACATTTTGTGACATGTATTGTAAAAAGAAATTGCTGATATCTGTCCAAAGATCTTTGAATAGATCGATGACGGGTGCAAAGAAATCTAATAAGTCATCTAAAACATTAGCAATAATCATAAAATCACTCTTTTCTTAAAATAATTATAATATAGACTTGAAAAAGAAACAAGAATTTGTTAAAATACGTTTACATGGCGGAATTGGTGAAGTGGTTAACACACCGGATTGTGGCTCCGGCATGCATGGGTTCGACCCCCATATTTCGCCCCATAATTGATTATTACGTTATTTATGTAATGATAAATAAAGCCGTACTGATTTGTCAGTTCGGTCTTTTTTTGTTGCAATCTACTTTTTTCATGGATTTTGTATTGTTGATTTGATACAATAGTATTAAATGTTGGGCGTGATGATATGAGTGAAAAAGATTTAGATTCTAGTATGAATCCTTACCAAGAAAAAGCAATGTCTAAAGGTTATGTAAAACAGTTGCAATGGGATATGGCGATAGGATTACAACAGGTAGATAATTTAAAACCATCTAAATATCTTGAACAGATTCGTGAAAAAAATATTTTAGGTGAATTAACAATCAAAGAAGTAGAACAAAGTTTAAGGGAGTATTACACTACAAAAGAAAAACAAAAAGATATTAATCATAAGGAATTAGAATGTGACTTTGTATCTATGAGAATCGTTGAATTATTAGATCAAGATGATTTTAAATTATCAGTAGATTATCTAAAATATATTCACAAATATCTATTTCAGGATGTATATGAATTTGCAGGAGAGTTTAGAAAAATTGATTTCTCAAAACATGAAAAAATATTAAATAATGATTCAGTTGCCTATGGAGACTGCAAAATATTAACAGAATCATTAGAATATGATATTAGTCTAGAAAAAGAGAAGAACTATAAAGATATGTCTATTGTAGAAGTCATTAAAAATATTACTGATTTTTCTTCTAATATCTGGCAAGTACATCCTTTTAGAGAAGGCAATACTAGAACAACAGCAGTATTTATAGAAAAATATTTAATTAGTTTAGGGTACAATGTAGATAATTCATTATTTAAAGATAAATCAGTATATTTTAGAAATGCATTAGTAAGAAGTAATTATTTCAATAATTATTTAAATATAAAAGAAGATAAAACATATTTAATTAAATTTTATGAGAACTTATTATTAGGTAAAAATAATAATTTACATTCAGAAGATTTAATTGTGAAAGAACTATTTAATTAGTAAAAGAGGTAGGAAAATGAGTAACAAAAAAGAACAAGAACGTGAAGAATTACATAAAACTATATGGAAAATAGCAAATGAATTAAGAGGATCTGTAGACGGATGGGATTTCAAACAATATGTATTAGGATTATTATTTTATAGATTTATTTCTGAAAATATAGAACATTATGTTAATGAAAACCAAAGAAAAGCAGGTATTTCTAATTTTGAATATAGAAATATAACAGATGAAGAAGCAATGATGGGAAAACAACAAATACTAGAAGAAAAAGGATTCTTCATTTTACCAAGTGAATTATTTTGCAATATTCGAAAAAATGCTGACCACAATGAAAATTTAAATGTAACAATTTCAAATGTCTTTAATAACATTGAAGCGTCTGCTAGAGGAACAGCATCAGAGAATGATGTAAAAGGTTTATTTGACGATTTTACAATAGATAATAAATTAGGAAATACAGTAGATGAAAGAAATCAAAAATTAGTTAAGATGCTTAATGCTATTGGTGATTTAAAATTAGGAGATTACCAAGATAATAATATAGATTTATTTGGAGATGCCTATGAATTTTTGATGACAATGTATGCATCTTCAGCAGGTAAATCGGGAGGAGAATTCTTTACTCCACAAGAAGTAGGAGAATTACTTGCTAGAATTGTTATTATGGATAAAAACTCAGTTAATAAAGTATATGATCCAGCATGTGGCTCAGGAGGTTTATTATTAAAATTTGCTAAGATATTAGGAAAAGAAAATGTTAAACAAGGATTCTTTGGACAAGAAATAAATTTAACAACATATAACTTAGCCAGAATTAATATGTTTTTACACAATATAAATTATAATAATTTTAATATAGCAAGAGGAGATACATTAATTCATCCACAACATTGGGATGATGAACCATTTGATGCAATAGTATCTAATCCTCCATATTCTATTCACTGGGCAGGTAAAGAAAATCCACTATTAATAAATGATGAACGATTTTCACCAGCAGGAGTATTAGCGCCTTCATCTAAAGCGGATTTAGCATTTACAATGCATATGTTATCATGGCTTTCTCCAAAAGGAACAGCTGCAATAGTAGAATTCCCTGGAGTACTATATAGAGGTGGAGCAGAACAAAAAATAAGAAAGTATATGATCGATAATAACTTTGTAGATACAGTTATTCAATTACCACCAGATTTATTCTTTGGAACCACTATTGCTACTTGTATTCTGGTTTTAAAGAAAAATAAAACAGATAATAATATTCTATTTGTAGATGCTTCAACTGAATTTGTTAGAAATACAAATAAAAATAAATTGTCAAATGAAAATATTAATAATATTATTAATTTACTAAAAGAAAGAAAAGAAGTAGAGAATAAATCTTATCTAGCAACTTATGAAGAAGTAAAAGAAAATGATTATAATATTTCTGTAAACTCTTATTTAAAGACTAATTTTAATGAGAAAAAAATAGATATAAAAGAAGTTAATAAAAGGTTAGCAGAAATAGTCCCTAAACAAGAACGATTAAGAAAAGAGCTAGAAGAGATAATCAGAGAATTAGAGGTTGATTATTATGAATAGGATTCAGGAGTTAATAAAAGAAATGTGTCCTAATGGAGTTAAATTTGATAAACTTGAAAATTGTT
>ERZ1643251.4030-NODE-4030-length-13074-cov-4.741148_pt1 | contig 13074 bp, 12 predicted proteins | sample MGYA00579261_ERZ1643251 | MGnify/ENA primary metagenome ERZ1643251 (study PRJEB29033, sample SAMEA4952267) | chicken gut metagenome | biome: Broiler Chicken; feature: Gastrointestinal Tract; material: Caecum | place: Ireland | collected 2018 | study: Broiler... | reverse complement strand
GCGCGAAGCTGGCGGCTGTATCTGCCGGACATGAGCGCCCCTTTTGCATCCACCGCCGTCACCTCCGCGCACGGGATGTCTTCCTCCTCAGCTTCGAAGCGCACTCTCGCGATAAACCCCCGGAATACTTCTGTCAGGTTTTCCCCGTACCCGATCTCCAGCGAAACATAAGAACCCAGAAGAATATATGGTTTCATTTCCTCGAACAGATAAGACCCGTCCTTCTCATCCACACAGCCATAGATGCGCCACACCGCCTGAGACGCCTCACAGCCAGAAGTCAGCTCAATCCGTGCTTCTCCGATCACGAACTGGGGCGCATGTTCCGACATGTCCCTCCCCTCGACCGTTACCTTCAAGGCGGGATGCTCAAAGCTTGCATATGTATTTTTCAGGCTTTCGTAGTTGTACTCCATCTTAAGTCCTCCGATGCCGCATGGTTTTATGGTGTAACGACTGCTGTTTTCAAAGACTCTCACGCGAACATCAGCCTGAGTGTCATGCTCACCTTTGCGCGTATGGGGTTCCCGAAGGGATCAAACATCGTGCAGCTTCCGCTCATACTTTCCACTCTGCCCGGAAAACAGAAGTCTCCCCACGCAAACAAAACCTGTCTCTTCCTCTCGGATGAAAGCATTCCCAAAAAACCTAATACGGTTTTCTGCGTTTCCTCCCCTTCCAGCAAAAGTTCTACGGAAAAGGTCTGTTCTCCCGGAAAGACGGACTGGCTCAGTGATTCGGCAGTGTTTTTGTCCGCTCCGTTCTCGAACTCTCTGCGCGTTGATTCCGCCCGCACGGAGAAAGAGGCCGGATTATACTGTACTTCAAATAATTCCATCCCGTCTGCCATACTGAGCGTACCGCCGCCTCTAAGCGCTGCCGCGGCATTCACTAAAATATCCGTAGTCTCCTTTTCCTCTCTGTCCTTTACAACCGCAAGGAGCGCTTTTCCCGCGCTGCTTCTTTGTCCCTTGCCCGGACTTTTGAAAAGGCTGTCGTAATGCGTTCCCATCAGTTCCTTCACTTTTTGCTTATCATTCAGATAGATGGTCAGCTCCACATTTGCCCGGAGTATTTTTCCCTCAGGACTGAACATCGTATACTCCGCGCTGAGTCCTTCAAGTATTCCCGGAAATACGAACTCTCCCCACAGGAAAGCCGCTTTCGTATCCCCGCAGTTTTTTTCCGCCTCCGCGAACAGCTCCCGGACCTTCCCCTGTACATCGCATGTGCTGCCCTCCCACTCTTCTATTCCCGCGTCAAAGACCAGCTTTATGTTCATGCGGATTCCCGGCACAGTTTCCCATGTACACGCAGAGGTTTTCTTCCCTGACTGGAAATCCTTTTTCTTCTTTTTGCCCGTCTGCCCGGCACTGAAAGAAAGCTCCGCGGGGTTGAACTGTACCTGAAACGTACCGGCGTTCTCTCCTTCACCGAACTGCAGGTACGCTTTCGCGGGCGCAGTGCCTGTCTGCCCTGTTCCTTGCAGCAGCGCCGCGTATCTGTTTCCTGTGTATGCTGCCATCTCTGCCTACATCCCCCATCTTTTCCTCTCGTCGAGCAGCCTTTTCCCCAGCCTTGTGTACACCTTGTCAGTCAGGGTTCCCATCTGTTCCCTTATGTTGTTCCTGATCATGCGGCTTAGCTCCATGCTGTCCCCATTGTCAAGCTGACGGCGGATCTCCCTGCGGTCTGAAAACCCCTGTTCCCTCAGCACTGCCCCTTGGGTAAGCCATCTTTCCTCCGCGCTTTCGTCCTGTGCCGGAAAACGGTCTCCCGCTGCTTCGTTTCTTATATGCACGGTGCGCACAGGCTCCCATATCCACTGCTCCTGTCCCGCCACATGCCGGATGTCTGCCTGCGATAAATACCCTCTGATCTCCTTCTCGATCTTCGAGACTGCCCTCACTGTCGCCATGCCCTGTTCGTCCAGCGCGCGATCCAGTTCTTTCTTCTGTCCCTTCAGAAGGCCTTCCAGAATATGCCGCGTCTGTTTCAGCCTGTAAAATTCGCTCTCGTTTTCCTTCTTTGCCTCCACGTCGTAAATTCTGCGCAGTATTCTTATCTCCGAGGCAAATCCGGATTCCAGTGTCTCCATAAGAAGCTTCTGGTTTTCCATATCCGCCGTGAGTACATTTCTGTGATATCGGAAAAAACGCTCCATTGTCATCCTCATGCCATGCTCCGCCGCGTTTCTGATATCGATGTGTCTTATCCCGCCCCTGCCTTGGCGCAGTGCGCCGTACAGCGCGGTATCTCTTACCATATTGAAAAGAACCGCGCTCAAAAGACCGGATTTAAGCTGCTTTTCCTCTATGCTTTCCCCCAAGCTGCGGGGATGCTCATACGGATTAAACATCATCGCCGCGCCGCCGTTCTCCAGCAGGAAGCCGTTCCTCTCCAGCCTTTGCACAGACAGACCGTGCTCAATGCAGCACTGCTCTATCATCGGGAAAAAGTGTTCCGGGACCTGCCCCTGTACAAAGGCAGTGTGAAATCCAAACTCCCGGTACAGCCTCCCCGCCTCGGCGCCGCCAAGCCGTTTGGCCACTTCCTCATACAGCGTTTTCCGTCTCAGCGCCCGCCCGGCTTTGAAGCTTTCTGCATCCTCTTTCTCCATATCGGATTTCCGCTTCCAGAAGCGCCGCTTCTTTTTAGCAAGCCTTTTCCTTACGGCCTGTTCTGCCTGTTCTTCTGTCTGCGCGAGAACCGCGAGCCTTCTCTTCTGTATTTCCAGTCCGGAAGCGCGCACTGCCATGCGGATAAATTCTTCTGCGTTTCTGATTCCCATTTTCCTGAGCGCCGCCTCCACGAACACCTTGTCCTGATAGACCCCGCCGTTTTGCACAAGATTCTTCATTCTGTTTACAATCTGATTGACGACACCGATCTCCACCTGCTGGCTGATGTGGAAGCTCTGTGTCAGGCCGCCCGCCCTGTATCCGTCCGGATCCGGCCTGCCTCCGGCTAATGTGTGGAGCATGGTTTCGGGAGAGAGCTTCATCTGTATGAGTCCGTAATTTGACAGAAGCCTTTCTGCAAACGCCTCCGAATCCTGCAATATCCCCATATCCCGCTCCGCTCCCGCGATCTGTCTCAGTGTTATCACGTTTCGTCTCCTCTCTATGGAAGGGTCACTGTAAGCCGCTCACATATGATGGTGACTGTCTCTGTAAGCAGTCCCGACTTCTCCGCCTCCAACTCGGAATAATGCTTTCCGGTCACGATACAGCCGCTGAAAGTAAACTGCGCCACCGGATTTTTAAAGTCCCCCTGCACACCGCTTACCATCAGCACCATATCCTGCTTAAGGGCGGTTCCCACATTGAAAAGCTCCTCACTGCCGTCCTCACCTGCGGTTCTGTACCGTTCCATCTGGAAAGTGACAGGCTTGGAGGACGGCTTGCGCCTGATATGTACATAGTCGTTGACCCCGCCCTCCTGTATGGTCTCATACTCTGTTTCGTGCTCAAATGCGCGCACACTCCTGCAGGCGGTCTCCCTGCCCTCCACCAGCAGGACAAAATTCATATTGGGATACGCCTTATTCATCATGTCCTCCCCAGTTCAAATATGTTTCTCTGCTTTTTCTGCGAGGGATTTCTCTGCCTGTTGATATCCGAAATCTGCGCGCACCACGCCCGCCTGTCTCTGTGGGGCATCCCAAGGATCTCTTCTTTGCTCCAATGGAGATAATAGGCTACAAAGGCAGACTCCCGGTATATCTCTTCCTCCGGATACAGGCTCATCCCTCCCGTGTAAAATTTAGCGGGGCCTCGATCTCCTCCCCGCAGTGCGGGCACTTCATCCTCATGACCGGAGCCTCTATATCATTGATCCGCTGGTACATATCCTGCAGAAACATAAGATCCGCTGTGTAGAGCCGCTCGATCAATGTCGCTGTGACCGAATCAATCCCGTCCAGCTCTGTGACCACCCTTGAGAGCAGAACGACCGTCAGGTAGGCCGGATTGTTCAGCACCCTCGGATCCCTCGCGGCCGTCAGCTCATCGCCCGCAGTGGCAAGCCTCATCTTTCCTTTTTTGTATACGCCGCCCCGCTCGTCCGTGTAACCCCGCGGAAGTTCAAAATCATAAACCGTTGTCATACTTTATCCTCTTTCTGCCTACTGTCCTCCGGCCGCCCCGGGTATCTCAAGCTCCTCATAGGCGATCTCAACCGACTCCAGCGCCACCTCATTGGCCGTAGAGTTAAGGTCCGGCGCGGAATATTTTGTCACCCATGCGTTTTTCAGCTTCCAGATACAGGAGCCTGATGTGGTCGTCTTTACTTCTGTGGGCGCCGCTGTGGTAATGTCTACAAGCTCAATGCTCACATCCCGGATATTTTCATCCGCCTTGCGCGTCTCGCTGACGCATGCCGCGGCCCATTTCAGGAAAGCATTATCCAGCGTACAGCCATATTTCAGCGTAACGTTTCCATGCTTTACAAGTCCCGGTATCTTCATGGGAGCGAGACTGTTCGAATTACCCTGCCGGAATTCGATCACATCCACGCTCGCCTCCACTCCGCTCACTTCTGTAAATGCCGCTGTCGCATCCCCTGCCGTCACGATAAAATTCATTTTTGTAAGGGGCACGGACAACCCTGTTTGTAACGTTCTAGCCATAATCAATATTCCTCACTTTCTTCTATGCGCCCGACTCCGACGTGTGCTGCGTGATCCTGAAAATAACAAACTCCGCCGGTCTTGACGGCGCGATCCCGATGTTGCAGATCAGCCTTCCGTTCTGGATATCGTCCTGCGTCATGGTCGACGTGCCGATATCCACAAAGTAGCTCTCCTCCGGCGTCGCCCCCGCGAACATTCCGTTGCGGAACATTGTATTTAAAAATCCATTGACAGATATCCTCACCCTGTTCCACAAAGTCTCATCGTTTGGTTCAAAGACGACCCATCCTGTATTTGCCCGGATACTCTCCTCCACAAAGATGAAGAGCCTCCTGATATTCACGTATTTAAACGATGCGTTGCTGCTCGCAGTCCTCGCGCCCCATATGCGTATGCCCTGCCCCGGGAGAGCGCGGATCAGATTCACCCCCTCGGGATTGAGTATATCCTGCTCTCCTTTTGTAAAGCCGATATTCAGGCCCGTGCAGGAAACGGTTTCGTTGGCCGGGGCCTTATGTACGCCTCTGCTGATGTCCGTTCTGGAATATACGCCCATAACGGCTCCTGACGGCGGGAAATACCCGGGTTTTTTGTTCGATCTGTCAAGACTCTGTATCCACGGATGGTACATCGCCGCATAAGTGCTGTCCACAAGTCCTCTGTATTCGAGGAGTTTTCTGGTGTCCGAGATATCCCGCGGCATATCCAGCACCGCGAACCTGCTCTGTGTATTTTCACAGTGCGCGATCAGTGATACCATCACATCCGGCATGGTGATCCCGGGCACCGCCATGATGCTCACCACGTTATTTTCAAGAAACGACTGGATACCCGTCCGTTTCCCCGGCCCGTTATCCTCACCGATAAAGGATGCGGCCGTGACGTTTTCCTTCGTCCCGTCTGCGCCGCCCGCTAAGCTGACTGAGGATACCCCCTCTCCCAGAAGGAGCTCCACCGGACTGCCCGTCCCGGATACAGGCTTTGCTTTTAGCTTTACAAGAGCGCTCTCCTGCAGCTTTGTGTTGATATAGTGCTCTGACGTGATGTGAAGGCTCAACTCCCCAAAGATCTCCGTATCCTCTCCGCAGCTCACCTGTATCTCAAGCTCACTGAGCCATACGAGCTTTTCAGGCACAAGAGCGTTATCCGTCACATCAGCGGTGAACGGATTTTCAAAGGTGACTTCATTTCCAAAAATGCGCTGGATACGGTTATATTCACCCTCTGCCTTTACAAGGCTCCCCTCCTCAAAGCCGGCCGTTGCTTTTGCAAGATAAACATTCTCGCTCTTCTTCTCAAGAAGCTGCATTTTCTTCTTTGTGACCTCCGCAAAATTCAGGACAATGCGGTTTCCCCATTTCCCTTCATTTGCTGCCTGAACAGAGAGGTTAGCGCCCTCATAGGCTGCGGCACGGGCGTCTGAGGGAACTACCCTCGCCACATAGCAGCGTGTGCCGCCATTTTGGAAAAACTGCTCTACCGCCCCTGCCAGATAGCGGTATTCGCCAAATTCAAACTCACTTAAATACCCGCCGTACCTGCGGATAAATCCCGCATAGTTGGTGACCAGCTCCGGCGCGCCCACAGCCGGTCCTCTCTGCGCAAGTCCGACAAAACCCGCCGTGCTCGTCCCCACTCCTTCCATTCCGCGAGGAGCGCTGTCATACTCCTCCACGTAAACTCCCGGTGATAAATATTCTGCCATCGTATTTCTCCTTCCTGTATGAATGTTACTAACAGCGGTGTTCATCGCTGCTGATAGTCAGTTATAAGATTACTTTCATCTGTCCCGGATCTGTCACAGTGATCATTCCCATGCCCCCGGCACACATAAGCTGTGAATCACTTGTCAGACATGGCGTCCCGCTGATTAAGACTGCCGGGGCCGTGGGAATCCATGTCCCCGCTGCCATGACCATGCACGGCTGGGGCGTCAGTACGCCGAGGGCCGCCGCAGTCGCCGCGGCCACGCGCGGATTGGCAAGCGACGTGCACATGCCGAACGGCGTGAGCTGTACATTCATTCCCGTATCACGTATCACTGCCGCCGGTTTTCCCCCTGCCAGACATAGCTGCTGCGAGACAGCCGCAAGACTTCCCGGCGCTGTCCCGAACGTACAGGAGAGCAAAGCTCCCGCAGTCACCAAAGCTGCCATACAATCTCCTCCTTTCTTCGTTTTCTCCATCTTTTTTGTGCTACCGGGTATCTGACTTCCCGGTTTGCGCCCGTATCCCCTCGCATACTCTCTCTGCCGCTTCCCCTGTAGCTTTGTCTGCCAGCACGGAATATTCCGTGCCCGCCAGAGGATAGATGTCACATTCAAAGGTTTCCTTTACATATTCTCCGGGGAGACAGAGCACAGACTGAAACAGCGCCGCGCCCTCCATCTGCTCTGACTTGTTCCCCGCCATGTTCACCTCGTCTGAAAGCGCGGTAAAGCAATAAAAGGAATCCCGATCCGCCAGCACTGCCTGCATCCGGCTGTCGCTCCATACGTACCGCATTGATCTCAGTTCTGCGATCACATCAACCGGGGCATAGCTGATCCCGTTCTCTGAGAGACTGTGAAAAACATAGCTTCCGTCCTTCTTTGCCGCCTCTTTGGCCTTGGCCTCCAACAGGCCGCCCAACTCACCCATTCTACTGTTCTCCTGCCCGCTGTTCTCCTGTCCGCTGCCCTCCTGCCCGCAGAACAAACTGATCCCGATCAGCGCGGCCGCCAGTTCTTTTTGATCCTTTCCGTCCAGCGAGGCCCCTGACGTGGCCTCTACCGCCTCTTCCGCGATTTCCGTCATAGCCGGTATCTCCTCCAAAGTCTGTTCCTCCTCTGACAGACTGTCTCCGCTTAGTTCCTTTGCAAGCTCTGCGCTTACCTCCTCATAATATTCCATCTCCTTTCCCGCCGTACTGCCCCCGGCCCCGTCAGCAAGCCTTTGTGCCTCCGGTATCAGCCTTTCATCAAGCAGTCTTTTCTCTGCCTCCATGTCCGTGCTGACTCCTGATCTGATGTTATCCAGCACTCCCAGCTCAGACAACCTGCTTTTCAGGGCAGCGTAATCCTCATTTTCCACCGCTTGGAGCACTTCTTCCGTCAGTTGGTCCTCCACTGCTGTAAGGGCGGAAAGAGCGTCAGAAGAATAGAGTCCTTCATCTGCCAGCGCGTCAACACGCTCCTGCACTTTTTTCAGAGTATTTCCGATCACTGTGAGCAGCTCGCTTCCGCCCTCCGTCAGCTTCCCTGACGCCGCCGTATCCATCAGACCATTCAGCGAATCCGCGAGTTTTCCATATACAATTCCCCTTCTTTCGGCGTCCGCTCTCCCCATCACCTGACGAAGCATCTGAGCTCCTGTCCCCGATCCTTCTTCGGATACAATATTTCTGTAAGAACGCTCCAGTGCCTCCAGCGCCATATCAAGCTGTCCCGTCTGTTCATCCTGCATATCCTGAGCAAAAAAATCAGTGATAAGCAATACGTCCGCCCCGCTGGCTTCCATGACCTGCATCTGGTTCGCCAGCTCGTCGAGTTCCGGAAGCTTACTGAGGCTGTACGGGTCCGTCAGGCTGAAAATATTGACCGCTTCCCCTGTCAGCAGATCATACGTGATGCCGTCCTCCCGGGTATGGTGCGTAAAAAGAAGCTCCGCAATCTCACTGTCCTTTGCCTTTACCGCGCCTTCCGTGATATCCTCCAAGGACTGCGCGCTGTCAAGACAGTACCACGCTCCTCCTCCGAACTCGGATTTATAGTACATCTCTGTCTGCCCTGACTGTTCTGCCGACTGCGCCGCGATCTCATAGATCGTATCATCCGCCGCGTCTATATAGATCAAATGCGTTCCCACCGCCAGTGTCCCCTCCCCGGTCTCCTCCGGCGCGATGTGGACTGCCGAAGCCTCATCAAACATTGCATACGATGTATTTTCTCCTGTAAAACTCAATACTAGCATTGTTGTCACGATCACCTTCACTGACAAACTTTTCCGAAGGAGCGCTCTTTTTTGCGAAACATTTTTTCTTTCCTTCATCCGCCTCACTCTCCTTCCTTAAGCTCCCCCGCGAACACCATCGGATCGATCTGGCAGGAATACAAAAATTCTTCTCCTGCATACAGCCTCACCTCCGCACTGTCAATATGGTCCAGCACAAGAGCCAGATGCTTAAGCTCTTCTTCTGCCTCTGTCCTCGCCCCGATCCTCATGCCGTTTACCCACAGTTCATAAGACGTAATGCCTCTGTCATTTTCTATCGGTACGGAAATCCCAAACACAAAGAGGTTATCCTCTACCTTTGTCCTGATATAATAGGAAGGTTGATCTGTTTCCCCTCCGACTGTCTCTGACGCGGCCGCCCCTTCATATTCCGCTTTTAAATCCGCGTCACCGGATGTGTACTCTGTCAGCGCCCCGCAGGTCAGCCTGTCAAAGGAACATAAAAGACTGTTGAAGTCCTTCAATGCTTCCAGCATATCTGTCTTAAGGTCTTCAAAGGACTGCTTTTCTTCTAAATATTCTTTGTCAGACACTTCCCCGGTTTTATGAAGCACCTCCAGCTTCCCCATGGCCCCCTCACGGTCTTGTGCGGATTTTTCAAGCGACTCATAAGAATCCCGGGCAGTGACCAGAGCTTCAAAGCTGTCGGATATATTTTCCTCAAGCGCTTTTTTTACGCTCTCCTCCTCATTTCTTTTGTCCATATATTCCAACGTGTCCGTGAGCAGCACATAGGGATCGTCCTCGATATACCTCACCCCGTCCAGAGAGCCTTTGAACCATTCCTTCGGTATCTTGATAAAGAGGATGCGCATACTTCCCTCCCACGGCTGCTCGATCTTTTCCAGAAAGCTGTCATAAGCGCTCTTAAACGCTTCCTGATCGATCTCGTCTCCTGCCTTGGCCTGTGTGATATAACTGCGTATCACATCCATCTTCCGCCCGTACTGGCTGTCCATCAGATTTTCGTTAGTCTCAAGGCTTATAAGCGTGAGCTTCGTATCCAATTTTGCCTCATAACAGCCATGGTCATTTTCCAGAGCATGCGCTTTCATCCCCTCCAGCGCGCCCCTCTCAAGCTCCGTCGCGACAAGAGGATCTTCAAAGCGGTATCCTGTCGACATATCCAGTCCCGTCGCCTCTGAGAGCTTATCCTTTGCTGTCTGCAGCTCCCTAAGCTGTATATCCAGTTCGCCCTCCAGCTTCTCCGCCAATGTCTGTATGGCGTCCGCATCTTCTTCTGACGCCTGCCCTGTCTTTCTCTTTATGCTGATCCTCTTTTCTTCACTTTCAAGCTCCCTTTTCCTCTCCTCTGTAAGCTCAGCCTCCGTCTGGCTGACATATGCGTCCGCATAAAGTACGGAAACCTCTTCTATAATCTCATATTTCAGATTGTCTTTCTCATGTTTCAGCGCCGTAAGCTCACACTGTATCCTCACCGGTTCGTACGGCCATTCATAAGAATCCGCAAGATCCGGCTGCTCCGGGAACTGGAAACTAAGAAGCGGACTCCAGCGGAATGTGCTCATGTCCTTCTTCTTTAGCGCCGCTGACTTGACTGCCTCTGTGTATTTCACTTCCGCGAGGGTGATCTTCGTCTCAATATTGCGGTAAGCGCTGCTGTTATCCAGCGCGAGCGAACGGGCCTGTTCAAGCGTCAGCACAGACCCGCCCGCCGCCTGCACACTTTCGGGAAGGAGATCCCAAAATATCATATTGAGCAGAAGGAGAAGAACAAAAAAGACACTTCTGAACTTTTTCATGCTCCTTACCTCCATTTCACGCTGCCTCTATCATATAAAATAAAAACTTCGCATCTCCGGACAATTTTTCACCTGCTTCAAAAAAGAATGTATACCGGAATCCCTCGTTTTCATATACCGCGATTCCAAACTCCAACTCATTTCCTGTCTCCTCTGCCTCATACACATCCTTCATGCTCTCTGTGACTGTGACAGGACTTTCACCTATAGCGTCAGCGTCTCCCCTTAAGCCGCCACTCCCCGCACAGAGCCATGCGGTCACATCCTGTATAGACGCTTTTGTCGTCCCGCGATAGATACTGTCCCCGAGACAATCCGTAAGCTCCTTATAAGTACCCGCCTGTTCCCGCCCCGAGCGGAATTCATCGGATAAAATGTAGAGCGCCTCCACTGTCCATTCCCCGTCCAGCGAATCCCCGCCCCCGGCCGCACAGTATACGGCGTCTATATCTTCCATAAAGACTGACAGTCCGCCCTCATACTCATAGACCACCTGTTTTCCCATATATCTTTCCGCGACCTGCGCGGTAGGAATCCCTGTCAGCTCTTCATACACGATGCCGCCGTTCAGAAAATTTCCTTCATATATCTTCTTTCCCTGAGCGTCAAAGAGCTGCCCCGCGCCTGAGGGAACCCCTTCCTGCAGCTCCCCCTCATACAGCCTTACATTTCCCGTCTGATACAGGATTCCTTCTCCGCTGTATACATTGTCCTCAAACCCGCCTTTATAGACAAGATTCCCATCCTTGTCGTAGAGTACGCCGCTGCCGTTTACGCCGCCTCCCTTTACCTCTCCCACATATGCAACGTGCCCGTCTGAGGCCCGTATCTTCACCTTCCCGCTGTAAAATTTCAGAAAGAAGGAATCATGGTCAAACACTGGACATTCCAAATGATCCGGCACTCCGCCAATTTTCAGAAAAAGGACGGCGGCAACAAAGAAAAGGGCAAGTCCCGCTACGATAATACAGCCTAGCTTTTTTGAAACTCTCCAAAAAAAGAAATTAAAATAGTCCTTTTCATTCTTTGGAGCCACCTGCATAAGCTGCGGGAGCTTCTTTATTTTCATGGCGCCTTTCGCCGTATTTTTTAAGGTCTTTATCATCCCGCCCATCCCAAGCCTCCTCCCACGATCCAACGCAAAGCCTCTGTCCCGATCGTTCCAAATGACTCTGAAAATATGTGCATAAATGGTATTTCTCCAAAAATAAGCTGTACGATACCCATGACCAGTACGAGAACCACAAGCACGGTCAATATGACTGACACCGCGCTGAATCCCCGCTGCCCCAGTCCTTCCGGCACGGCCTGCCACAACTTCTTCCTTCTGCCTCTGCAAACGGGTTCCTCCAGATCTTTATACAGTCCGGAAAACGTGTGATATCCCCCTCGGGCCAGCTTCTTCCCCGCCAGCTCAGCAAAGCGGTCCCTGCCTTTTCCCCTGCCCGGCTCCTCCTGTCCCGCCGTATCGATGCACATCCGCGCGCACAGCCTGACGCAGTCCTCCTCCGTCCTCGGCACCCTCAGTGCTCCCAGATAAAGGTCAAAGGTAAAATAGAGCGTACCGTCTTTACGGATATTGAGCGCTTTTTGTTCCAGCATCAGATACAGTATCCGCTCCGGAAGTCTCTCTTCCATACACAGGGCCACAATTCTCCGGCACATTTCTTTTCTTTCCCTGCGGTCATGTTCCTCCGGATTCCAGAATTTATGAAATGGTCTTTTTCCCTCCGCCGGGAATAAGAAGCCGATTCCTTCCCCGCAGGAAAAATAATCAAGATATACTCCGCGTACCGCTTCACTTAAGAGATACTTTATTACCTCTCTGTCCTTTACGCGCCATAAAATATATTCTCCTGTTTCCTGTCCGCCTCTTTTTTGTCCCCTGCACAGAAGGACATCGTTTGCTTTTGATTCAACCAATGTCCCTGCATAGCCAAGTTCAAAAGCGCCTCTCTGATCCCCAGACATCTCCTAGCCTCCTACAACCGCATATGTATAAGCGCAGATATCAGACTGTTCTTCACAGTATATCCTGATCTCGTACACTCCCCGCCTGAGCGGGGCCGTATAGACGCCGTCCTCGTCGATCCTTCCGCTCCCCTCCTCGGGCAGCTCATACCTCAGTCTGCATGGCTCCATATTCTCAAACTTCACTTCAAAGAAATACTTCTGCCCCGGTTTCAGCTCAGCTGTGACCTCTTTGGGAACGATTCTTGCCTGCTCTCCCTCTTTTTCCGCCTTCCGCTTCCCATGGCTCTCCTCCTCATCCAGCATGACGGCAGTCCAGTCCGCAGACAAAAGCACTGTATTCTGCTGTCCGACCAGCTTCACCGCTACCTGAAAGCACCCTCTGTCCTCCCATACCCTCACCGCAGTCTTTACAGACGTTGTCCCGGGGATCTCCCTGCGGAACAGACCCGTCTCTCCGTATACGATGCTCCTGCCCTTTTTGTTCGCCCCAGCCGCGTCGTCAGGTTCATTTATTCCCACAAGTACATGCACCTTTCCCCTGCCAAGTCCGTGAAAGATCTCTTCTGAGAGACAGATGCCGCCCTTTCGCAGCTTTTCCGGGAGTGGTATCTCCAGAGTACCGCTTGCCACCGCCCGGATTCCCGCGACACCTGTCCGCTCCCCGGCCTGCTTCTGAACAGCGCCCTGTCCTCCCGGCTCTTCCTGTTCTTC
>ERZ1643251.4029-NODE-4029-length-13075-cov-10.869816_pt1 | contig 13075 bp, 21 predicted proteins | sample MGYA00579261_ERZ1643251 | MGnify/ENA primary metagenome ERZ1643251 (study PRJEB29033, sample SAMEA4952267) | chicken gut metagenome | biome: Broiler Chicken; feature: Gastrointestinal Tract; material: Caecum | place: Ireland | collected 2018 | study: Broiler... | reverse complement strand
TAATATATGCTTTATCTGATGCTACACCAAAGCCTTCTGCCATTATGTTAAATACACCCATATTACGCATCATTCCAGATGGATCTAAACCTAATGCAGTAGACACAGTATTTATCCACTCTTCTGCTGCTTCTGTACTTTCACCCATTGATACAGTAAATAAGTTTAAGTCTTCTACATATTTATTACTATTATCAATAAATCCCGCTAATGCGTCTCCAGCCCTTTGAGCTGTATAAGCTATTGCTCCAAAATTTAATGTGTTGGATATTCTATCTAATGCAGAAAAATTTTCTTGAGACTTAGATGTATAATTGCTTACTTTATTTAATTTGCTTGGTAATGTATTTAATACATTTCCAACTTTAGTAAGATTTGTTGCAAGCGGTGTTAATGCTGCAGATAAAGTATTTATTTTTTTAGTAAACTGTTCTATTGTTGCATCATCAAGCTTATCATTTATATTAGGTATAGATTTTAATTGATTAAAAACTTTTCTTAGATTTCCTACTTCTACTCCTTTTAAAGATTCAATAGAAGTACCAATGCTAACCATTTTCTTACTAAAAGCTGAAGTATCAATTGTATTAAGTGAATTAACTCTTTTAGTTAAAGTATTAATAGCTTTGTTTACATTTCCAAAATTTGAAGAAATTTGTGGTAGTGATGATTGGAAGCTTTCTAAAGTTTGTTTAAGATTTTTTAATCCATTTGTTGCTTGTTGTGCTTCATAATCTATTTCAACGGATAGCTTATCTATTGATGCCTCTGCCATATTTAAGCCTCCTTGTTTTCGTTATTCTTCTTTTTAATTTCCATATTTCTATTTACTTTCTTTGCCCAACTTTCAAAGAAGTTTATAGCTTTTTGTCTTTCTTTTTGTACTTCAATTTCCTTTTCTTTTTCTGATTTTTCATATAGAGGATATGGCTCTTTTGGATACTTTAATGGCTTTGTTCCTTTTTTAGAAAAGGCATGTAGTATTGGAGATGCATCAATAATAGCCTCGTATACATACATGCCCTGTATCCATAATTGTTCATTTATTTGTTCTTTCTTTATTCTATAAGCCTTAAGATAGTATTTAGCAATCCAGCAATCCTCATACCAAAACTCTTGATAACTCATACCTATTGCCATAAAGAAAGGACATGCTTCTTCAAAAATTTCTGTGTAGGAAGATAATTTATCTTTGCTGGATTTATCTACATTATCTCCCAAGACACGTTTTTTCCATCATCCTCTTTTTTATCATTATCAGCAAGTAATGACTGGTAGCAATCGTTTATCATATTACTTAGAGTATTCATTAGTTTCATTTTATCCTCAACTTTATCATATATTTCATTAATTAAAGCAATTTTAATTGAAGGATGATGCATTATGAAAGCACCTTGAAACATAAGAGGTATCATTGTAGCCATTTTATCATCTACTTCTTTTGCATTAAATCCTAATGCTTCCATAGCTGATACTGATTTCCTATTGTACTCTAGTATATATTCTTTATTATCATAATTTAATTTAATTTGCTTACTCATTATCTATTTACTCCTTTATTATTTATTTTTATTAGTCTCCTGATGGAGCTGCTGATGGAGCTGCTCCAGTTTCTGGTGCAGATGTTGGTGTTATATATACACTAATCTCTAAAACAGTATCAACTTCTGCTCCCGGTGATCCTAAAGATGAAGGCTCACCTTGAAAATACCAACATTCTGTTATGCCCGGTACTTGAATAACAAACCATGTAGCTTTATTTGCAGCTTTAGCTGTTTCAAATTTTGCTACCATTTCTTCCCATGCTGTTTTAAAATCTTCTGTTAAGTTAGCTGTAAACGTTAAAGCAGAACCTAAATCTTTTAATCCAGCAATATATGTTCTAAATTCTGTCTCGTCTAGTGTTGTTGTTTCAAGTAATGATGGCTCTGGATTCATTTCTGGTATTGATTTTAATTCTGGAATATAAGTATATCCAGTAGTAGGCTTAGTGCCAGCTGTTTGTTCTACAGCATATCCAAATTTAACACCAGCTGTACTTAATCTAACACTCATAATTTTTACCTCCTATATATAATATTTTGTTTTAAAAATAAACAACATTCATATCTGTTTATATATCGCATAATAGTTCTATCGCTACTTATTGCTTTTAAAGGATCGTCTCCTTTTCTTTCAAATTTATAATTTTCACCACCAAGTAATTTAGATATTTTAGTTCCAAGTAATTTTGCACTTCTTGAAGCATCTAATATAGTTTTGTCAGAAAGTTCTGTTGTATCACATATACTTTCTACTTGGTAGGTAAGATTTGTAACTTGTTCACCTTTATCTGTTGAATATTTACTATTTTCTGTGTTTACTATTTCTGTTATTACAACTAATGGATAGCTTACCTTGTTAGGTACTTCATAATTTAATTTTACCATTACATTTTTAAAAGTATTGTCTTCTTTAAGATAATTTATTATATCTTCTTTAATTTGATTTTCAATACTGCGTAAATCTAAATCTTCGATAAGCTATCCCTCCCTTTTTGTTTAATTCTTTTTGCTAGTTCATCTCGTATATATTGTGCTCCATGATACATTTGAGCAGATGCGATTTGACCATTTGAATGTACCTGTTTAGGTTTACCATTCTTATCCTTATGATAATAATTACTATTAGGATTTGTTGGCGTAAAAACATAATCGCCTTCATTAGTAAAATGATATACACTAGGTATTGGCATAGGATAAGGAGACTGTTTACCATAATTTCCATCTCCAAATTCATTCTCGAATACATGATCGCCTTGTTGAGATATTATAATTTTACCATCTTTTTCTTCAATACTAGTAGATGTAACTGTAGCACCTGTATCTACTGGAGTTCTAGCTTTAATAACATATATACTTTCATTTGCAACCTCTCTTACACCTTCTATAGTTGCCTCATTTATAACTTTTTCTACCAAATTTAATTTATTTAAAAGTTCTCCAAATGATTGTGAACTTAAACTTACTCTAAACTTCTTTGGCATTTTATACCTCTCTAATAAGTCTTTTGAAATTTATTTTTACGCTATTTAAACTTGCTTCTGGAATCGTATTAACTATATAATCAGCATCTTTACATAAAATATCGTATTCTTTTGGCGGCTTTTTATATATGTAGCATCTATCTCCTTGTGTAAATAGTTTACCTATTTCTATATCTACTACCGCTTGTAAATTTTCTGAATAATAATCTGCAAAGTTTAACGCTACTACTTGACTTGCTGTTGAATTATAATTTAATTTAACAAGCTTAGGCTCTTTAAATTTTGTTATACCATTATCATCATAGGCTTTGCATAAATAAATTTCTCTCTTATTTCTTTTTAGAGTTCTCATATTTTACCTCACTAAGCTTTAATAAGTGGTGTTATTTCATTAAGTAAATCATCTGGATAGTCATTTGCACTTTGATAAACTCTATTTATTCCATTTTCTTGATGTGAAGTTTCACCTTCTGCACCCATTTTAGTTAGTGAATAAAGTGCCATTTTACAAATTAAATTTGAGTATTTTTCTTCATATTCTACTCCATCTTTTGGTGTAAATCCACGTCTATCATTTACAGCTTTTATTGCATCTTCTATTTCATCATAATATATATCATCATTAAATATTAAATCTCTTACTTCACATTTTCTTTTTAGTTTTGCGAATATATCTACTTTAGACATTTATTACACCTCCTTTAGAATATCTATTTATTTCCATCAGCTATAATTCCACTTTTAGGTTTATCTTCTTTAATTCCTAAAAGCTCTTTTGCTTTTTCTGTTGTTATTAAGTTATAACGAGGTAATTCATATAAATATTCTTTAGATGGTTTCATATTTCCATTTTTATCAACTGATAGTTTATAATATTTTTTACCATTAGCTTGTATATAAACTTCCTTATTTACTTCATATAACATTTAAAATTACCTCCCTATTTCTTTTTCTTTATTTCTTTATCTTCTTTTTTATTTTCAACTATTGTTTCTGTGGCTTCTTTTTTCTTTTGCTCGTTTTTATCTATTCTTTCATCTTCTATTATTTTCCATCCAAATGGTTCATAATCTTGTTTAAAGCTTTCATAAGGTATTTTAAGTTTTAAACTACCACCATCACTAATAACTACCATTTAAATACCTCCTACGCAACAGTTGCAATAAGTATTTTATCTCCATTTTCAAATGAAGGCATAACTGTTTGTGATACTTTTGTTTCTACGTTTACTGGATCAGCTTGTTTCATTGTAGTAATTGCTACACCTGTATCTGTTATTCTTACGTTTGCAATATTAGGACTTGAAAGTAAATCTGACTCTTCTGGTGTAGTTCCAAATACAGTATATCCTAAAGTTGTGCCCGGTAATAGTGATACTACGTTTTCTGGAAAATATCTTGAAGCAGTTCCGTTTTTAATACTTTCTGTCCCTTCTGGATAATATATATCATCATTTGTGTAAACAGTTAAACCTGTTAATACTTTTATTGCATCTAATACCATAGTAGGTGTTACAATGCCTTGACCATTATTTGTTATATAAATTGATTTAGCTAACTTCTCATTTTTTACTATATAATTAAATGTATTGTTAGACATAATAGCTCTTGTTGGTGTAACGCCTGTTTTTGATTTTATTGTACTTACCCATTCGTTTAAATCTTCAATAGGATTTGAATTAGCTGTGTCGCTCCATTTGTCTGTTGCAGTAGATAAAGTAACTTTTTGCCACTCCTCTAATCCATAATCGTAACTTAATGCAACACCATTATTGTTAACAGTAACTGCACCAGTTGAAATAAGTTGTGCTCTCATTTTTTCTCTTACTGCTCTAGTACCTCTTAAAAGTTCCATTTCATCATCAAATATTTCATTTAATACACTATCAATATATGCTTGATTATTAGTTGCTAAAACCATATTTAATTTTTGTCTTAATTCTTCATCAATGATTATACTTTCTTTAAAGAATGGAATTTCAGTTTCAACTTTATCAAATCCTTGTCTACTTCTTGGCATTACTTTTGCGTCATAAGAACTTGCTCTAATTGCAATAGGTGCTCCTCTTCTACCCTTAATATAAGATAATTTATTACTTAATTGTTTTTTAGATGGAAATAATTCTTCAAGCATAAATGTATCTGTATTAGGCATATTATCAAAATAAGCAGTAAGTGATTCTGCTGTTACAATATCAAAAATTGTCATATCTATTTATCTCCTCTCTTATATACTCTTCATAAATGTTATTTTAGTTAATGCTGTTTGAACTTCTGTTACTGGCTGTGCAGTTGTTTCTATTTTATTTAAGTCAACAAATCCAAATACTAACATTGTTGCATTTGCGTCTCCATCTGTTACATCTACATCATGTAATATAATACCTTGTGATTTACTTCCATTTGTACTATCATTTGTAACTTTTAAAACTGTTTGTCTATTAGTAAGTACACTAGTATCTCCACCTATAGCTGTACCAGCTTTAATTATTTTTCTGCCATCAGAACCTGCAGATACTCCAGTATTTCCAACAATAACTGGAATTGAAAATGCTTTTTCTGGTGCAATTAATATTGACTTAGGTGTATCATAAGAAGTCTTTTTAACCATATTTACAGTTGCCATTATTTAATTTCCCCCTCTATTCAAAAATTTTTGTACTTTTTTTGTTTTGTTCAAATACCTTTTGTTGTTTTTTTGCAAGTCTTACGCCAATATTTAAGTCTTGGTTTGCTTGCGAATCTCCTACTTGAATTGAATTAGTTTTGCTTATTTGTTCTTTCTTTGTATCTTTCTGCCCTTGTTCATAAGCATTTCTTAACAATTTACCTAGATAAGAACCAACAGCAGAATTTTTATTTTCGTCTTCTAAAGTTATTGAATCAAGAAATTCGTCAAACTCTTTGTCATCTGATTTAATACCAATTTTATCTCTCATTTCAGATGTTGATGCTACTAGTAATGATTTATTAGCACTAAAAACTCTTTGCTTAATAAGTTGAGTAAGTTCTTCTATTTTTTTATCTTTATCCTCAACTTCTTTTGCTCTTTTTTCTTCATCTGTTAATTTTGAACTTAATTGATTTTTTAAATCTTCAATTTGTTTATTTAACTCTTGTGTTTTTGTTTTTTGTGTTGCATCGGCAAAATCTTTTCTTACATAATCTCCTGTTGATAAATCGGCAAGTTTTTTGCCTTGCAATGCAGTATTAATTTCGTCTACTGTCATTCCTTCTTTGTAATCTGTTCCTAATAATTCTTGTATATCCATAAATCTTCCTTTCTCTATATCGTGATTATAGCACTTCTCTGTGCGTGATACGACTTGCATTATAGCTCAGCAAGTTAGAGCAATTTTTTGGACGTGAATTATAGTGCTTCTCTGCACGTGTCCTATATATAAAAAAAGAGCTAATAAGACATTTTTTATCTTATCGGCTCTTCTTTAAACAATATTATGCTTCCAAAGCTCTTAAATTATATATTTTTTACACATTCTATTTTATCATTTTTAAAAGTAACATTTCCATTTTCTATTTTTATGTCAAATATATTGTCACATTTTGTACATTTAGATTGCAACATACATTTACTATTTTTATCTATTTTAAGAAGTTGTCTGTTGCATAACGGACATTTCAGTTTTTTCATCTGTGTCTGATTCATTTGCATTTGCATCTTCATTTCCTCCTGTATTATAATTTGAATAATACTTTTCATAATATTTTTCTCCTCTTGATGCAATTTCGTTTACATTTGTAGTTATATCTACTATGTCGAGTGCATCTCTAGGATCTAATGTCTCTGTTGCAATTAATGTAGAATATGCTTGAGCTTTTGTTGATAAATTATCATTTTTATTTCTACTAAATTTTATTTCTATATCTTTTGCTTTAATATTTGTTAACTTGTCATTTATATAACTCAGTATATCTAATACTATAACAAGTTGTTGTCTTTTGCCTTTTCTAAAGAATTTTTCTTTTGTTCTGGCAAGTGTTTCTAAATCTGCCCAACCATCTCTTAACTTAACTGCATCTCCGGTGTCACCACCGCCACCACCACGTGTCTTTCTATCTGGTATTCCAACAATTTTCCATAAACTTTCTTCAAGATATTCTCTTAAAGCTTTTGTTGTTTCTGGATTTAACTGTTGTGTTATATATTTTGCATCAGCATTCATTCCTTGTGGTGATTTTATTTCTATTATTCTATTTTCCTTTATCTGCTTTCTTACTTTTTCTCTTTCTTCTTCGTCATCACCTAATGTTGCATTAATAAAAACTAATAGACTTTGTACGTAGTTTTCTATATCGTTTACACTATCTGAACTTACCTTGTTTATCGCATCTAGTATAGTAAGTGCAGTTTCATAATCTCCTGTTAAGAAATGATTGTTCTCAAACACTGTTATAGGATTATCTTTAAATCCATGTTCCCCTAGATATTCAATTTGTTTATTTGCTAAATCTTTTATTATAAATTTATCCTTTTTAGTAAATACAGCATATCTAGTAATACCATCTTCGCCAGTATAATAAGTACAAGTTAAAACAATAGGTTCTTTTATTTCATGTGAGTAAACAACAAAAGTATTTAAAGGATTTAGATGAGATATTTTTATACCAGTTTCTGGATCATCTAAATAATCATCTGATGCAAGAGTACATTCGTATCCAATTCCACATATACTACAATATGTGGCTGTAATATTATCTTCAAGTGATGCTTCTTCATATTCTAGTATTGATACTAACTCTCTAACTTTTTCAGAATCTTCTATATTTTTCTGTACGTATTCTATATCTTTACCAAAAGTATATCCCACTACATCTCTTGTTATACTCTGTGCATAATTTAAAACTAACTTGTTATTTACTTGAGAACTATAGTTTGTTACTCTATTATATATATCATGTATTCCTAGATAATACATTACTAGTTTTTTCATATCTTTTCTATTTTTTTCGTGATATGTTAATGCTTGTGTAACTATATCTATAATATCGTTATTAGTTTCTGGTATCTTATCGGTATAAATTCTTTTTCTTCCTGATGGTACACCATATAAGTAATCTGATTCATATACTGTTGTCTCGTTCATTAATCTATTTACACCTCTTATTTTAACTTATATATCATAATTATAGCACCTTTTTTTATTCTTGTCAAATCAACGCATATTATTAGCTCTAAAAAGGCATTAAAAAAGCACTTTTATTATTAAGTAATGTAATTTAATTACTAATAAATAAAAATGCTTTATTTTGGCTATACTCCCATATCTTTTCTTGAACAACTACTACTAACTGTAGCATATATAACTTTTCCTAATACATTCGTTATTAAATTTGCTAAAGAGTCTGGTGCATCATCTTCTTGCTTGCCTTGTATATCTAAACTTTGTGAAAATCTTGACATACAACTCATAAATTTTCTATATTCTTGGCTTTGCTTTTCTTTTGTTAAAAAATATAATTTATATGTATTATTATTTGTATCTGTTCCGTCTATCTGTGAAGAAACAGCAAGTATTCTGTCTAACTTTGATTTTATTGAAGGACATCTTTTATGTGTTATATTACAATGTACTCCCTCATTTTTTAAATCTTCTTCAATATCATTTGCAAGTAGATCGCCACCATTATTACCCTCAAAATGTACTCTACTTATTTTATGTTTCTTTATTTTTGCAACTGTTGCTGGTCTACTATATTTTATACCATTTTTTGTGTATATTACATCTACAATATACACATCTCTTCCATAAACATAAGCTATTGGCATTGAGTAATTATCTCCGCCACCGTATGCAACGTCTACTGCTGCTACAACTCTATCTGGCTCGCCACTTGGCAATTCTGTAAAATAACTAAATTGTTTAGTGTCAAATAGTTTGCCTTCTCTATCCATTGCTACGCAGAAAAACTTAGCCATTGCAATTATTTCGTCATCATCTCTTATTAATCTTTCCCAGTGTTCAACTGTTTTTTCAAGTCCAAAATCATACATAAAATTAGATTCCGTTCTTTCTTCATTCATACATGGTACTGATATACTCCTAAACCACGATTCTTGACTATATTTCTGTTTTAAATAACTTATATGGTCATTTATACTCCACATAGTACCTATTACAAGTATTGGTACATCTGCATTTACTAAACGGTCTTGTAACATACCTGTGTAGGCATACCTTATCTTTTGGCACTGGTCTGGATTGTTTGCTTGTTCTGCTGTTTTAATTAAGTCATCTACATATAGCATTCCATCAACGTGTATAATACCAGTTGCACCAACCTCTATTGATACAAACATTAAATTAGGTTCACGTTTTTTACGTTCTGTGTATATCATCTTAAATTCTGCACTATTTACTATTTCTGGAAAATCTGGAAATATCTCTTTAAATCTATATTCTGGACTTGTTAAGAAATCTAGTATATCTTGATAAAATCCAGTAACTAACATATTGGCATTTCCGCCCATTAATGACTTGCTTAAAGGGTTCATTATATATTGATATGCAAATGCAAATTCTCCAAGTACGGTATTATGTGTTACTATGAAATCATCTGTTAAATATAAATGCTCTGGATGGTCTACCATTATACATCTACATTCTTCTTTACCATGATATTCTATATTTGTAATATATCTTTTATATTGAGTTGTTTTATTTTTGTATTTTTTTAAGTGCTTTATGCTTGAACAAGGCATAATATTATTTGAAAATGATATATTCATTCTATAAGCTAATCTACATTCAATTTTATTACCATATTTATCTTTATATCTACCCTGTTTTGTAGCTGTTGTTATTCTTCCTCCTAATGACTGTACTAGAAATTTAATATCCTCTGCAAGTTGCTTTGATACTGTTGTGTATTCGACTGTGCAACCGTTTTCGTTTATATATCCGTCTGTATCTATTAATCCTTGTAACAACCTAATTCTATCTTCTACGTTTGATAACAAGTAATCTTTAGGTATATATTTTTCATAGGAATATTTATTTATTAATCCTAAACTAATTAATATTTTTTTGGTATTACTTGTTTTATGACTTTGTTTATTACGTATTTCATATTTGATAGACTCGTTTTTTAGTCTTACTAAGCAATCATTACTAGGTAACAAACATTCTACTTTTTCTATAATATCTTGTTCTGTGTTCGTAAAATTCACTACACCATTTGTTAAACCACCATCACCAATTAATACTCCTAATACGTAAGGATTTAATGGTAATTCTTTTTTACTAAATTGTACTGGCTCACAATAATCTATTGAATATTTATGTCTTATATTTCCATTTTCAATAGTTTCATAATCTTTCATTATATCTTGTAATTCTATTGTTCTATATTTTTTACCATCACTTGATTTATGCTTTTTATCGCCTTTTCTTTTTATTCTATCTTCTTTTGTTTGAACAGTCCATAAATGTTCTTTACAACATATAGTTGAACTTCCGTCGCTAAATGTTACTTTATATGTATCTTTTTCTCCTTGATCATATATACCAGTTATTGGTACAAAACTACCATCTCTACTAGCTACTAAGTCGCCTACTTTTAAGTTGCCAAATGTATTATATCCAGTAGGTGTAACTATTTTAGTTGACATAATATTTGCTTTCCCTATGCCTGGGGGGCTCTCTAATACTAGCATTTTAATTTTTCTATCAAGTAAATCTTGAAGAGCTTGTATAAATCCGTGTTTTTTAAGTACACGTCTTCTTGGTACATAAAATTGTTGTTTTATTGGTCTATTCCATTCCATAGCAATCATAAACGCTTCAAAATCGCCATTTCTTGCTAAACTATCATAAGCATTCTTTAAATAATCGTTTACAGATGACTGTTCTTCTTCTGATAAATTTTCTGTTACATTTTCTTTCTCTATTATATCAACTATAGAATAACATAGATTTTTAAGTTTTTCTTTTTCTCCTACTTTCTCATAATCATCTCTAAGTATATCTAAAACAGTAAGATAATTAAATATATTATCTCCTCTGCCATTTTTAATTATATCTTCAATATCTTGAATCTGTTTTTTTACGTAGTCCATATACTCCTCCTATTAATATATTTAATAACCAATAAAGTTATTATAACTCTATTGGCTATTATTTTATACTTTTAAACAATATATTATTAATATAAGTAATGGTAAAAAATAACTAAATACAATAATTATATTAGGTAAAATTTTATTCTTATTTGTTTTTATTGTATTTAAGTATAAAATTAAATTCATTATCAAGCAATATACTGCTAATATCTTTATATAAATCATCTTATTTGTTCTCCAATATCAAAACTTGTTATTCTACTATTTTTTTTACCATATCCAAATATTTTAAATATTTTTCTTTCAATATCTTTTCTAATCTTTGTATCTTTCATTTCCCATTTTGATACTGCATTTTGTGATATACCTAGCTTATCTGCAAATTCATGTTGCGATAATCTATTCATTTCTCTTAATTGTTTTGTTGTCATTTGTTTTTCCTCCTTTAATTTTTCCTCTTTTCTTAGCTGGTCTATTTAGTGCTATTATTTTTATTTTTCTTTCTTTTATTATATCAACTATTTGTGGTGATACATTAAAATTATAGCACATTATTATAGTAGCACCATTATTTATCTTATTTATTAATTGTTTCTCGTTTTTGCAAACGTTTTTTTCAAATTCATCTTTCATTTAATCACCCTCCTTTAATAATTCGGGATTATCCCAAACATTTCCTATTACTACAAAATCCTCTCCACTTTCTAGCCAATAACCTAATGCCTCTTTACAATATTTAGGTAATAATCTGTATCCTCCTGATTTAAAATAAACTTGATATATTTCTCCCGCATTTATTCCATATTTCTCATAATCATTATTTATTTTTACTATATCTCCTTCATATATTTCTACTCCGTTTTTGTCTTTAAGTCCTGTATATTGTCCTATTGTATCTGCATTAACTTTTGGACTCTGACATGTTCTTAATTCTATTTTATTATACTTAGATGAATAATCATCTGTTATAATATAGTAATCTATTGCAGGATTTCCTTTTTTATCTACCGTTCCATCTTTAACTTGTATCAAATCTCCATAAAACCATTCTTCAGCATATTTATTTATTAATTTTCCTTTAAATTTTATTTCTCTCATATCTATTCTCCTAATAATTCTTTTAAAACATCTATTTTTGCTAATCTTTGAAATTCATGTAATGCAATACAATCTTCTTTTAAACTATCTTCTATTTCTTTTATTTTTTCTCTTATTGTATCTTTAGGTATAAAATCCTTTATATGTATATTAAGTTCCTCGTGACAACCTGTTTCATCTGGCTCAATGACAATATTTTCATCTATTGTTTTTTCTAATCTTTCTATTTCCTTTTGTTGTTTTTCTAGTAAATTTAAGATTTTTTCCATATTTCTTATTTCAATATGCATTATACTTCCATATTTTATACTAACTATTGTTTTAGCTTCATCAATAGCTTCCTTTTCTTCTTCTGTGTATTTCATTATATCCATCCCAATTCTTTACATTTTAAGTATATAGATTTTAATTCTTGCATATCTACTTCAAAAGACTCTATTCTTGGAAAATTATAAGTTCCTTGTTTATATTCAGTTACAAAAGTTTTGTTATCTATAATGAATGTAATCATAAATAAATCTTTCATATACATTATGCAGTCATCACTTGTATATTTCTTATATCCCAATTTTTCAAACAATTTATCTGCCTCACTCATTTATAACACCTCTTCTTCTAATCCCAATTTAGATTTTCATAGCATTTTTGACATACAGTAATACTATCTTCTCTATCTGCTGTAAAAAGTTTTTCTGTCTCTTCTTCAAATTCATAATGCATATTATCTATTCGTACTTGTTTCTTGGGTATTTCTTTTTTGCATATTCCACATATCATTTTATTTTTCCTCCTCATTATTTTCTAGTTTTTTATATATGTAATTAATACAATCTGTAATTCTTACAACTTCATTTTTTTCAATATTTCCATATT
>ERZ1643251.4028-NODE-4028-length-13077-cov-19.358777_pt1 | contig 13077 bp, 9 predicted proteins | sample MGYA00579261_ERZ1643251 | MGnify/ENA primary metagenome ERZ1643251 (study PRJEB29033, sample SAMEA4952267) | chicken gut metagenome | biome: Broiler Chicken; feature: Gastrointestinal Tract; material: Caecum | place: Ireland | collected 2018 | study: Broiler... | reverse complement strand
TCGGCGGCGGGGTCGGCGGGCATGTTCGAGAGCACCGGCTCGCCGAAGTCGCCCAGACGGCAGGGCAGCGGGGCGCTTTCCCGGCTGAGGTTGCACAAGACGGCGTACTCCTCTCCGTCCAGCCCGCGGGTATAGGCTACGACCTGGCCGCTCTCGGGCAGGAGCTCCCGCCAGTCGCCGCGCAGCAGCGCCGGGGTGGAGTTCCTCAGGGCGATGAGCGCGCGGTAATAGTTCAGGACGGAGTCCGGGTCGCCCTCCTCGGCCTCGGCGTTTATATCGGTGTAGTTCGGGTTGAGCATTATCCAGGGCTCGCCGGTGGTGAAGTCCGCGTTCTCGCCGGCGCTCCACTGCATGGGCGTCCTCGCGTTGTCGCGGCCCTTGGCCTTTATGCCGCGCCAGGCCCATTCGAGCTCCGCCTCGCTGCTGCACAGGGCCAGCAGGTTCAGCTCCTCCACGTCCCGGAGCTGCTCGCGCGTCTCGAAGGGCGCGTTGGTCATGCCGAGCTCCTCGCCCTGATAGATGAAGGGCGTGCCCCTTTGCAGGTACATCAGCGTTGCCAGGCATTTTGCGCTGCGCTTCCAGAGCTCCTCGCTGCTCGTGTCGCCAAAGCGCGAGACGACGCGTGGCTGGTCGTGGTTGCCCAGAAAGAGCGTGTTCCAGTCTATCGCGCCCTGCCAGGCGGCCACGATGCGCTTGAGCTTCGGCACGTCCAGGGGTATGGCGTTCCACTTGGAGCCCTCGCCGTCCATGTCCATGAGGTCGAACTGGAAGAGCAGGTCGAGCTCCCGTCCGTCGCCGACGAGGCTGTTGGCGTTTTCGGTGTTGACGAAAGAGGTCTCGCCCACGCACATGCAGTCGCGCCCGTCGAAGCAGCGGCGGCGCATCTCGCGCAGGTATTCGTGCAGCTTGGGCTGGAAGGCGAAGTGCTCCGGCGAGAACACATAGCCGCCCGCGCCGGGCGCGCCCTTGCCGTCCGGCAGCCCCGGGGCCTTGGCTATCACGGTTATAACGTCCATGCGGAAGCCGTCCACGCCGCGGTCGAACCAGCGGTTGATCATGGAGTAGACCTCCTCGCGCACGGAGGGGTTCTCCCAGTTGAGGTCCGGCTGCTTCTCGGAGAAGAGATGCAGATACCACTGGCCCGTGCCCTCGTCGTAGCTCCAGGCCGAGGGCGTGAAGAAGGAGGCCCAGTTGTTCGGCTCCCGGCCGTCCTTCCCGTCGCGCCAGATGTAGTAGTCGCGGTAGGGATTTTCGCGCGAGGAGCGGGACTCCACGAACCAGCGGTGCTCGTCCGAGGAGTGGTTCACCACGAGGTCCATGACGAGCTTTATGTCCCGGCTGTGCATCTCGCGCAGCAGCTCGTCGAAGTCCTCCATCGTGCCGAACTCGGCCATTATCTTCTCGTAGTCGCGGATGTCGTAGCCCATGTCCGCGTTAGGCGAATCGTACACCGGGCAGAGCCACACGGCGCCGACGCCGAGGCTCTTGAGATAGTCGAGCCGCGAGATGATGCCCCGCAGGTCGCCTATGCCGTCGCCGTTGGAGTCCTGAAAGCTCCGGGGATAGATCTGATAAAATACGCGCTCCTTCCACCATGCCTCGGGCATGGGATCACTTCCTTTCGACAAATTCGCACACGGCGGGCAGCGTCCCGCGCGCGGCGGCGAGGCCGCTTGCCGAGATCAGCAGCAGCGCCAGCAGCGGCACCGAGTGCGGCAGTAAAAACGCCCCTGCAAGCGGCAGTATAAACGCCAAAAGCAGCCATGTAAAGAGCGGCCGCGGGCACATGAACACCAGCGCAAACGAGTTGCGCAAGAGCCCCGCGAAGCCCAGCTCGACCCGCGCGAGCATGTTGAAGCAGTACGCCCCCGCGCAGAACACGATATAGGCGCACACGAGGCAGAAGACCGAGAGCACCATCGGCAGCAGCCCGGCAAAGCTCCGGTAAAAGAGACAGCCCCAGATGGCCGCGGCCTCGAGCAGCAGCATGACAAGCCCCGCGGGCATCGCGCGGAAGAGCTCCCGACGGAACACCCGCAGAAAGCGCCGCAGCGCGCCGCCCTCGCCCTCGAGCAGGGCCTGACCAGCCCCGGCCAGCGCCGTCAGCGCCGCCGGCAGGGTGACGAGCGGCACGCAGCAGATAAGAAAGAGCAGGTTCAGCCCGATGAGTGTCAGCAGATTGTCCCAGCAGAGCCGGAAAAAGCGCGGGTACTCCATCTCACTGCCCCCTCGCCTTTTTGTAATACTCCGTCGGGCTCATGCCGGTCAGCTTTTTGAAGAGGCGGGAGAAATAGTACCTGTCCCGTATGCCGACGAGGTAGGCTATCTCCGAAAAGGCGAGGTCGGTGCTGGCGATGAGCTGCTTGGCGTTGTTTATCCTCAGCATGTTGATGTACGAGAAAATGGAGCTGCCCGTCATCGCCGAGAAAACGCGGTTGAGATAGTCGAAGTTCATCTCAAAGCGCTCCGATATCTCGCCGCTCGTGAGCTTTTTCGTATAGTTTCGGTTGAGATACTGCACAAGCTGGTCCACGGCGGCCTCGGAGCGGTTGAGGCGGCGGTCCCGAACGGCCATCTCGGCCATGAGATGCTCGTGCGCGGTCTGCAGCAGAAAGCTGTGCAGAAAGGTCGAGGCCCGGCGCTTGTAGTGCTCCTCCCGCGCCTCGTAGCAGGCGACGGCGGAGCGCAGCAGGCTCCGGTGCTCGCCGCCGGAGAGGTGGAAGTGCTTGGGCAGGTAGGTCACGCTGTCCGTGGGGTCCGCGGCGTCGAGGTTGTAGCTTATGAGGCTCTGGCGCCGCTTTTCGGCCAGCTCCGCCATCGCCGCGGCCCCGTCCTCCACGCGGCGCAGCTCCGGGTGTGTGAAGTGGGTGTAGAAGTAGTCGCAGGAGGCCTTCCGCGTCCCGACATGCTGAAGGCCGGGCTCCAACAGGAAGAAGTCGCCGGCCTTCAAATGATATTCCAGCCCGTTTTCCCGCAGGTACATGTTGCCCTCGCGTATGACATAGAGCACATACTCGTCCAGCCGCCGCGCAAAGTGTATCCACGGCTGGCTGTACCGGATGTGTCCCGTCATCCTCAGACGGGGCAGCAGGTCCGCGTTATAGGAAAAGAGCATTTTCAGCCCCCCAGTCGTACCCAGACGGCGGCCCAGTAATCGAGGGGCGGCAGGGAGGCGGTGTAGACACGTCCGTGCTCGGAATTCGTCCAGCTGTGGGCAAGCTCCACGGGCCCGAGGCTCTCCCCGTCCGGCGAGGCCCACCAGATGCCCCTGACCGGCCTGTCAAGCCGGAGGCTCAGGCTGATGCCCTCGGCCGGGATGGGGCGCGCCTTCGGCTCGTTCCAGCGCGCGTCGTTGCCGCGGAGGTTGATGAGCTGGATGCTCATGAGCTCGCGGGATTCGCGTATGATGCTCCAGACCGTGCCGCCCGCCCCGTCCGTCGAAAACTCGCAGTCCCCGCCGGAGAAGCAGACGTCCTCGTTTATGCCGCCGGATGCCGTCCGGCTTATGTCGGTCCCTCTGTCATCATACAACAGATCCGCGTATCTCACAAGAAAATCGCAGTATTTCTGCGCCACAGGGCAAAATTCGTCCCGGAGCCGGGCGTGATTGACGTAGTAGCTGTCCCTGAGCGCGCAGCGGTCCTCGCCAAGGACGAGCTGGGTGCCCCCGGAGGCCGAGATGGCCGCCCAGGCCAGGCGGAAGGCGTTCTCCGCCGCCTCGCCGCCGGTCTCGAAGGGCTTCAAATAGGCCGCGAGCACCACGCTCTTGCCGCCCGAGAGCAGCTTTGCCTCGCGGATGAGCGCATAGAGGTCGCGGTAGCTGTCGTTCGGCGGCCAGACCTCGATGTACACGGCGTCCTGCGGGGCGGAGGCGACGTCGGTCACGGGCCAGTTGTTGACGCAGTTGAAGATGACGCCGCCCTCCGGCCGCTCCGAGCGCACCGCCTCCGCCGCGCGCGCGATGAGGCCCGGGAACTCCTCCGCCAGCTCGACGGGTCTGCCCTCTGCGTCCCAGACGTGCTTGGGCAGGCCGTAGGTGTCCATGTGTATGCCCTCAAAGCCGAAGCGCGCCGCCTCGAGGTACTGCCCCACGATGTGCCCGCTCCAGGGCGAACCGGCCGCGATGTTCATGAAGTACAGCCAGCTTGCGAAAACGAGGGGCTGCCCGTCCATGGAGTACATGGCCCAGTCCGGGTGCGCCTCGCAGGTCGCGGCGGTTGCGGCGTAGACCGCCCCGTAGGCGAAGGGGCGCATACCGAGCTTTTTGCAGGCGGCGATCTTGCCCTCGATGACCGCTAGGCTCGTGGGCCGGCCCATGGGGTCGGAATAGAGCTCGGAGTCCGGCAGCAGCTTGTCGTGGCGGTACATCCAGTCGTAAAACTGCACGGCGTTGAGGTGCAGCGCGCACATCCAACGCAGGTCATCCTCCCCCTCGTCGTCCGGCGCAAAGTCGGTCAGAAAGCCGTAGCGCGTGACGCGCCGCCGCTCCGGCACCACGTCGAAGGCGCCCTCCCAGCGCAGCTCCCCGTGCCGGATGGTCACTCCGTAATTACCCTCGCCCAGCCCGGAGAGGACGAGCGCCGCACCCTCCCGATGCGCGCGGCAGGGCACGGGCCTCTCGAGCCGCGTGACTTGCGCCTCGCCGCCTCTCAGCTCCGGCGGCAGGTCTATCCTCACGTCCTCGCCGCAGAGATACTGCGCCTTGTCGAACGTGCAAATGAGCGTATTTTTCTCCATAATTACCCCTTGACCGAGCCCTGCGTGAGCCCGCCCACGACCATTTTCTTCTGGAACACGATGAACAGCGCGATGACCGGGATGAGCGCGAGTATGCTCGCCGCGAACACCCACTCCCAGCGCGTGGCGTACTGACCGTTGAGCCTCTGCAGCAGCAGCGGCAGGGTTATCATGTCCTCGTTTGCGCCGACAAGCACCTTGGCGGTGAAATACTCCTCCCAGAAGCCCTGGAAGGCGAAGATGGTCATCGTGCCGACGGCGGGCGTCGAGAGCGGGAGCATGACCTTGAAAAATATCGTGCCGTGGCCGCCGCCGTCGAGCATCACCGACTCAGAGAGCGAATCCGGCAGCCCGCGGAAGAAGTTCCGCAGGAAGAAGGTGTGTCCGCAGACGTTTGTGGCGGTGTAGACGAGTATGAGGCCGAGCCGCGTGCCGATGAGCCCGTTCTTGAGCCAGGGCAGCTCTATGCCCCGGAGCACGAGGAACTGCGGGATGATGTTCAGAAAGCTCGGCATCATCAGCGTGAAGAGATAGAGCTTGAAGATGGCCTCCCGGCCCGGGAAGTCGATGCGCGCAAAGCCGTAGGCCGAGAGCGTAGAGATCAGCACCGACGCCGCGACGGTGAGGCAGGTGTTTATGACGCTGTTCTTCACCGCCGTCGGGAAGATGTCCATGCCGAGGATGTGCGCGTAGGCCGAGAAGTCCAGCCTGTCGGGCAGGAGCTTCGGCGGGTACGGCAGCACGTAGCTGAACTCCTCAAAGGAGTTCGTTATCATGAAGATGAACGGCACCGAGAAGATGAGCAGCGCCGCGATGAGAAAGACCCAGAGCAGTATCTGGCCTATCGTCTCCGACATTTTCTTGCCGCGTCTCATGTCAGACCTCCTTCTCCACGTCGTCGAGCCTCAGCCTGCGGTTGAGCAGGAAGGTGATGGCCACGATGGTCACGGCCGAGATGAGGCCGATGGCCGAGGCCTCGCCGAACTCGAACTGGTTGAAGGCCCGGTCGTAGAGCAGGTATTGCAGCGCCGAGGTCTTGCCGTTCGGGTTGCCGCCGGTCAGCATCATGACCTGGATGAACACGTTGAAGGAGCCGATTATCATGTTCACCATGACGTAATACGTCGTCGGACGGAGCGCCGGGACGGTGATGTACACGAACTTCTTCCACAGCCCCGCGCCGTCGAGCTCCGCCGCCTCGTAGAGCTCACGGGGTATGCTCTGCAGGCCCGCGAGGTAGATTATCATGGCCCAGCCCATGTTCTTCCAGATGCCCATCAGCCAGATGGCCGCGTTGCCGGACCACTCGCGCAGCAGCCAGGGGACATAGTCGTCCATGACGTGCAGCACGTCCACGAGGAAGTAGTTGATGAGGCCGCGGCTGGAGTTGTTGAACATGTACTGGAACACCAGGGACACGATGACCCAGGAGGTGATGACCGGCAGGTAAAAGCCCACGCGGAAGATGCCCTGGCCGCGGCGGAGGTTGTTTATGAGATAGGCGAAGAACATGCCGCCCAGGATGATGAAGGGCACGGTCACGATGGCGTAGAGGAAGTTGTTGCGGTAGGCGTACCAGAAGCGCGAGCCGCCCGCAAGCACGTTTTTGAAGTTCTCCAGACCGATGAACGTGATGTCGCCCTGCACGATCTTGTACTCCGAGAGGGATATCCTTATCGTGAACAGCATCGGGTAGACGACAAAGACGGCCACGAGGATGAGCCCGGGCAGGATGAACGGCAGGGCCCTCAGCCAGCCCTGCGCGCCTTTTTTCAGCCGTTTTTTCCTCGTTTCCGCTGTAATGGCGGTGTCCATGCCTCAAGTGCCTCCTCTCATCGGGCGCGGAGCCCGAAGGCCCGCGCCCTTTGCCGTTTTTTGCGTCAGGCGAGCTGCTCGTCTATGAGCGCCGCCGCGTTCTGCAGTTCCGCGGCGATGTCCGTGCCGTTTACGAAGATGTTCGTCACCATGTCGCTCCAGATCTGCTGGATGTTGGAGTTGTTGGGCGAGGGGATGCGGGCCTTGGCCGACTCCATCTGGGCCATGTAGACGGACCAGACGGGGTTGCTCTGCACCTCGTCGCTGTCCACGAGGGACTTGAGTATCGGGAGCTGGCCGGCCTGGAGCAGCGCCAGCTGCGCCTCGGTGGAGGTGAGGAACTTTGCAAACTCATAGGCCGCGTCCGGGTGCTCGCTCGTGGAGAACACCGCGACGTTCTCGCCGCCGACGACGGAGGCGCTCTTGCCGTTGTAGGTCGGGACCGTGGCGGCGACTATGCCCTTGGCCTCGCTGTCCTCGTAGGAGCCGAAGTACCAGGGGCCCTCCAGGAACATGGCGTACTCGCTGTTGATGCCGTCCCAGGCGTCGACGGAGCCGTCCACGTCGCGGATGGTGAAAATGCCCGCGTCGTGCAGCTCGGCTATCTTCTCCATGGCGGCGATGCTCTCGGCGCTGTCGAGATAGCCCGTGGCCTGGGTGAAGTCGTCGTTCGTCAGCACGCCGCCGAAGAGCCAGAAGTAGGGGTACATATCCCAGTCGCCCACGCCGGAGACGTTTATCGTATAGGTGCCGCGTCCGGCGGCGGCCTCGATGAGCTCCTCCATCGTCTCGGGCACGGCGTCAAGGCCGAGCTCGGCGAGGACGTTCATGTTCATGACCGCGGCCTTGCAGTTGGTGTCGAGCGGCAGGCCGTAGTACTTGCCCTGATAGAGGCTCGTGGAGAGCGGCGCGTCCATGTAGTCGGCGGAGATCTCCGCAAAGTCGGGGTAGTCCGAGAGCGCCACAAGTCCGCCCTGGGCGGCGTAGGCGGCGATGTTCGCTATGTCCACGCGGGCGACGTCCGGGCTCGCGCCGGTGCCGAAGGAGGTGACGATCATCTCATGGTACTGGCTGCTGTCCTGGCGCACGGCCTCGACCGTGATCTCGGGGTGCAGCTCGTTCCAGAGCGGGAGCACCACGTCGAGCAGCTGCGCCTCCTCGCTGTCGCTGTACGTGTGCCAGAAGGTGATGGTGACGGGTTCCGCCGGGGTCTCAGCGGCGTCCGACGCCGGGGCGCCGGACTCGGGCGGCGCCGAGGGCTCCTGCGCGGCCTCGCCGCAGCCGGCAAAGCTGCCGAGCACCAGCACCGCCGCAAGCAGCAGGGCAAGGGTCTTGAGTGCGTTCTTTTTCATTTTTCAAACCTCCATGTCGTATTACATAATAGTGAATTTACACAATTTGCGCAAGCGCTCTGCGCCTATTTGTATGCAATATTACGCCGCCGCTGCCGCCTTTGTAAATCGACGCCGGCGACTTCGTTTGCACAATAGCGACTTTTTGCCCCTGCAGGCCGCACGAGGCCCGGCCGGGCGGGCGCAAGCGCCTGTGAGCTGATAAAAGGGCAGAAAAAAGGCGGGGCCCCGAAACGGGGCCCCGCCCTGGATTTGCACGTGTGCGTTCTTATTCGCTCAGGCCGAGGGGAAGTATGGCGCAGTAGTCCTCAACGGTGCCGCGGTTCTTGAAGCACTCGAGGATCTGCTTGCCGACGGGGTGCAGCTCGTCGCAGTCGTAGACGGCGAGCTCCTTGTCGAAGAACTTGTAGAGGATCTCGGCGCCCTTGTCGTAGCCCTCCTCGCCCAGGGACTCCTGGAGCTCGGGGCGCAGGAAGCGGCTGGAGATGCGCTGGCCGTCGACCTTCATCTCGTTGAGCGCGTAGCCGAAGAGCGCGCAGCGGGCCGGGGAGAGCCTATCCATCTTCATGTTGACGCCGCCGCGGCGGGCGAGGTATTCCCTCGCTATCCACTCGGCCGCGAAGCCGACCTTGAAGCTGCCGATGTGCTGGTTCGGGATGAGGACATAGTGCGTGGCCGTGCAGCGTATGATCTGCTCGAGCAGGAGGTTCGCCTGCACCACGCGCTTGCCGGTGGCGAAGGGCCAGTAGGAGCCGACGCCCTCGCTGGCGAGCGGGCTGCCGCCGCTGACGCTGGGGTTCTTGAAGCCGCGCGGGGCGACCAGGCGCCACAGCCAGGCCAGGGCGGGCGGGATTATGTGCATGAGGCCCATGATGCCGTAGGTCGGTTTCTTGGCCGTGGCGGGCGGCATGCGCACGCCGAAGGAGCGCACGTCCACGTCCACGGGCGTGGTGACTATGTTCTCGATCATGCGGCGCGGCACGATGATGCGCGGGTTCGGGCAGGGCTTGCCGTCGGAGTCGAGCACGTGCTCCCAGGGCAGGCAGGTCGCGCGGGGCACGGCCTCCAGGTTGAAGAACATCAGCGGCTCCTTGGAGTGGATGGCGATGCGCTCATACATCGGGTCGCAGCCGTAGGAGGTGATGCCGTCGACGCGGACGAACCAGCCGTCCTCGCCGTCCACCAGGCTGAGCTTGCCGCCGTTCTTCTGGATGCTTGGCGGGCACATGGCCATGTCGTCGGTCACGGGGGCTATGGTGCAGGTGTCGCTCATGCTGATGTAGCGCTCCTCGCCCGTCACCAGGTCCACGCCGAGCAGCACGCGGCCGTCGGCGCAGCGCATGACGTCCTGCAGCAGCTCGCTCTTGCCGCCGCCGGAGGCGCCCTCGTGCATCATGACCATCTCGTTCTCGTACGGCGTGATTATCCTCGCGGAGGAGGCGTGCGCCGTGACCCAGCCCTCCTGCTCGCCGATGTCGAGCAGCACGCTGTATATGCCCTTCTTGGCGGAGGGGCCGGGGTAGAGGTTGTAGGAAAAGACCTCGTGCAGGTCCGGCATGCGGTTGTGGACGACTATCTGCTTGCCCTTGAAGTGGGTGTGCCGGAAGGGGGGCGCGACATAGACTATGGCGCGGGGCTTGAAGTGGTCCACGGTGCGTATGTCCACAAAGGCCTGCAGCTGGGCCATCGCGAAGCCGAAGAAGGCCGCATTCCTCGGGCAGACCAGCACGGCCTCATAGCCGTAGTCATAGCCGCCGGCCTTGAAGGGCACGAGGATCAGCTCCTGCTTAGTCAGCCACTTGAGAGTCTCGTGGCGAAGTGTGTCGAACTTGTAGCCGTAGACTTCCTCGAATCTCGGCTTATCCGTGGGCTGGTCGTCGGCGATACGCATACAATCGGGGTCGCGGCGGCGCATGTAGTCCTCCGGATAGTTGACCGCGGCGCCGTTTTTGCAGCGGACGACCTCGGCCTCCTTGACGGGCTTGCCGTTTACGTCGTACAGCACCTCGATCTTATCGGTATGCTCATTGCCGAAGATCAGCTCGAAGAGGACTTCTTTGCTGGTGGGGATTATGACGCTCGGGCTGTTGTAGATCACCCGGCTGAGCTGCTCAGGCAGGGTGAACCTCTCAAAAAGTACATTCATTGCTGATTCCTCACTTTCCGCGTCCGCCGGAAAAGGCGTGCACTACAATACATTACTTTATTATCACTCCGGCGGTTTGTCAATAATTAAACTCATGTCAATCTTCGGGAGGGCGGTGGGCATGGCCCTGCTGCTTCATCCAGATCTTCATTATCAGCCTGTGCGGCAGCAGTTTCACAAGCAGCACCTGACGGCGCACGCTGTGGCCCAGGATGGAGAGGTCCTTGCCCTTCTTGTAGTCCTTGAGCGCCTGCTTGACGACGTCGGCGGGCTCCCAGAGGATGTCGTAGTAGGTGACGGCGCCGTTGTCGGAGACGGCGTGCTCGAAAAACTCCGTCTTGACCCAGCCGGGGGAGACGGCCATGACCCGGATGCCGCGCGGCTCGAGCTCCACGTTCAGCGCGCGGGAGAAGCTGAGCACAAAGGCCTTGGTCGAGCCGTAGATGCACTGATAGGGCACCGGCTGAAAGGCCGAGAGCGAGTCGAGGTTGATGACGCGGGAGCCGCGCTTCATGTACGGCAGCGTGAGCTGCGTCATGGCGACGAGGGCCTTGTCGTTTATATCTATCATATTCAGATTGACCTCAAGCGGCGTCTCCGTGAAGAGCGCAAAACGCCCGAAGCCCGCGACGTTGCAGAGCGTCGAGACGAGGGGCTTTTCCTGCTCGAGCAGCTTTTTGTACTCGTCAAAGCTCGCCGCGTCGCCGAGGTCCATGGGCAGGATGCGCGCCGGGGTGCGCAGCTCCTTGGCGAGGTCCTCCAGCCTCTCGCGCCGGCGCGCGATGAGCCATATCTCGTCGAGCGTCTCCTCCGCGTCGATGGCTTTTGCAAACTCCAGCCCCATACCCGAGCTGGCGCCGGTGATGACTGCTATTTTCACTATGAATTCCTCCATTCGGAATTGAATAGGCCCTCAATGCGCTCCGCTGTCTCCGTGGGGCTGAGGGCGCCTGTGTCCAGTTTCCTGGTGCCGAGCGCTTCATAAAGCGGCAGATAGGCAAGGGAGCGCTCCATGACGTCAGGCTCCCGGAGCCCTGCGGCGATGTCCAGCGAGAGCCGACGCTCCAGCTCCCCGGCAGGGCAGACCAGGGATACGGCGCGCAGCTCGCAGTCCGGAAGCCCCTCCGTCAGTGCGTCTATTATGCTCTGCTCGTGCATTACCCATGTAAAAACGACATTTTCATACTCGGAGCAGCTGAGAAAGCCGGTGAGCAGAAAGCGTATGTTCCGCAGTACCATGGCCTTTGTCTCCTCCGTCACGACAAAGGGGCGGGCGTCCCAGCACCAGTCGCCGTCCAGATAGACGCAGCGGGGGAGCCGCGACTGAAGCAGCCTTCCCACCGTGCTCTTGCCGACGCCCATGGGACCGCCAATGAGCCAGAGCCGCTTCATATTTCGGCCCCGAGCGCCGCGATGACCGCTTCGGCACATTTCATGCCGTCCACGGCGGCGCTGGTGATGCCTCCGGCCCAGCCTGCGCCCTCGCCGCAGGGGTAGAGCCCGCGCACGGCGGAGCAGAGCGTCCCGTCGCGCGGTATGCGCACGGGGGAGGAGGAGCGCGTCTCCGGCCCGGTCAGCACCGCGTCTGGCGCGTCGAAACCGTGGAGCTTCCGCCCCAGCAGCGGCAGGGCCTCGGCCATGGAGGCGCTCACGACCTCCGGGAGCACGCAGCGCAGGTCGCCCCAGAACACTCCCGGGCGGCAGCTCGGCTCCACGCGGCCCGGCCCGGACGACGCTTGTCCGGCGAGGAAATCCCCCACCAGCTGCGCCGGGGCCAGATACCGCCCGCCCGCGTACTCAAAGGCGCGGCGCTCTATCTCCCTCTGCCACATCGCGCCGCCGAGCGGCCCGGCATAGGGGAAGTCACCTGGGGAGACGGAGACAAGCAGGGCGGAGTTCGCATTTTTTCCGGCCCGGCCTGAGTAGCTCATGCCGTTGGTGACGACTCCGCCGGCCTCGCTCGCGGCGGAGATGACCTCGCCGCCGGGGCACATGCAGAAGGTGTAGACCCCGCGGCCGTCGGGCAGGTGGACGTTCAGGCCGTAGTCCGCGGCGGGCAGCTTCTTCCCGCGCGGGACGCCGTACTGGGCGAGGTCGATGTCCGCTTGCAGGTGCTCTATCCTAGCCCCCATGGAAAAGGCCTTGGGCTCGAGAGGCAGCCCGGCGTCGAGCAGCATTTTGAAGGTGTCCCGCGCGCTGTGGCCGGTGGCGAGTATCAGGCTCTCCGCGCCGATGTACTCGGAGACGCCGCCGGAGGTGACGGTGACGCCGCGGAGCGCGCCGTCCCGGACGTCGAGCCCGTCGAGGCGGGTGCGGAAGCGGACCTCGCCGCCGAGGGCCTCGATCTCGCCGCGGATACTGACGACGACCCTGGAGAGCACGTCGGTGCCGAGGTGGGGCTTGGCGTCGTAGGCGATGGAGGGCTTGGCACCGTGGTCGATGAGCCGGGCGAGGACCCAGGATATGCGGCCGTCGTGCGTGCCGGTGCCGAGTTTGCCGTCGGAGAAGGCCCCGGCGCCGCCCTCGCCGAACTGCACGTTGGCCTCGGGGTCGAGCAGCCCGCCGGAGCGGAAGGCCTCGACGGCCTTTTGCCGCTCGTCCATGCGCGGCCCACGCTCGAGGACGATGGGGCACAGCCCCGCGCGGGCGAGGACGAGCGCAGCGAAGATGCCCGCGGGCCCAAAGCCCGCGACGAGGGGCCGAGGCCCAGAGGTCGAGAGCCGCGGTATCTCGTACCCGGCCTCGGGCTCCGGGGCTTCGCCGCGGAGGCGGACGCGGACGGAGTAGACCCAGCGTATCGCCCCACGCCTGCGTGCGTCGAGGCCCCGGCGGAGGATGACGAGCTCCTCTATGTCCCTCGCACGGACGCCGAGCCGCTCCGCCGCGAGGGCGTAGAGCCGCTCCTCGCTGTCTCCGGGTTTTAAGTTGAGGTTAGTGAGCTTGACCATGTTTCCAACTCCAGCGCGCATCGCGCGCGAATGAAAGTTTCGCCCGCCTTTTCAAAGGCGGCGGGGTGCAGGGGCAGAG
>ERZ1643251.4027-NODE-4027-length-13086-cov-13.957486_pt1 | contig 13086 bp, 10 predicted proteins | sample MGYA00579261_ERZ1643251 | MGnify/ENA primary metagenome ERZ1643251 (study PRJEB29033, sample SAMEA4952267) | chicken gut metagenome | biome: Broiler Chicken; feature: Gastrointestinal Tract; material: Caecum | place: Ireland | collected 2018 | study: Broiler... | reverse complement strand
GGAAACGAGGGCGGCGGCATCGCGCCGGAGCTTGCGGCGCTCTGCGACGGTGCGCTCACGATTCCGATGGAGCCGGGCTGCGAGTCGCTCAACGCCGCGATGGCTGCCGGTGTGATTCTGTGGGAGATGTACCGTTAGAAAGGATGGCGCGGTATGACGGACGTGGTTTTCTGGGCGTGGCTGCAGGATGCGATCGGGCTTGGCAGCGTCAGGGCGGACCGGATCATCCGGGAGCTTTCTTCACCCGAGGCGCTCTATGGAAAAAGCGCCCGCGAGCTGGAGGCTTTGGGCATGTTTGCGCCAAAGGAGATTGAGCGTCTGCGCGCAACCACGCTCGACCGGGCGCGGGAGCAGATTAAGACGGCCGAGCGGCTCGGATGTATGGCGATTGGGCCGGATCATCCTGACTATCCCGAAGCTTTGACAAATATCGACGCCATGCCGTGTATATTATATGTTAAGGGTTCCCTGTCCGGCCTTTCGGACGAGCTTGTCATTACAATGGTCGGCACGCGCAGCGCAACCGAATACGGGCTTGCGAGCGCGTACCGCCTTTCCCATGACCTGGCCGCGGCCGGCTGTACGGTTGTGAGCGGCTTGGCAACCGGCATCGACACGGCGAGTCACGCGGGTGCTTTACAGGCGTCCGGCCGCACAATCGGGCTGCTGGCTTGCGGGCTCGACGTCGATTATCCGTCGGCCAGCGGCGAACTCAAGCGGCGCATCCTGGATGCGGGCGGCGCGCTTGTCACGGAGTTTCCCTTTGGGACGGGCGTCAACCGCGGCAGCTTCAGTATCCGCAACCGTCTGCTTTCCGGCATCGCTGCGGGCGTTGTGGTTGTTCAGGCCCCGGAACGCAGCGGGGCGCTCATTACGGCGCGCTATGCCCTGCAACAGAACCGCGATGTATTTGCCGTGCCGGGCGAGATTTTCGATCCGTCGATGGCCGGATGTAACAAGCTTGCGCGCGACGGGGCCAAAGTGGTTGTCAACGTATACAGCATCCTGGAGGAATATATCGGCCGATTCCCAAAACGGATCGACGCGCGCACGGTCGCCGCGAGGATCAAGAGCGCGGACAGAAACGCCGCAAAGCCGCCGCAAAACGCGCCGCGCCGGATAAAGGGCGTCAAGGCCTGTGCAAAGCCGGCCACTGCGCCAAAGCAGGCCGATGTGCCGCGTATGGATGACGGCGAGCTGGCGAAGCGGGGCGTCACCCCGCAGGCGCGCGCCGTTTACGCGCAGCTTGGCGCGCGTGCGCTGGAGCGGGATGAATTGGCCGCGCTGGCCGGTCTGGGCGCGGCTGAGACGCTTTCGGCGCTCACAGAGCTTGAATTGACCGGATTTGCGCGCGTCGTGGCCGGCGGACGGTATATTCCGTCGGCGCCGGGCGGCGTTTAAAGAGGATTGAGAAGATACGCGCATGAGCGCATTATAAATAGAGCGTATTGTTCTGCGGGCGGCTGTTTGCGCGGCCCGGGAAAGGAATGGTTTGTTTGTCCAATCTTGTCATCGTGGAGTCGCCCGCCAAGGCGAAAACGATTAAAAAATATCTCGGCAAGGATTTTGAAGTCGTTGCGTCGATGGGCCATGTCCGCGATCTGCCCAAAAGCAAGTTCGGCGTCGACGTCGACCATGATTTCACACCGATGTATGTCGATATCAAGGGCAAGGAGGATCTGATCAAGGATCTTAAAAAGGCCGCCCAAAAAAGCGACGCGATTTTTCTTGCAACGGACCCCGACCGCGAGGGCGAGGCGATTTCGTGGCATCTGGCGCAGATGCTCGGCGTCGATATGAACCAGCCCAACCGTGTGACCTTCAACGAGATCACAAAGTCGGGCGTCAAATACGGAATGGATCATCCGCGCATGATCGATGTCAAGCTTGTCGACGCACAGCAGGCGCGCCGCGTGCTTGACCGGATTGTCGGCTATAAGATCAGCCCGTTTTTGTGGCGCAAGGTGCGAAAGGGTCTGTCGGCCGGGCGCGTGCAGTCTGTGGCGGTGCGCATCATCATGGACCGCGAGGAGGAAATCCGCGCGTTTAAGCAGCAGGAATACTGGAGCATCGACGCCAAGCTCGCGGCGAAGGGCCATGCCAAAAAGCCCTTTCCAGCAAAGCTTTATGCCATCGACGGCAAAAAGCTCGAGCTGACGGCGATCCCGGACGAAAAGCGCGCCAGGGAGATCGTCGAGTCGCTCGATGGAGCGGACTATATTGTTAGTAACGTCAAAAAGGGCGTGCGGCGCAAAAGCCCTGCGCCGCCGTTTATCACGTCCACGCTTCAGCAGGAGGCGTCGCGCCGCCTGGGCTACCAGTCGCGGCGCACGATGAAGGTTGCGCAGGAGCTATACGAGGGCGTCGAGATCGAAGGCATCGGCGCGACGGGCCTGATCACCTATATGCGTACTGATTCGCTGCGCATCTCCGACGAGGCGGCCGAACAGGCGAAAATATATATAACCGATACCTACGGCAAGGAGTACCTGCCTGCAACGCGGCGCGTTTTTAAAACGAAAAAGAATGCGCAGGATGCGCACGAGGCGATCCGCCCGTCCGATCCATCGCTGACGCCCGACCGCGTCAAGAAGGATTTGACGGCTGAACAATATAAGCTTTATAAGCTGATCTGGGAGCGTTTCATCGCCAGCCAGATGGCCAACGCCCTGCTCGATACGGTGGCGGTCGATATCGAAGCGGCCAATTGTCTGTTTAAAGCGTCCGGCTTCACGGTGAAATTTGACGGTTTTACGGTTCTCTATGAGGAGTCGAAGGACACCGACGATGAGAATACGGCTTCACTGCCGCCGCTGGAAGCGGGCAATGTGCTGACGCTCAAGGAGCTGACGCCGAACCAGCACTTCACACAGCCGCCCGCGCGCTACACGGAAGCGTCGCTGATCAAAACGCTCGAGGAAAACGGCATCGGCCGTCCGAGCACTTATGCGCCGACGATCACGACGATTCTGGCGCGCGGATATGTCGAGCGCGAAAACAAGTCGCTCAAGCCGACAGCGCTCGGAGAGGTTACGACGAAGCTGATGGAGGAGCAGTTTGCCAAGATTGTCGACGTGACCTTCACTGCGAATATGGAAAAGACGCTCGACGAGGTCGAGGAGGGGAACGTCGATTATCCAAAGATGCTCAGCGGCTTTTACGACGATTTTATGACGACGCTGGAGCAGGCTGAAAAGAATATGGACGGCACGCGCGTCAAGGTGCCCGACGAGGAGACGGATATCGTCTGCGAGCTGTGCGGGCGCAAAATGGTTATCAAGACAGGGCGCTTCGGCAAATTTTTGGCGTGTCCCGGGTTTCCGGAGTGCCGCAATACAAAAAAGATCGTCAAGGAAACAGGCGGCCTGTGCCCGGTCTGCGGCGGCAAGGTGCTTGCCAAAAAGTCGAAGAACGGCAAGGGCTACTACGGCTGCGAGCACAATCCCCAGTGCCAGTTTATGACCTGGGATAAGCCGCTCTCTGAAACGTGCCCAAAGTGCGGTTCCACGCTGTTCCAAAAGACGGGGCGCGGCGCCTTGATCCACTGTCTGAAGGAAGGCTGCGATTATGCGCGTCCGGTCAAACCGAAGAAGGAAGCGGACGAATGACGGTTCACGTAATCGGCGCGGGACTGGCTGGGTGTGAAGCCGCATGGGCGCTGGCGAATCAGGGAATCCGGGTGTGCCTTTACGAGATGAAGCCGCAGCGGTTTTCGCCCGCGCATCACAGTGAGCAGTTCGCCGAGCTTGTGTGTTCGAATTCACTCAAGGCGCGCAGGCTTGGCTCGGCCGCCGGTATGCTCAAGGAGGAAATGCGCATGCTCGGCTCGCTGACGGTCGCTTGCGCCGAAGCGACGAGCGTAGCGGCCGGCGGGGCGCTCGCGGTGGACCGCGACGCCTTTTCGGCGCTCGTGACAAAGCATATCCGCGCCCACGCTTTGATTGAGGTTGTGTCCGGCGAAGTGACGGATATCCCGCTTGACCGTTTGACGGTGATTGCAACCGGGCCGCTCACATCGGACGCGCTCGCGGCGCGTATTTCCGAATTGTGCGGCGGGACGCTCAGCTTTTACGACGCGGCCGCGCCGATTGTGACATATGAATCGCTCGATCTGGACAGGGTGTTTTTCGCCGCGCGCTATGATCGCGGAGACGGCGATTATATCAACTGCCCTTTTAATAAAGAGGAGTACGAGGCGTTTTATGAGGCGCTGCGCACGGCCGAGCCTGCGCCGCTGCACGACTTTGACCAGGCTGAAAAACGTGTGTACGAGGGATGTATGCCGATTGAAATCATGGCGCGGCGCGGGCCGGATACGATCCGCTACGGCCCGCTCAAGCCTGTCGGCCTGCGTAATCCGCGCACAGGCCATCGCCCGTGGGCGGTTGTGCAGCTGCGCCGCGAGAACAGCGCGGGCACGCTCTATAATCTTGTCGGGTTCCAGACGAACCTGCGCTTTGGAGAGCAAAAGCGCGTCTTTTCCATGATCCCCGGCCTTGCGCACGCGGAATTTATGCGCTACGGCGTGATGCACCGCAATACGTTTATCGGGTCGCCGTGGCTGCTCGATGAAACGATGCGGATGCGCGAGCATGACCGGATTTATTTTGCCGGGCAGATCACCGGCGTGGAAGGATACATGGAATCGGCGATGTCGGGCATCCTGACAGGCAGGCAGATTGCGCGGCGCTTACAGGGAAAAGAGCCTCTGAAGCTACCGCTTGACTGTATGTGCGGCGCGCTGCTGCGGTATGTTTCCGGGCCTGCCTGCGCCGATTTCCAGCCGATGGGTGCAAATATGGGGCTTCTGCCGCCGCTTGACGAGCGGATGAAGGACAAGCAGCAGCGGTATCTGCTGATCGCGCAGCGGGGGCTTGCCCATCTCAGGCAGACACTGGTTGACAGTCAGGAGGTTATAATGGTATGAGGGTGATTGTGGACGCCTTCGGCGGCGATAACGCGCCGCTTGAAATCTTGAAGGGCTGCGCGATGGCCGTGCAGGAATATGGGGTCGATATCATTGCGTGCGGAAGCGAGCGCGTGATACGCGACGTATGTGAAAAAAATAAAATTTCGCTCGACCGCATTTCGATCGCTGATGTGGAAAAGGTCATCCCGGTTGAGGTCGACTCGACCGAGATCGTCAAATCATACGACGACTGTACGATGGCGGTCGGACTGAAGATGCTTGCCAACGGCGAGGGCGACGCGTTTGTTTCCGCGGGCAGCACCGGGGCGATTGTCGTCGGAGCGTCGCTGTTTGTCAAGCGCATCAAGGGTATCAAGCGCGCGGCGCTCGCGACGGTGATCCCGTCGCAGAACGGCTGCTATATGCTGCTCGACATGGGCGCGAACACGGAATGCCGTCCGGAGATGCTCGTGCAGTTCGGCATTATGGGGAGCGCGTATATGGAGCACGTCATGGGCGTCAAGAATCCGCGCGTCGGCCTGATCAACATCGGCGCGGAGGAGACAAAAGGCATGGAATTGCAGGTGCAGGCGCATCAGCAGTTTCAAAACGCGCCGGTCAATTTCATCGGGAACATCGAGCCGCGCGACCTTCCGTTTACACGCTGCGACGTGGCGGTGGCTGACGGCTTTACAGGCAACATCGTCCTCAAGCTGACAGAGGGGCTTGGCTCGTGGTTCGCAAAGGAATTAAAAGGCGTATTGCTGCGCAATTTCGTCTCAAAGATTGGCACGCTGTTTGTAGCCAAGGGCGTTGTGGAGTTCAAAAAAAAGATGGACTACACCGAATATGGCGGCGCTCCGCTTATGGGCATTACACGGCCGGTCATCAAGGCGCACGGCAGCTCAAATGCCAAGGCGTTTAAAAACGCCATCCGACAGGCCAAGGAATACACCGAGCGCGGCGTAATCACGGAGATCGTCGATTCGCTCGCGCAGCTCAAGGCGCGCGGGGGCGCCGGCCTGTGAGGCCCGGGCAGGAGGGCGCGTCCGCAAGCGCGCTGGAGGGCCGTATCGGTTATACGTTTCAAAATGGGCGGTATCTCGACATTGCCCTGACGCATTCTTCGTATGCCAATGAAGTAAAAAAGAATATTTCCAGCAACGAGCGGCAGGAATTTTTGGGTGACGCGGTGCTGTCAATTGTCGTGTCGGACTACCTGTTTCATACGTATCATCTGGCGGAGGGCGACCTGACAAAGCTGCGCGCCGCGCTCGTCTGTGAAAAATCGCTGTGGGAATTTTCACAGGCGCTCGGTCTCGGCGATTTTCTCAAACTCGGCCGCGGCGAGGAGATGATGGGCGGGCGGACCCGGCCATCGATTCTGGCCGACGCGTTTGAGGCGCTGATCGCGGCGATTTATCTCGACGGCGGTATCGAGCCTGCGCGCAGATTTGTGCTCGGTTATATCGTCGACGCGCTGGAAAACCGCGACGATCTGGCATTCAGCGACTATAAGACGATGCTTCAGGAGATCATCCAGAAAAATCCGGAGGAGAGGCTTTCCTATGTGCTTGTAAATGAGTCGGGACCCGATCACAACAAAAAGTTTCTGGTCGAGGTGCGGCTCAACAGCAACGTGATCGGCGTTGGCTGCGGCGGCAGCAAAAAAAGCGCCGAGCAGGCGGCCGCGCGCGAGGCGCTCAAGCTGATGGGCCGATGAAGCACGCCAACGTTTCGGTGTTCGTGCCGCACGCGGGCTGTCCGCATCAGTGCAGCTTCTGCGATCAGCGCGCCATTTCGGGCGCGCAGGCCGCGCCCGACGGCGCGGCTGTGGCCGCGCTGTGCGCGCGGGCCGAAGGGGAACTTGCGCAGAAGGGACGGACGGCGCAGATCGCGTTTTTCGGCGGCAGCTTTACGGCGGTGCCGCGCGCGTATATGATTGAACTGCTGGAAGCGGCGCGGCCGTTTCTCGGGCGGGGCGTGTTTACGGGCGTGCGCATATCCACGCGGCCGGACTGTATCGACGATGAAACGCTCGATACGCTCGCGCGCTATGGTGTGACGGCCGTTGAGCTGGGCGCGCAGAGCATGGACGACACGGTGCTTTCCAAAAACGGGCGCGGCCACACGGCGGCCGATACGAACCGCGCGTCCGCGCTGGTCCGGGCGCACGGGCTGGAACTGGGCCTTCAGATGATGACGGGGCTTTACGGCGCAAACGGGGCGTCTGATCTCATGTCTGCGCGCCTGATCGCGGCGCTTATGCCGGCGACGGTACGCGTCTATCCGACGCTCGTGCTGGAGGGGACGCGGCTCGCGGCGCTTTGGCGCGCGGGCCTTTACCGCCCGCAGACGCATCAGGAGGCAGCGGCGCTCGGCGCGCGTTTGCTCGAATTTTTTGAGACGCGCGGCATGCGCGTGATCCGTATGGGGCTGCAAGCGCAGCCGTCGCTTGCCGGACATTTGCTTGCCGGACCGTATCATCCGGCGTTTCGGGAGCTGTGCGAGGGCGCGCTCATGTACGAACGCGCCGAACGCCTGTTAAGCGAGCGGCCGCCGGGACGGTACCGGCTGCATGTCGCGCCGAAAAGCGTATCAAAGCTGTGCGGGCACGGGACGCATCCGGCCCAGCGGCTGCGCGCTGAGGGATATGATATTAAAATCAGGCCGAACGCCGATGTGCGCGGCCTTGATGTCAAAGTGGAGGATGTGTAGTTTGCGGCTTCGCGGTTTGGAGATACAGGGATTTAAATCGTTCCCGGACAAAACAAGGCTGACCTTTCACGATGGGATCACCGCTGTGGTCGGCCCGAACGGAAGCGGCAAGAGCAACATTGCCGACGCGGTGCGATGGGTTCTCGGTGAGCAGTCGACGAAAACGCTGCGCGGCGGCAAAATGGAGGATGTGATCTTCGGCGGCACACAGGCGCGCAAGCCCCAGGGCTACGCCCATGTGCAGCTTACGATTGAAAACGCGGACGGCGCGCTGCCCTATGACAGCGCCGAGGTGAGCGTTTCGCGCCGTCTGTACCGGTCGGGCGAAAGCGAATACCGTATCAACGGCACGAGCGTGCGGCTTCGGGATGTACATGAACTGTTTATGGACACAGGGCTTGGACGCGACGGATATTCGATCATCGGACAGGGCCGCATTGCGGAGATTGTGAGCGCCAAAAGCACACAGCGCCGTGAGATCTTTGAGGAAGCCGCCGGGATTTCAAAATACCGTTACCGCCGTCAGGAGGCGCAGCGCCGCCTGGAGGCCGCTGAGGAAAACCTTCTGCGCCTGCGCGACATCCTGGCGGAGCTTGAAGCGCGCGTCGGCCCTTTGCAGGCGCAGGCGGAAAAGGCGCGCCGGTTTTTAACGCTGGCAGAGGAAAAAAAGACGCTGGAGCTGTCGCTTTGGATCGCGACGCTCGACCGCTCGCGGGCGCTTCTGCGGGAACAGGAGGACAAGCTCCTGTTGTGCAGGGACGATCATGACCGCATTCAGGCGGAAATGGACGCGGTGGAACAGCGGATCAACGCCCTGTATGCAGATATGCAGGCGCTCGCCGTTGAGATCGACGAACGGCGTGCGCAGGCGCGGACGCTTGAGGAGGAAAATGCGAACAGCAGTGCGGACATCGCGGTGATGCAGAACGATCTGGCGCATAACCGCGCTTCAATCGAACAGATCGGCGCGGAACTGCGGCAGGCGGATGCTGACGGCGGCGGGCTTGACGAGCAAATCCGTACATATGAAACGGAGATTGCGGACAAACAGGCGGCGCTGGAGAAACTGCACCGTAAACAGGAGGAGACGCAGCAGGAGATTGTGAGGCTGACAGCCGCCCGCGAGGACTGCCGGACACGCGCGGACGCGCTTAAAGAACGGCGCTTCGGGCTTACGCAGAGCATCCAGGAGGCGAAGCTGTCGTCGGCGTCGAGCGGATCGCTGATTGACGAGACGATTGCGCGGCTTGAGGCGCTTCGGGACGCGGCGGTTGTCGGCGATGAAAATGCGGCGCGGATCGAAAAGGAGCTTGCGGACTGTAAGGGATTGCTCGCCGAGGTGCTTGCGGCGTCAGAATCGCTCCAAAATACGCGCCGCGGTTATCTGCTGCGCGCCGAGGGGCGCGGCGAGAAGCTCGACGCGCTTAAAAAGCAGCGCGCCGCGCTCGATGAACAGGCGCGCGGCTTCTTACAGAAGGCGCGGCTGCTCACCGATATGGAAAACAGCCTGGAGGGCTTTCAGAGCAGTGTCAAATATGTTGTCTCACAGGCGCGCCGGGGCGCGCTGTCCGGCGTGTGCGGCCCTGTCTCGAAGCTGATTGAAGTCGATGGGGACCATGCGCTGGCCATTGAAATCGCGCTCGGCGCGGCGATGCAGAATATTGTCGTTGAGGACGAAACGGCCGCCAAGCGCGCGATTGCGATGCTGCGCTCGAGCAAAACAGGGCGCGCGACGTTTTTGCCGCTGACAACGGTGCGCGGCGCACGGCTCTCGGAGGGTTGGCTTTCCTCCGCTGATGGGTTTGTGGGTATCGCGGCCGACCTGGTGCGGTGCGACAGCCGCTATGAAGGCGTTGTGGCGCAGCTTCTCGGGCGCATCGCCATTGTGCGCGACATCGACTGCGCTGTTGCGCTGGCACGACGCGGCGGGTATAAATTCCGCGTTGTGACGCTCGACGGGCAGGTCGTCAACGCGGGCGGCTCGATGACCGGCGGCTGGACGGCGCGCAGCGCGGGAATCCTCAGCCGCGCGCAGGAAATTGAATCGCTGCGCGCGCAGGCAAAGGACTGCGCGGATCGGATGGAGCGCCTCAATGGTGAAATCAAGACCGTTCAGGAGGAGCTTTCCGCCGCGCAGGCGGCGATCCTGGGCGTCGACGGCGAGCTTGCCACGGCGCAGGAGGACCGCATCCGGTGTGAATCGGAGCAGAAGCGTTTATTGGCTGCGCAGGCGGACGCCGCGCGCGTCCGTGAGCAGGCATCCAGGGAGTATGAGGCGCTCGAAGCCCGGCTGCGCGAACTACGCGCCGCCGGCGTATCAGCCGACGGGCTGATACAGGAGCTTTCCGGCCAGCTTGACGAGGTAGCGCGGCAGCTTGGAGAAGTGAACGAGGGACGCGACGCGTATGCGTCGCGGCTTGATCAGGCGTCGGAGGCGCTCGCGCAGGTTAACGTCGCCGCAGCGGCGCTTGAAAAGGAGATCGACGGAGCGCGTCTGATGATGGAACAGCTCGCCGGACAGAAGGAGCACCGCCGGGAGCAGGAGCGCGCGCTGAAGGAACGCGCCGCGCGTCTTGAGGAGGAAAACGAGGCCGTCCGGCAGAGGATCAGCGATCTGGAGGCCGCGCGCAGGGAACGGACCGCGCGGATTGAAACCATTGGAACGGAGATTGCAGAGCGCACGGCCCGGCGCAACGAGTGCGAGTCCGGTACCGCCGCGCTGCGCGCGGACGAAAAAGAGATCGCCGCGCGGCGTGAGACAGCCGCGCGGGAACTGGCGCGCCTGGAAGAAAAAAAGGCGTCGATGCAGGGCGAATACGACGCGATCATCGCGCGCATGTGGGACGAATATGAGGTGACGCGTTCGCAGGCCGCCGAACTGGCGCAGCCGGTGGAGGATACGCCGGCTGCGCAGAGGCGCCTGGGGGAACTCAAAGGTAAGATCAAGGCGCTTGGCAGCGTGAATCTGGGCGCGATTGAGGAATACGGCGAGGTGTCGGAGCGGTATACGTTTCTTAAGACGCAGACAGAGGACGCCGAGCGGTCGCGCGCCGAGCTGCTGCGGCTGATTGAGCGGCTTACAAGCGATATGCGCACAATTTTTTCGGAGAACTTCACTAAAATTGCCGCGAATTTTTCTGTAGTTTTTACAGAGCTGTTCGATGGGGGCAAAGCGTCCCTGTCGCTGGCAGACCCGACGGACGTGCTGGAATCGGGCATTGATATTTTCGTACAGCCGCCCGGCAAGATCATTAAGAACCTGTCGGCGCTTTCGGGCGGCGAGCAGGCGTTTGTGGCGATTGCAATCTATTTTGCGATCCTCAAGGTGCGGCCGTCGCCGTTCTGCCTGCTCGACGAGATCGAGGCGGCGCTCGACGATGTCAACGTCGTCAAATACGCGCAATATTTACGCACGCTCTGCGATAAAACGCAGTTTATCACGATCACGCACCGCCGCGGGACCATGGAGGAGGCCGACGTGCTCTATGGAGTGACGATGCAGGAGGAAGGCGTTTCCAAGCTGCTGGAGCTGAATGTCGGGGAGATCGAGGGCAAACTCGGTATCCAATAAAACAGGACCGGGAGGGACAATATGGGTTTTTTCGGGAGACTGGCCGAGGGGCTGAAAAAAACGCGCGAATCGATGGCGCGCAAGGTTGACGCGATTGTCAATTCGTTTACAAAGATTGATGAGGAGCTGTTTGAGGAACTGGAGGAGACACTGATCATGTCGGATGTCGGCGTTGCGACCTCCGCAGAGATCTGCCGCCGGCTGCGTGCGGCTGTCAAGCAGCGCGGCGTCACGGACGCCGCCGAGGTCAGGGAGCTGATCAAGGAGATCATCGCAGACATGCTCGCCGGCGGCGAGGAGCTTTCGATTTCGACAAAACCGTCGATTGTACTCGTCATCGGCGTCAACGGCGTGGGCAAGACGACGACCATCGGCAAGCTGGCGGCCAGCCTTAAAGCGCAGGGCAAGCAGGTGCTGCTCGGCGCGGCTGACACGTTCCGCGCGGCGGCTATCGACCAGCTCCAGGTTTGGGCGGACCGCGCCGGCGTCGAGATGGTACGCCAGTCGGAAGGGGCGGACCCGGCCGCCGTCGTGTTCGACGCGATCACCGCCGGCCGCGCGCGCGGCGTGGACGTGATCATCTGCGATACGGCCGGCCGGCTGCACAATAAGAAAAACCTCATGGACGAGCTGTCGAAAATCTCGCGCGTGATCCAGCGCGAGGCGCCCGGCTGCGACGTCGAGGTGCTGCTTGTGCTCGACGCGACGACCGGGCAGAACGCGCTCAATCAGGCGCGTCAGTTTAAAGAGGCCGCGGGCATCACGGGCATTATCCTGACAAAGCTCGACGGCACGGCGCGCGGCGGCGTTGTCATCGGCATCCGGCAGGAGCTTGAGGTGCCGATCAAATATATCGGCGTCGGCGAACAGGTCGACGACTTGCGCCCATTTAATGCAGCCGACTTTGTCGACGCACTGTTCGGCGGCCGGGAAACGGAGGCGGATGATTGATGCAGGTGATCGCCGCGACGGGAAACCGTCATAAGTTACAGGAATTTGAACGGATTTTCGCGCCGCTCGGCATTGAGATCGCGGCGCAGAGCGACGTGTGCCCGGCGCTCGCGGTGGAGGAGACGGGCGAAACCTTTGCCGAAAACGCCTTCTTCAAGGCGCAGGCCGTCCACAGGCTGACCGGGAAGGCCGCCGTCGCGGACGATTCGGGGCTGTGCGTCGATGCGCTCGGCGGCGCGCCGGGCGTTTATTCGGCGCGGTACGGCGGAGAGGATCTGCCGCACAGCGAGAAGATCAAACTGCTGCTCAAGGAGCTTATACAGGTGCCGGATGAAAAGCGCACGGCGCGCTTTGTCGCGCATATCTGCTACATCGGCGCGGACGGGACGCGCATCGACGCGGAGGAATGCTGCGAAGGCGTCATCGGCCATGCGCCGCGCGGGGAGGGCGGCTTCGGCTACGATCCGATTTTCATGGTTGGGGATAAAAGCTTCGCGGAGCTTTCCGGCGCGGAAAAGGACGCGGTATCCCACAGGGGAAAGGCCCTGCGCGCATTCGCACAGAAGCTTTCGCAGGGATGCGGGAATCAATAAAGAAATGAGGAAACCAAGATGCTGACAAGCAAACAGCGCGCAAAGCTGCGCGGGCTGGCAAGCACGGAGGACACCATTTTGCAGGTGGGCAAGGGCGGCGTGGCGGACACGCTGGTCAGGCAGGTCGACGACGCGTTAACGGCGCGCGAGCTGATCAAGCTGCGCGTGCTGGAAACGTGCCCGGAGTCGGTGCGCGAAGCGGCCGAACGGCTGGCTGCCGCGGCGAACGCCGAGGTGGTCCAGGTGATCGGCGGAAAATTTGTCCTGTACCGCAGAAACGACAAAAAACCGCGGATCGAGCTTGACTGATGCGCACGGGCGTGTTCGGCGGTACGTTTAACCCG